>Ga0207667_10001495_pt1 | contig 29331 bp, 27 predicted proteins | sample KBSCornC52_FD_184301 | JGI IMG/M metagenome (GOLD analysis project Ga0207667, IMG submission 184301) | Corn rhizosphere microbial communities from Kellogg Biological Station, Michigan, USA - KBS Corn C5-2 (SPAdes) (version 2) | ecosystem: Host-associated > Plants > Roots > Rhizosphere > Soil ...
CGGCCGGATCACCGCCGAAAGCGACGGTGCTGCGGCTGGCATCAGGAAGTGGCGTAAAGCCGAAACGGCTCCAGCCGCTGCCGAGCAGGCCGATAGCGACGATGAACAGCACGGGTGTCGCCCAGGCCGCGCCAGGCCATTGCGGCCCGGTCACCAGCCGACGGCGCACGGCCGGAATGGCGAACCACAACCCCAGCAGGGCCGGCCCGAAGATACGCGGCAGCAACGCCCAGAAGTTGATGCCGACCTCGCAGAGCGCCCAGACGATCGTGCCGAGCAGCACCAATGCATAGAGCCACAGCGCGCCGCGATGGCCACGCCAGATCAGCACCGCCACGACGGTGACCAGCAGGCCGGTGATCAGATAGTAGAAGGAACCACCGAGGCCGATCAGCCAGGCGCCGCCAAAGACCAGCGGCAAGCCCGCGAGCAGGAACAGCAGCGTGCCCAGGGCGCCCAGCCAGCCGCGCGCGCCATTCTCCACATCGGCCATCTCGATCCCCTCCCCGCCGCTCCCGACCGGGGCGGCCTTTGTCACTCTTTTGCAGGTTTTCCCTGGACCGCGCTAGCGGCTGGTCGCCCCCAGGTTGACGGTCGCGAAGATGCAGGGCTCGTCATAGGGGTTCTGCCAGCTGTGGTTGGCCCCGGCCATGACGATCATGCTCCCCTGGCTCAGCGTGCGCATCTCGCCGCCATCGAGATAGACGTCGATCTTGCCCGAGATGACGACGTCGTAGTCGACGCTCTCGGTCTTGTGCATGCCGTCGTCATGGACCTCATTGCTGCCCATCGCGGCGCGCTGGGCCTCATCGAATTTCCCGGCCGAATTGGGCGCATAACAGACGATGCCGAAGGTGCTGCCGCCGGGCCCGTGCATATGGGTCGCGGTCGGCGCCGCGCCGATGCCCTCGGGCAGATCGGGCGTGCCGGCCGATCCCCAGACGAAGGCGACATCGACGATACCCGGGGCGCTGAACCGTGCCGGCGTGCCGGCATCGACGAAATGGCCTTTGCCGTCCGCCTCGGTCTTGGCGACCACGACATGCACGTTCGAAATATCCTTCATATCCCTCTCCCTCGCCGACGAGGATAAACGCCGCGCGCGTCGAGAAAAACCGCGCGATGCCCCGTAAATGCGGAAGTGTGGGGGAAAGTTATGCCGCCGGACGATGATGCGATAGGCTGGCGGACAAGAGACTCGCCGGCAGGAGAGGCGCCATGACGAGACGACATCGCGATATCGCCGCATCCGAGATCGAATGGCGCGAAGGCAGCGATCCGGGGATCAAATTCGCCCTCTACCGCACCGACGAGGAGAACGCCGCCTCCCCCGCGATCGTGCTGTCCAACTTCGAGCCCGGCACGGTCGTTCCGCCGCACACCCATGTCTCGAACTATTTCGAGTACATCCTCGAGGGCGAGCAGACCGTCGGCAAGACACGCTTCGGCCCGGGCGACATCCGCATCGTCAAGGGCGGCACCGGCTATGGCCCGATCCAGGTCGGTCCCGAGGGCTGCAAGGTGATGATCGTGTTCGAGGATGCCTCGGCCGCCCAGATGGTGGCTCTGCCCCGCAGCGCAGCGGCCGCGGCCTGAGCGGCGGAAAGACGAGATGGGCGAGCGCTGGAGCAATGCCGGGCTGACCACGATCAATGCGCTGTTCCGCCAGGCCATGAATGAACGGCCGGATCGCCTCTATCTCGATTTCGCCGGAGAGACCTACACCTATCGCCAGTTCGACGTCGAAGTCGCCCGTCTAGCGACCGGATTGAAGGCGCTCGGCGTCGAGCGTGGCGATCGGGTCTGTTCGGTGCTGGAGAATAGCCCGGAGGCGGTGTTCGTCTGGTTCGCGGTCAATCGACTCGGCGCGATCTACGTGCCGATCAATACCGACTATAAGGGCGAGTTCCTGCGCCACCAGATCAACGATGCCGGCGCGCGTATCGTCGTCGTCGAATCCGAATATGCCAAGCGCGTCGCCGCGATCGAGCACGGCATCGCCGCGCTGGAGATCATGATCCATCGCGGCGCCGCACCCGACGTCGAGACGAAGCTGACGCTTTCCTCGCTGGAGTCGATCCGACGCGATCCGGTCGCGGATATCGAGGTCGAGGTCGCGCCCGACGAGCTGGCGATGCTGATCTACACCTCCGGCACCACCGGCCCGTCGAAGGGCTGCATGATGAGCCACAGCTATGCGATTCACATGGCATGGCAGAACACCACCATCTGCCGGGCGGGGCCGGAGGACGTGATCTGGACGCCCTGCCCGCTGTTCCATGCCAGCGGGACGAGCGTGGTGCTCGGCGCGCTGATCGCCGGCTCGATCGGCTCGATCTACCCACGCTTTTCGGTGTCGAATTTCTGGCCGGAGATCGAGCGCAGCGGCGCGACCAAGACCTGCCTGCTCAGCACCATGTTGTCGCTGATTCCGGCGGCCGGGGAGAATGAGGCGTCGAAGCGCTGCTTCGGGCAGATCAAGGTGCTCCATGGCGGCCCGCTATCGCCAGCTTTGAAGCAGCAATGGCGGGAGAAATTCGGCATCAAGCATGTCCAGCAGCCCGCCTATGGCCAGACCGAGGCGGCGATGGTCGTGCTGGTCGATGCCTTCCAGGACGTGCCGGACTATTCCTCCGGACGGCGCATCGACGCCTTCGACGTCCGCATCCTCGACGACCATGGCGAGGAATGCCCACCCGGCGTCGCCGGCGAGATCTGCGTGCGCCCCAATCGCCCCGGCATCATGTTCCAGGGTTATTGGAACCGGCCCGATGCGACCGCCGCGGTGATCCGGGATCTCTGGCTGCATACCGGCGACATCGGCCGCTTCGACGAGGAGGGATTTTTCTACTTCGTCGATCGCAAGAAGGATTATCTGCGCCGTGGCGGCGAGAATATCTCGAGCTTCGAGGTCGAGGCGGCCTTCCGCCAGCACGATGCCGTCGCCGAGATCGCCGCCCATTCCGTCTTCTCCGATCTCGGCGAGGATGATCTCAAGATCACCGTCGTGCTGCGTGCCGGTTCCGACGTCACCGAGGAAGCTTTGTGCCGCTGGTCGATCGATCACGTCCCGCGCTTCGCCCTGCCGCGCTACATCGAGTTTCGTGACGCGCTGCCGGTCACGCCCTCGGGACGCATCCAGAAATACAAGCTGCGCGAAGAAGGGGTGACGCCGGCCACCTGGGACCGCGAGAAGTCCGGGCTGGTGATCACGCGCGAGAAGGTGGCGGGCTGATGGAGATGATGCGATGACCGCGTTGTGGAGCAATGCCGGGCTGACCACGGTCAACGCCCTGTTCCGCGACGCCCGCGACAAATGGCCAGACTGCATCTATCTCGACTTCAGCGGGCGGACATTCACCTACCGCGAAGCCGAAGAGCAGATCGCCCGGCTGGCGACCGGCCTCGTCGGCCTCGGCGTCGCCCCCGGCGACCGGGTTGCGGCGCTGATCGAGAACTGTCCGGACTGCGTGTTCATCTGGTTCGCGGTCAACCGGATCGGCGCGATCTACGTGCCGATCAACACCGACTACAAGGGCGAGTTCCTGCGTCACCAGCTCAACGATTCGGGCGCGAAGATCGTCGTCGTCGAATCCGAATATGCCAGCCGCATCTCAGCGATCGAAGCCGGAGTGCCGTCGCTCGAGCGGCTGTTCTACCGCGGCGCTCCGCCGACCATCGACAGCCGGCTGATCGTTGACAGCCTGGAGTCCGTGCGCGCCGATCGGATCGAGCCGGTCGAGGTCGAGGTCAAGCCATCCGACCTTTCGATGCTGATCTACACCAGCGGCACGACCGGCCCGTCGAAGGGCTGCATGATGAGCCATAGCTACGCCGTCCATCTCGGCTGGCAGAACAATTGCATCTCCCAGGCCGGCGAGCACGACGTGATCTGGACCCCCTGCCCGCTGTTCCATGCCAATGGGGCCTGCGGGGTGGTGATCAGCGCGATGATCAACGGCTCGGTCGGCTCGGTCTATCCGCGGTTCTCGGTGACCAATTTCTGGCCCGAGATCGAACGCAGCGGCGCGACGGTGGTCACCATGCTCAGCACCATGCTGTCGTTGATCCCGGCCGCACCCGAGCATGAGGCGGCGAAGCGCTGCTACGGCCAGATCAGGGTGCTCCACGGCGCGCCGCTGCCGCCGGCGCTGAAGCAGCAATGGCGCGACAAGTTCGGCGTCAAGCATGTCCAGCAGCCCGCCTATGGCCAGACCGAGGCAGCAATGATCGTGCTCGTCACCGCTTTCGAGGACGTGCCGGACTATTCCTCCGGCCGGCGCATCGACGCCTTCGACGTCCGTATCCTCGACGACGACGGCGAGGAATGCCCGCCGGGCACTCCCGGCGAGATTTGCGTGCGGCCCAACCGCCCCGGCGTCATGTTCCAGGGCTATTGGAACCGGCCGGACGCGACCGCGGCGGTGATCCAGGATCTCTGGCTGCACACCGGCGACATGGGCCGCTTCGACGAGGAAGGCTTCTTCTATTTCGTCGATCGCAAGAAGGATTATCTGCGGCGCGGCGGCGAGAATATCTCGAGCTTCGAGGTCGAGGCCGCCTTTCGCCAGCATGGCGATATCGCGGAGATGGCGGCACATTCGGTGTTCTCGGAACTCGGCGAGGATGATCTCAAGATCACGCTCGTGCTGCGTGCCGGCGCCCACATCACCGAGGAAGAGCTGTTCCGCTGGTCGATCGACCACGTCCCGCGCTTCGCCCTGCCGCGCTATGTCGAATTCCGCGATGCGCTGCCGGTCACGCCCTCGGGCCGCATCCAGAAGTACAAGCTGCGCGAGGAAGGCGTGACGCCGGCCACCTGGGATCGCGAGAAAGCCGGTGTGGTGGTGTCGCGCGAGAAGGTCGCGAACTGAGGACAGAAATGGAGCCAAAGACCGACAAGACTGGTGCGCTGCTCAATCACATCGAGGCGGTTTATCGCCCCGGTGAGCGCCAGCTGGCGATCGATCTGTTCGAGGCGCTCGGCTGCGCCACCGCCGATACCGGCGTGATCAACGAGACCGGCAGCAGCTATGTCTCGGTCCATCCCGATCCGGGCGACTGCAACTACGACAATGTCATCTATCTCGGCGAGATGGCCGGCGAGCAGCTGCGGCTCGAAGACATGCTGCGGCAGCGGAGCGAAGGCGATGGCGAGCTGCGCGCGACGCTGGATGCGTTTCGCAGCTCGGCGCATGAGCGGCCCTTCGGACACGCGCATATCGCCGTGCGCTATCCAAACTTCGAAAGCCTGCAACGGGTGCTCGACCGGATCGAGGAGCGGCTGACGCCTGCGCTGAAGCAGCGCGTCAGGATCAACGTCTTCCGGCCCGGCGACCATGACGAGGTCGGACCAAACAGCATCCAGGCGTTCATCACCACCGACGTCGTCGGCTGCGGCCTGCTTGCAGCCGGACAAATTCTCGAATTGGCCGCGTATAAGTGAAGGGAATTTCGTGATGGCCGAACCCGCGACGATCAACGCATGGCGGCTGAAGACCGAGGGTCCGCTCAGCTGGGGCGACCGGCTGGTGACCGGCGCGAAGAACAAATATTTCATGGTCAGCGCCGACAGCCACGCCAATGAGCCGATCGACTTCCTGACCGCGCGGATCACCGATCCGGCGTACAAGGATCGCCTGCCGCATGTCGTCGTCGACGACGAGGGCATCTCCTGGATGCACACCGACGGCTACAAGCCGCAGCGCATCAGCGTGCCGAAGCATCGCACCGACCTGCTGCCGCAACTCGAGAGCTTCGAGAATTACGAGGTGCTCAATCCCTTCACCGAAAAGATGGAGGACGAGGATATACTCCGCGCCGCCGCAGGCCGCAGCGTCGAGCAACGGCTCGAGCACAACGCCGCCGACGGTGTCGATGCCGAGATCGTCTTCGGCCAGAAGGGCACTTTGTGCCCGGCGACGCCCGATCCGGTGCTTGCCGGGCTGATGACGCGGGCGTGGAATCGCTGGGCGCATGACACCTTCAGCGACGAATTCCATCGCATCATGCCGATGGCGATGATCCACGCGAGCGACGTCGATGCGGCGATCAAGGAAGTGCAATGGGCCGCGGACATGGGTTTCCACGGCGTGATGCTGGCCAATCGGCCGATCTTCCATCGCCTCGATCAGCCGCGCAACCGGCTCGAGTACAACAACAAGATGTTCGAGCCGCTCTGGGCGGCGGTCCAGGAGACCGGTTTACCGATCGTCTTCCACGTCGGCACCGGCGAGGATCCCCGCGCGGTCGGCGGCAATGGCGGCGCGATCATCAACTTCCACGCCGCGATGGGCTCGGCGATCGATCCGCTGGTGACGCTGATCGCCTCGGGCGTGTTCGAGCGCTACCCGACGCTCAAGGCCGGCGTGATCGAGGCGAGCTCGGGCTGGATCCCCTGGGTGCTCAATTCGATGGACCACAGCTATCGCTCGCACCACATGTGGGTGCGGCCGGTAACCCCCGAGCCGCCGAGCTTCTATTTCCGGCGCAATTGCTTCGCCTCGACGCTGGAGCATCCCGGCATGCTCGAATTCCTGATGACGCTCGGGCTCGAGGACAATCTGCTTTGGTCGAGCGATTATCCGCACCACGAGGGCAGCTTCCCCTATTCCAAGCTCGCCATCGAGCGGCAGATGAACAATCTGACCGACAGCCAGCGCGCGAAGGTCCTCGGCGAGAATGCGGTGCGCATCTTCAACATCGACAAGAGCAAGTTCGACCTGACCTGACGTCCGATCACGGCTAGGGCTTGTGCGGACGACTCCAGCTAGGGCGGTATTGATGGTCGATTTCGAGCAACGGCGATTTGCGACCCGCAGCGGCGTTACCCTCGCCGCCGATGTCGCCGGCTCGCCGGACGGCGCTGCGGTCATCCTCGGCCATGGCGGCGGCCAGACCCGCCACAGCTGGTCGGGCGCGATGCGCCGGCTGGTCGACGAGGGCTATTACGTCATCAACTACGATGCGCGCGGCCATGGCGAGAGCGACTGGGCGCCGAACGGTGAATATGGGCTGGCGGTTCTCGCCGACGATTTGCTCGACATCCTCGCCACCGTGTCGGGTCCAGTCGCGCTGGTCGGCGCGTCGATGGGTGGCATGACCAGCTTCTACGCGATCGGCCATAGCGATCATCCGATCGCCCGCGCGCTGGTGATGGTCGACATCGCGCTGCGTCCCGCGATCGACGGCGCGGAGAAGATCCGCAGCTTCATGATGGCCAACAGCGATGGCTTCGCCTCGCTCGACGAGGTCGCCGATGCGGTTGCGGCCTATAATCCGCACCGCAAGCGCACCAGCAATCCGCAAGGCCTGCTCAAGAATGTCCGGCTGCGCGAGGATGGCCGCTATTACTGGCACTGGGATCCGCGGGTCATCCGCCAGAGCCCGAGCGTCGAGCCGCCCGATTATCTCTCAGCCTTGGTCCAGGTCAGCCCCAAGGTGACGCTGCCGACGATGCTGATCCGCGGCGGCTTCAGCGACATCGTCACCGACGCGCAGCTCGAGGAGATGAAGCGGCTGGTCCCGCAGACCGAGATCTTCGAGGTGCCGGGCGCCGGCCATATGGTCGCCGGCGACAGGAACGACGCGTTCAACCAGGGCGTGATCGATTTCCTCCACCGGCACCATCCGATACGCGGCTAGGCCTTCATTCCGATCTTATTTTCTCGTCACCCCGGCCTTGAGCCGGGGTCCCGCTTCTGTTTTCTTTGACTGCCTCCGAGTGTGCCATCCCGACCCGAAAAGGCAGCGGGACCCCGGCTCAAGGCCGGGGTGACGAAGAAGAGTAAGTAGCCTCTAACCCTTCTCGAAGACCGGCAGGCGGAAGGCGCCGGCGTCATCCTCGCAATCGATGAATGCCAGGCGCACCGCCATGCCCGCTTCGATCCGTTCCACGCTGAAGCCGAGCGGATTGCTGGTGAACAACACCCCCTCCTCCAGCTCGACGAGGATAGTGTCATAGGGGATCGGCAGCACTCCGCCGTAATAGTCCTGGACGAAGGTCGCCCAGCTGATGATCTGGCCGCGGCCTGACATCTTCTCCCATTCCAACGCGGTGCTGCCGCAATGCTCGCAGCCCTCGCTCACCGGCCAGGACAGCTTGCCGCAGCTGCCGCAGCGCTGCAGGCGCAGCTCGCCCTTGGCGCACCAGGCCCAGAACTCGTGATGCTCGGCGCCAGTGAGGTAACGGTTGGGCCGCCGCTCGACCATGATCACGCCCCCCGCCGGAAGACGACCGGATGGACCTGATCGGTCTGGGTCAGCGACGACATCGAGATCTCGACGCCCTCGATCTGGCGCATCCCCGCGCCATGACGGAGCTGGCGGGTGATCTCCGCGACGTGATTCCAGCCGTGCATATAGGCGCCCGAGATCATCCCACCGGCGGTGTTGACCGGCAGCGCGCCGCCGACCGCCATCTCGCCGCTCTTGCAGAACGCCAGCCCGCTCCCCGGTTCGACGAAGCCATGGCCCTCAACCTGGGTGATGAGATGGCTGGTGGCGGCGTCATAGCCCTCGAAATGCTGGACGTCGCGGATCGCGATGCCGGCCATCGCCAGCGCCTCGCCGCCGGCCTTGTCGAACAGCGGCCGCAGCCGCTCACGGACCAGCATGTGCATCTTGTCGCGCTTGACCTTGGCTTCGCCCCAGCCGGTCACCAGCACCGGCGCATGCGGCATGTCGCGCGCCATGTCGGCGCGGCGGACGATCAGGCAGACCGCACCATCGTTGACCATGCACATGTCGAACAGATGCAGCGGCTTCACGATATAGCGCGAGGCGAGATAATCATCGATCGTCATCGGCGCGGTCATCACCGCATTGGAATTGGTCAGCGCATTCTCGCGCAGCTGCACCGCGACCGCGCCGAGATCCGCCTCGGTCGCGCCATAGAGAGTCTGGTAATGCCGCCAGGCAAAGGCCCAATGCGCCGCCTGCGAGCTCCATCCCCAGGGGTGATAATAATAATAGGATGGCGGATTCGGCGGCCCGTCGACGCTCTGCCCGCCGAAGATGCGCCCGAGCTTGCTCGGCGCGACCGCATAGACCATCGCGACCGTATCGCATTCGCCTGCCGCAATCGCACCGCAAACGATCGGCAGCGGCCCGGCCATGATCCCGACATTGTCGATCAGCCAGCGCGGGGTGAGACCGAGCGTCGTCGCGATCTCCGCCGGTGACGGCCCGCCATAGATGAACGAGACCGAGAGGCCGTCGATATCCGCACGCGTCAGCCCGGCATCGTCGAGCGCGCGCTCGAAGGCAGTTACCGCGAGCGACTCCTGGGTGGTCGAGTCATAATCCGGCGCCTTGCTGCGCGCCGCGCGATAGTCGAGCGGATAGTCGGTCTCGCCCAACCCGACGATCGCGGCCCTCCCGCTCAGCGCGCGATCTGGCGGCGGCAATGGCAGGCTGACGACGGCCACGATGAGATCCTCCGACGATGTTGCGCTCTCAGCGGACCAGTTTCGGCGTCCAGCCGTAGACGCGTTGCAGCGCGCCGCCCATCAGCATCGTCCGGTCGTCATCCGACAGCCGATCCGATACGAGAAAGGCGTCGACCCCCTGCTTATAGCTGAGGAAGTCGACCGCACGGGTCCAGTCCGTCCCCCACAGGCAACGCTCCAGCCCGAAGGCGTCGAAGATCCGGCACAGCGGATCCCACAGATCGTCATAAGGAAAGGGCCGGTGCGACATGGTGCCGGCGCCGCTGATCTTCACCGCGATATTGTCATGCGCCGCAAGCGCGAGCAGCGCCGGCAAGTCGGCGAAGGGCTCAGGCACCGCCGGCGGCGCGAAGGTCTGGGTGAGCCCGAGATGATCGATCACCAGCTGCGTGTCGGGATGGCGTGCGGCCAGCGCCGCCGCCTGATCGAGCCGGCCCCAGCAGAGCAGGTTGACCGGCATCGAATGGCGCCGCGCCGCGCCCAGCGCCAGGTTGATGATCGGATCGGCTGGATCCTGCGAGACATCGCCCATCAGCATCAATCGCACGCCGACGGTGCCGTCGATCGCGGCCCAATCAGCGATCTGCTCCTCGATCGCCGGATCGCTCGGGTCGAACGGCTTGATCACCCGGAAGCGATCCGGGTGATCGGCATAGACCGAAAGCGCATAGCTCGGATCATATCGGTAGAAGCTGAGCGCTGAGACGAGCAGCGCGGCATCGACCCCGGCTTCGTCCATCGCCGCGACCATGTCATCGCCGGTGACCTCCGGCGGACCGGGCAAGGCCGTCCACCAAGGCCGGCCGGGATGGTCGCGCTCATAGGCGTGAACCTGGGAATCGATAATCATCATCGCATCACCCTTTCACCGGCTCGGCGAAATCCGGGAAACGGCCGAGCGAGACCAGTAGCAGCGCGCACAGCAGCAGCGCCGGGATGCCGGCACCAAGGAACAGCAGATAGCTGTGCGTCTCGTCATGAACGCGGCCAGCCAACCACGGTCCGATGGCAAGCGCGAAAGTGTAGCAAATGCTCATGGTGGCGAAGAGTCGCCCGAACGCCCGCTGACCAAAATGGCGCGAAGCCAGATAGGGATAGACCGGCGCGAGCGCTCCATAGCCCAGCCCGAATAGCAGCGCGCCGGTGACCCCCCAGGCCAGACTCATCGCCGGCACTGCCAGCATCGCCGCCGCAACCACCAACAAGAGAATGACCACGGCGCCGACCAGCTTGCCGGGATAGCGATCGAGAGGGACGCCGACGAGAACCTTGCCGACCATGCTGGCGACGCCAAATACGACAGCCGCCCAGACCGCGGCGTGGCGCGTTAAGCCGGCACCGTCGAGCAGCGGGATGAGATGAACCGTCAGCGCCATGTTGACGATATTGGTGACCAGAACTGCGAAGGCGAGCTTGTAGAAGATCGCCGAGCGAAGGCCCTGCGCCAGCGTCACGCCGGGCAATGTCGGCACGACCGCTTCCGGCTCTGTCGCCTTGGGCCGGCGTCGCGGCGCGGGCATCGACAAAGCTGCGATCAACGCGACCGGGATGCCGAAGCCCAGCCCCATGACGAGATAGGCGGTGCGGAAGTCGAAATTCTCAATCAGCAGATCGGCGACTTTGGGAAAGAGGAAGGCGGCAACGCCGGAACCGGCATTGGCAACTGCCAGCGCCAGTCCGAGGCTGACGGTAAACACGCTGCCGATGGCCGCCGCCCATAGGGTCGGCATGATCAGCTGGCAGGCCGAAGCGAAGATCACCCACAGCGCGACCCACCAGACCAGCGACTCATTGGCGGTGGCGAACAGCGCGAAGGTCGCCCCGGCAAGCAGCGAGCCGATCACACCGAATATCCTCGGACCGTAGCGGTCGATCAGCGCGCCAACGATCGGCGATAGCACCACACCGACCACGGCATAGACACTCAGCCCGAGGTTGAAATCGCTGCGGTTCCAGTGAAACGCCGCCTGCACCGGCTCCATGAAGGCGCCCAGCGACAGCATGCCGAGGCTGATCAGCATATAGCCGCAGGCACCGGCGAGGACGACGGGCCAGCCCCGTTGCCAATCCTGCACGGCGGCGCTCCTCGCGGCCGGGGGAACGGTGGCGAATGCCGGTGACGCCTTGCTATCGGTCATTCACATCCTCTCCGGCCGCTTGGCGGGTAGCGCGTCTTCGCGATAGTGCTGCGGTCTTCGGGGAGAGGATGCAACGCCATGGCCGACACCGCCATCGATCTGACGATGCGCTTCGACATGCGCCTGCCGCCCTTCGCGACCACCAGCTTTGCCGATCAGTACCGCGCCTGCCTGGCGATGTCGCGCTGGGCCGAGGACCAGGGCTTTGCCCGCATCATGCTGAGCGAGCATCATGGCGATCCGGCGGGCTATCTGTCGGCGCCGCTGACGCTCGCCGCGGCGATCCTGGCGGCAACCAGCCGGATCGAGGTGGTGATCGCCGCGCTGCTGGTGCCGCTGCACGATCCGGTGCGGCTCGCCGAGCAGATCGCGACGATTGACTGCCTCGCGCCGGGACGCCTCGCGATCGTCGTCGGCGCCGGCTACCGGAAGGCCGAGTTCGAGATGGCACAGCTGCCGCGCGGCACGCGCGGGCGGCTGGTCGAGGACACCGTCGCGCTGTGGCGCAAGGCCTGGACCGGCGAACCGTTCGAATGGCAGGGCCGCGCGTTGCTGGTCACGCCGCCACCGGCAACGCCGGGCGGCCCCAACATCATGATCGGCGGCAAGAGCGAGCCGGCGGCGCGGCGCGCGGCGCGACTCCGCCTGCCGTTCTACCCGGCCAATGCCGAGCAGGCCTTGCGCGAGGCCTATTTCGACGAATGCGGCAAGATCGGCTTTGCCGGATCGATCGAGGGCCAGCTTCCCGGCCGCGCGCGGCCCGGCTTCCTGATGGTGTCGCGCGATCCCGAGGCGGTCTGGCGCGCGATCGGCGAGCATGCGCTCTATGACGCTGCGACCTATCGCGCCTGGCAGGACGACAAGGTCCATTCGAGCTGGGTGATCGAGGACAGCTCCAACCTCGCGTCGATCCGCGCGAGCGGCAATTACGTCGTCGTCACGCCGGATGACTGCCGCGCCATGGCCGCGGCGAGCATGGGGCTGACGTTGCATCCGCTGATGGGCGGCATCGATCCGGCGCTCGCCTGGGAGAGCCTGCGCCTGATCGAGACCGAGGTTCTGCCGCACCTGCGCCGCTAACCCGCCTCAGCCCGCTTGCGGTTCGAGATAGGGCGGCGAACCGAGCTTCTCGCGCCAGAATTTGGTCGAGTCGAGCGGCGCGCTGCCATCGGCCGGCGTGTAGCTTGGCGTCGCGCCGCGAAAGTTGATGAACTGCAGGCCTTCTGGCCCGACGTCGAACTTGTATTTGGTCTCGGCATGGATCGCGACCGCGCTGCCCGGACCATGGAGCTGCGCGCCCAATCGCATCGACCCGCCGGTGATGAAGATCACCTCGTCCTCGGAATGGGAGTGGAGCGCGGTATGCCGGTCGGGAACGAAGAAGTCGTTCTCGTGCAGCCACAGCTCGCAGGTCGGGCAATGCGCATCGGCATGAAGCGCGCCGCCGGCCTCGATCAGCCCTTCCATATTGCCGAGACGCGGCACGCGATCCGCCGGCAGCAGATGAACATGGCCACCGGCGCGCGACTCCGGCCGACGCTCGGCGAGATTGAACTCGATCAGCGTCGCGCCCTCGCTGCCGCCGGTGATCTCGATCGCGGATCCGTATTCGGCGATGACGCTCGACTGCGTATCGAGCTGCACGCCGCCGGCCTCGGCTGATCCCTGCCAGACGTAGACCGCGCGATCGGCCGGCTGACCTTCAACCCGGATTGCCGCGCCGGGCCGGAGGCAATGGACATGGGTGTGGATCGGATCCTTGCTGCCGGTGAAATAGGCGCGCGTCTCGACACCTTCGTCACCGGCGCCCGAGACGACCGGCGCCTTCTCCAGCGTCATGATCGAGACTTTTGCCATTTTGCCTCTCCCGGCGACGGAGCCACGTCAGATCCGCGTACTCTCCATATATTCGTGAACGTCGACCATCTGGCCGTTCTCGACGGTGATGAAGATCGAGGTCGGGATCACCTTGTCCGGCTGGCCCGCGACATGGACGATCGTGTCGAATCGCTGGGCGACGGTGCTGTCGGTCGCAAGGCGATCGTAAACCTTGAAGCTCAGCGTCGCGAACTGCTTCATGTTGCGCACGTTGTTGACGATCTCGTCCTTGCCGACGGTCTTGTCGTCAAAGCTGTGCCAGATCGTGGCGTTGTCGGCGTAGAGCTTGTCGACCTTCTCATGCTCCAGATTTTCCATCGCGGAGAAGAAGGCGTCCACGACATGTTCGGCTTTCGTCGGCATGTTTTTCGATCCTGTTCCTTATCGCGTCTCAGCGGGCGGCTTTTTCCCTGGCGATGCCGTCCGAGATGAACTCGCGCAGCACGCGGGCGTGATTGGAGATGATCACTTCCTGCTTGGGATTGGTGCGATGACCGCGATAGGCCATCGAGTGCAGCCCGCGCTGGACATCCTCGAAATGCTCGAAGTCCTGGCGAAGGATGAGTCGCCAGTCGGCATCCATGATGTGGTTGAAGAACTCGCGCTCGAGCGGCGGCTCCTTGCCGGGGGCATAGCGCATCAGCGACCAGACATCGAAGATGCAGCTGTCCGGATCATTGCCGTTCGGCCGCGAGCGATAGACGATGATGCTGTCGATCATCGCATGGACGAAGATGAAATTGGGGAACACGGTCCAGGTATCGTGCGATGCCTTCTTGTAGTCGGCATCGATCTCGGGCCAGCCGGCGCCGTCGTCGATCGCCGCCTGGCGCTGGAACTCGCCGATCTTCATCAACACTTCATCGGCCGGCGCATCGGCTGCGACCTCCGCGAGCAGCCGCTGCTTGACGACGTCGCGAGTCCGCTCGCTGACGATCGCGCCGACATCGTCGCAATTCACGTCGAGAAAGCCGACCGCGTATTTGCGATACTCGGTCTGCGGCTGATTGCGCTTCAGCCGGATCGCCGGCGAGATCGGCGAAATGCCCTCGGGCGGCTCGGGATACCAGAAGGCGCCGTGCGGCCCATAGGCTTTGCTCGTCGAATAATCCTGCATGTATTGCAGCAGATGCGCGTGCGACTGCTGGACATGGTAGGATTCCGAGAAGCCTTCGACCGGAACCTTCCAGTTACACGGCGCGATCGCGGTGCGGTACCAGGTGAAGCGCATTTTCTCGAGCTCGAAGCGGTCGCACAGCCGATTGACCGGATCGAGGAATTTTTCGAGCGGCTCGCAATCCGGATCCATGTTGATGAAGACGAAGCCGCCCCAGCTGCCGACCTTGACCGGGTGCAGCTTGAGATAGTCGTCGGTCAGCGCCCCGTCCCAATCCTCGCGGTCCGAGACATGGGTGCATTTGCCGTCGAGGCCGAAGCGCCAACCGTGAAAGCGGCAAACGATCTCCTGCGCCTGGCCGCAGCCCGTCGTCAGCCGCCGGCCACGATGCGGGCAGACATTGTGGAAGGCACGGATCTCGCCGTCCTTGTCGCGCAGGATGACGATCGTCTCTTGGGCGACCTCATAGGTGACGTACTGACCCGGATTGAGGATCTCCTCCTCACGGCAGGCCATCTGCCAGACGCGCGGCCAGAGATATTGCGCCTCCAGCTCGGCGAACTCGCGGCTGATATAGGCGTCCTTGGGAATGAAATCGGGGCGGATCTCATTCGGATCGATCAGTTTCGGGTCCATGGCGCTCTCCACAGTATCTCGGATCTCTGCATCTAGCTGGATGATGCGCCGGCGATCGCGGCGCGTACATCCTCCTCGGTGATTCGTCCTCCCGGGCCCGAGCCAGGCACCATCGCAAGGTCGACGCCCGAGTCCCTGGCGAGCTTCCTCGCGCGCGGCTCGACCTGGCTGCCGGCATAGCTCGGTGACAACGTCGGCCGGGCCGCAGCGGGCTTGGGCGTGGCGTCGCCAGTCGCGGGCCGGGCCGCCGCCTGTGACGCTTCACTGCCCTCGGTCGCGATCTCGGCGAGCAGACCGCCGACCTCGACGACATCGTCGGGCTGCGCGACGATCCGCGCAATCACGCCGGCAGTCTGCGCCTCGACCTCGACCGTCGCCTTGGCCGCCTCGACCTCGAGCAGGATGTCGCCGGGTTGGAAGGCGTCGCCCTCCTGCTTGCGCCAGGCGATGATCATCGCCTCCTGCATGCCCATGCCATATTGCGCCAGCCGAAGGTCCATCACGCCATCGTCTCGCGCACCGCAGCGATCACCTTGTCCTTGTCGGGATAAAGCTGCTTTTCCAGCCCGGGACTGAACGGCAGATGGGTATCGGGCGTCGTCACCCGCTGGATCGGGCCCTTGAGATCCCAGAAGGCCCGCTCGGCGACGGTAGCGGCGATCTCGCTGGCGGCGCTGCAGGTGAGATGCGCGATGTCGACCGCGACCAGCCGGCCGGTCTTGGCAACCGATTCCAGGATCGTCGCACGGTCGAGCGGGGCGAGGCTGCGCAGATCGACGACCTCGGCGGAGATCCCCTCGCCGTCCAGCTCCTCGGCCGCCTGCAGCGCGATCCGCACCGCGCCGGAATTGGCGGTGATCGTCACGTCGGTTCCCTCGCGGACGATCTTCGCCTTGCCGATCGGCACGGTGTAATCCTCGTCCGGTACCTCGCCCTTCATGCCCCAGAGGGTGACGTCCTCGAAGCACAGCACCGGATTGTCGTCGCGGATCGCGGATTTGAGCAGGCCCTTCATGTCATAGGGATTGGCCGGCGCGATGATCTTCAATCCCGGCACACCCATGAACATCGGATAGGGGCGGTCCGAATGCTGGGCTGCGTTGTTGCCATTGTAGAACATCACTGCGCGTACGGTGATCGGGACGCTGGTCTGCCCGCCGAACAGGTAGGAGGATTTGGCGACATTGCTGATCAGCTGGTCCATCGCCGGATAGACGAAGGAGGCGATGGTCATGTCGACCACCGGCCGCGCGCCGACCATCGCCGCGCCGGCCGCCGCGCCGATGAACCCGGCCTCGCAGATCGGCGTGTTGAGGATCCGCTGATCCTCGAATGCCTCGAGAAAGCCGGTCGTCGTGCCGAAGACGTTGGTGCGGATGTCCTCGCCCATCAGGAAGACGCGCGGATCGCGCTTCATCTCCTCGAACTGGGCGTCGCGGATCGCCTGGAGCATCGACAATTGCGCCATCGGTTCAGTCCGAATCCGAGTTGCGGGCGCCGATCATGCCGGTGCGCTTTCGCTGAAGACATGGGTGAAGGCCTCGCCCGGCGCGGGAAACGCACTGCTCTCGGCGAAGGCGACCGCGTCGGCGACCTCATCGCTGATCTGCGCGTCGAGCGCAGCGAACTCTGCGCTGGTCATGACGTCATCGGCAACCAGCCGGTCGCGAATGACAAAGATCGGATCGCGCGCGCGCCAGCGCTCCAGCTCTTCCTCGGTGCGATAGGGCCATTTCGGCGCGCCAACCGCATGCTCGTCATAGCGATAGGTCTTCGCCTCGATCAGCGATGGCCCGTCGCCGGCACGCGCCCGCGCCACGGCCGTGGTGACCGCATCATAGACCGCGACCGCATCCTGGCCGTCGACGATGACGCCGGGGATGCCGTACGCCACCGCGCGCGATGCAACGTCCGGCAGCGCCAGCATCTGCGATGCCGGCGTGGTGACGGCGTAGAGATTATTCTCGCAGAAGAAGATCACCGGCAGCTTCCAGATCGTCGCGAGATTGACCGACTCATGGAATGAGCCGGCGTTCGACGCGCCATCGCCGAAGAAGCACAGCGACACCCGGTCCTGACCGAGGATGCGCGCGCCCAGCGCCGCGCCGACGGCCACCGGTATCCCCGAGCCGACGATGCTCGACTCGCCGACGCTGCCGACGCTGAAATCCGCGAGGTGCATCGAGCCGCCCTTGCCGTGGTTGACCCCGGTCTCCTTGCCGAGCAGCTCGGCCATCAGCCCGCGCATCGCCGCGCCCTTGCCGATCGGATGGCCGTGCGAGCGGTGGGTGCCGGCCATGTAATCATCCGACCTCAATGCCAGGCAGGCGCCGACGATCGCCCCTTCCTGGCCGATCGAGGTGTGCAGGCTGCCCGGAATCTTGCCGCTTTGGCCAAGCTTCGTCGCCGCTTCCTCGAACCGCCGGATGCGCAAAATCCGCCGCGCCGCCTCGGTCAGAAGATCATTGCTGTTCAAGGCCGACGCTCCTTTCGGGCAGCCCTTGTCGACGCACGCTCATCCAGGATTTCATGATGAGCGCGGGCCGCTGGGCCGACAAGCTTGGCGCGGCACAATCCGTCCATGCGAATTTGGCTCCCGGCTGGCGGATCATCGCCTCATCCTCGTCGCTCAATCCGGCTTCAGGGTGAACACCGGCTGGCGCGGCCGGGCATAGGTGATCATGCGGGTCGCCAGGCCCTGGTCATTGACCGTGAAATGATTGACCGCGACCAGTACATAACGCCGCTCGCCATCAACATCCTCCTCGGCGGCGATCTCGACGAAGCAGTCGTTACCGGCGCTGGTGAAGCCGGTCGCGATCAGCTTCGGCCCGGTCTGGACGATCTGCGGGTAGAAGGCGTCGAGCGCGACACGGCCCTGCACGACCTGCTGCGACGGCGGCAGCGAGACCCCATCGTCGGCGAACATGGCGGCGATCTCATCATAGCGCCTGGCGTTGACCAGATCGATGTAGCCCTGCGCGACCCTGGCCGCCGGCGAGCCGTCATGCTGCGCCGCAACCGGCGTCTCGACATAGACGTCGCGCGGCCGATGGGCCGGATCGAGCTTCCCGCCCGGCAAGGCGACCGGCGCGCCCTCGAAATGATCTCCACCCTTGGCGACAGCCTCTGCACTCATTCCATGCTTCCCCTTCCGGGCTATTTCGAGCGGCCGGCCATTGCATGCCGCCCCGCCTGCCGGCCGAAGAAGGAGCCGGCGGCGAGCGCGATGCCGGAATGCGAGCTGCGGCTGTCATGGGCGAGCGTCGATGCCGAGGCGCCGGCGGCATAGAGCCCGGGCACCGGTTCACCATCGGCCTTCAGCACCTCGCCATCGGCGGAGATCTTCAGCCCGCCCAGCGTATAGCCATAATAGATCGCCCGTCCCCAGGAGACGTCGAAGGCCGCCCAAGGGTCGGCGTCGAGCGGCTTCAGCCAGTGCGGATGCTTGTGGAATTCGGGGTCCTCGCCGGCCGCTGCATGACGGTTGTAGTCGGCCATCGTCCGCCGCAGCGCGCCCCGCGGCATTTCCAGCCGCTGCTCCATTTCGGCGATCGTCGCGAAACCGTCGACCAGTTCCTGTTTCGCGTGCTCGTGCCACGCCGGATAGGCGAAGGTCTCGCTGTCGAGGATCAGATAGGCGATGCCCTCGGGCTGCTCGGCGATCGCGATGGCTGCGGTGGAATGATAGCTGTCCTCGGCGACGAAGCGCCGGCCCTCGCGATTGACCAGGATCCCTTTCAGCAACTGCTCGGGCGGATAGATCGACGAGGTGATCAGCATCCCCTCGAGATGGGCGGTCGCGCCGCCGGCGGCGATACCGAGGTTGATCGCCGTGCCGTCGTCATATTGGCCGCCGACGATCGTCGCCTTGTCGAACTCGGGGCAATAGCGCCGCATCATCTCCTCATTGCGACCGAAGCCGCCGCCGGTCAGCGCGACGCCGCGACGCGCGCGGAAGAAGAGCTGCTCCCTGAAATGGCGCACGCGCACTCCGGTGACGTGATCCCCGTCCATCACCAGCCCATCGACATGCATGTCGAAGCGCGCATCGACGCCAATCTTTTCGGCATGCTCGACCAGCTTGCCGAGCACCAGCGCACCGCCGCCGTCGAGCCCGTCGAACGCGACCTTATGGCCACGCGGCGCCGGCGGCACCTGCTCGCGGTAAGGCCAGACCAGCTCGTCGCCGCTGTACATCAGGCAGTCCGGCCCCGGCGGGACGAGATTCTTCTCGGGATAATAGCTCCGCTCGAACGGCACGCCGCGTGCCTCGACCCAGTCGAAATGCGCGGTGCTGCCTTTGGCGAAAGCCTCGATCTTGGCATGGTCGGGCTCGGCGGTGGTGGCGGTGAGATAGGCGGCGAGAGCCTCGACGCTGTCGTCAAAGCCGCAGGCGGTCTGCACCGCCGTGCCGCCGCCGAGATAGAGCATGCCGGAGGACGCCATGGTCGAGCCGGCGCAGCCACTGCTGCGTTCCAGCACCAGAACCGCGCCGCCCGCCTCGCGCGCCTCGATCGCGGCGCAGACCCCGGCGATGCCATAGCCGACGACGATGACGTCGGCCTCGCCGGCCCAGTCGGCGACCTCGGTTTCAGCGATGATCATCAGACCGGCGCCGGCCGGCGCGCGCCCGCGGTGACGGCATGCCGCCCCGCCGCCCGGCCGAAGAACGAGCCGGCGGCGAGCGAAATGCCCGAGAGATAGCTGCGGCTGTCCTGCGCGATGGTCGAGGCGGACGCGCCGGCGGCATAGAGACCCGGCACCGGCGCGCCATTGTCGCCGAGCACCTCGCCGTCGGGCGAGATCTTCAGCCCGCCGAGGGTGAAGCCGAAGAAATTGGCCCGTCCCCAGGAGACGTCGAACACCCCCCATGGCCCGACCTCGAGCGGCTTCAGCCAATCGGGATGCTTGTGAAACTCCGGATCCTCGCCAGCAGCAGCGTGGCGGTTATAGTCGGCCATGGTCGTCTGCAGAGAACCCGCGGGCAGCTCGAGGCCCTGCTCCATCTCCGCGATCGTCGCATAGCCGTCGACCAGCCGCTGATTGGCGTGCTCGTACCAGGCCGGATAGGCAAAGATTTCGGAATCGAGGATCAGATAGGCGATGCCCTCGGGCTGGTCGACGATCGCATGGGCGACGGTGCCGTGATAGCTGTCCTCGGCGACGAAGCGTTGGCCGTCGCGATTGACGAAGATGCCCTTGGTCAGATCCTCGGGCGGGTAGATCGACGAGACCAGCAGCACCCCGTCCATATGCTCGACCGCGCCACCGGCCTCGATGCCGAGGCTGATCGCGGTGCCGTCGTCATATTGCCCGCCGACGATCCCCGCCTTGTCGAAGCGCGGGGCATATCGCTGCATCATCTCGGCATTGCGGCCGAAGCCGCCACCGCACAGGACGACGCCAGCCTCGGCGCGGAAGTACAACGTCTCGCCGAAATGGCGAACGCCCACGCCAGTGACGCGTTCGCCGTCCATCACCAGCGCGTTGACGTGCATCTCGAAGCGCGCGTCGACGCCGATCCTGGCGGCATGCTCGACCAGCTTCGCGAGGATCACGCCACCGCCGCCATCAAGCCCGTCGAACTCGACCTTATGACCGCGCGGCGCCGGCGGGGTAATGTCGCGAAACGGCCAGACCTTCTCATTGCCGCTGTACATCAGGCAGTCGGGGCCGGGCGGGACGAGATTCTTCTCGGCGTAGTAGGTCCTGCGGAAGGGAACGCCGCGCGCCTCGATCCAGTCGAAATGATCGGCGCTGCCGGCGGAGAGCCGTTCGATCTTGGCGCTGTCAGGCTGGTCGGTGATCGCGTTGAGATAGGCCGCCATCGCCTCCGGCGTGTCGTCGAAGCCGCACGCCTTCTGCACCGCGGTCCCGCCGCCGAGATAGAGCAGGCCACCGGAATAGACCGTCGAGCCGTCGCAGCCGCTGGCGCGCTCCAGCACCAGCACGCTGGCGCCGAGCTCGCGCGCCTCGATCGCAGCGCAGACCCCGGCAATGCCATAGCCGACGACGATCACATCGGCCGATCCCGACCAGCCGGCGACATCCTCCTGCGCGACGATCATGCTCGAACCCTTCTTGGCCCGTCAGCGAGCGAAACCCCGATTATACAGCGCTTGCCCGGGCGCGTACCGGACTCACCGGCAAATCCGCGATGGCGTATGATCGACAGGGTGGGGCGTCGGGGCTTGATGCCGCGCTCGCTCCCTACGCATGCTGACTCGCCGAACCAGGGAACGGGAGGGGCGCCGGAATGAAGTTCTGGCAGAACATCAGCTGGATCGAGCTCGACCAGATGATCGAGATGGCGAAATTCGCCGAGGAGCTCGGCTTCGAGGGCGTGATGGACGGGGACCATGTCTTCTTCCCCGACCCGCTGACCTCCGGCTATCCCTACACCCCCGACGGCACACCGCCGATGGGCCCGGCGGACGCCTACCCCGATAATTTCGCCTGCGCCGGCGCGATCGCGGCGGTCACCACCCGGCTGCGCTACGCGACGCAGGTCTTCATCCTGCCGCCGCGCAATCCGCTGATGGTCGCCAAGGCGGCGGCGACGGTCGCGATTCTCAGCAATCACCGCTTCATCCTCGGCGTCGGCGTCGGCTGGATGAAGGAGGAATGCGAGCAGGCCGGGGTCGACTTCCACAGCCGCGGCCGGCGCACCGACGAGATGATCGAGGTGATGCGCAAGCTCTGGCCCGGCGACACCGTCGAGCATCACGGCGAATTCTTTGATTTCGCGCCGCTGAGAATGCCGCCGGCGCCGGGGCGGCAGGTGCCGATCTACGCCGGCGGCTACAGCCAGGCGGCGATGCGGCGATCGGCCCGGCTCGACGGCTTCCTCTCGGCCGGCAACAAGCCCGAGGAGGTGCCTGGCGTCATCGCCGAGTTGAACGAGATGCGCCGGGAGCTAGGGCGCGACCATCTTCCGTTCGAGACCATCTTCCCGCTGACCACGCCCTACAGCCTCGACGACTTCAAGCGGGTCGAGGATGCGGGAGCGGACGGGATCATGGCCCATCCGCCCAAATTCACCATCGGAACGCATTCGACGATCGACCAGAAAAAGGCCGAGATGGAGCGATTTGCCGAGAATTTCATCCGCCATATGACCTGAAGGTCGGCGGTTCGGGATGTAAACACCGGCCGCATTCATGCTAGGGTCGCGGCCAGCAAGGAGAGTCATCATGGCGGTACTGGAAGCTGATCGCGTCAGGGCGAAGTCGGTCAATTACAAGATCATCGACGTCGACACCCATCTGTCCGAGCCCGAGGATCTGTGGACCAGCCGCGCGCCGGCCAAGTTCAAGGATCGCGTGCCGCAGGTGAAGGTCGTCGACGGCGAGGCGAGCTGGGTGATCGACGGCAAGCACAAGGTCGGCCTCGGTGCCTCCAGCTTCTTCCACAAGGATGGCAGGACCGCCACCGGCATCGAATATACCGGCTGGCGCATCGCCGACGTCCTGCCGAGCTGCTACGACACCAAGGCGCGGCTCGCCCATATGGACGAGGTCGGCATCCACGCCCAGATTATCTACCCGAACGTGATCGGCTTCGGTGGCCAGAACACCGGCAAGGTCGACCCCGAGCTGCGGCTCGTCTCGATCCAGATCTACAACGACTTCATGGCCGAGCTGCAGGAGACGTCCGGCCAGCGCCTGCTGCCGATGACCGCCCTGCCCTGGTGGGACATCGATCTGGCGGTCAAGGAAACCCTGCGGATGGATGACGCCGGCCTGCGCGGCATCAACATCAATTCCGACCCGCATCTCCACACCAGCGCCGACGGCAGCAAGCTGCCCGATCTCAGTGACGATTACTGGGCGCCGCTGTGGGAGGTCTGCCAGGACCGCAACATTCCGATCAACTTCCACATCGGCGCGTCCGAGCAGTCGATGCAGCTGGTCGACAGCGCGCCCTGGCCGTCGCTCAAAGGCGGGATGATGGCGGCGCTGGTCGGCTCGATGCTGTTCATCGACAACAGCCGGGTGATGGCCAACATCATCTTCTCGGGCATGCTCGACCGCTATCCCAAGCTCAAGTTCGTCTCGGTCGAGAGCGGCCTGGGCTGGGTGCCGTTCATGCTGGAATCGCTTGATTATCAGTATAATTATCTGACCGACCGGCCGCATTTCGACCTGACGCCGTCGGAGTATTTCCGGCGCAATTTCTACGCCTGCTTCTGGTTCGAGAAGCGCGATCTCAGCCATCTCATCGAGCGGATCGGCGTCGACAATTGTATGTTCGAGACCGACTTCCCGCATCCCGTCTCGCTGCACCCGGAGCCGCTCGACTATATCGAGTCCGGCCTCGCCCAGCTCAGCGACGAGGCGAGGCAGAAGGTGATGAGCGGCAACGCGGCGCGGGTCTACAACATCCCGCTGTAAGCCTGGGCAATCAGTGACAAGCCGGCGCGGTTCGACCGCGCCGGCAATTTAGGCGACGGGTTCGCGGCGAACCGCGCCAAGCGCGATGCGCCCGACCTCATCGAGCGCGCTCGCCAGCTGCTTGGCATCGACACGATCGGCAAAGCTGCCGCCGCCGGAATCGCGCAGCATCGGGTCGAGCCGCGAACGCAGCGCGCCGAGCGTCCAGTCCAGCATATCGCCATGAGCCAGTTCATCGAAGGTCACGACCCGCTGCCAGCTCTCGCGCGGCATCAGATAATGATAATGCGGGAAGTCGCTGAAGCAGTCGAAGCGGAGATATTCGATACCGTCATCGCCGAAGACATGGATCGAGACGCCATCGTCTTCCTCCTCGCCCGGCGTCATGAAGTCCTTGTTCTCCTCCCGGATCTTCTCGAACTCATCCTTGCCGTAATGGGCGACCGCAACATCCTCGCCGATGAAGCGATACTCGATGCCAAAGGAGACCGCGCCCGCGTCGACCATTCGCGTATTCTCGGGGATCGGCGGCACCGGATCGCGGTGAACGATCATTCCGACGACGACGGCCATGGCATCCTCCTGCGCTTTCGCATGTTGGTCGGAGGGTATCACAGATTTGGCTGGTGACCCCAACGGGACTCGAACCCGTGTTTTCGCCGTGAAAGGGCGACGTCCTAGACCGCTAGACGATGGGGCCGCGCGGCGAAGTCGGCGGATTAGGGGGCGGTCCCCTTTCGGTCAAGCAAGTGAGGAATGCTCAATCCGCCCAGGCGGCGTCCTCGACGTGCAGTTCGGCGGTGCGGCGGTCCTGCCAGTCGTCGATTCTCGCCCGGCCGGCGAGCCAAAGCCGCCGCTGGCCGGCGCCGAGCAGCGCCTGGCCGAGCGCGGTGCCGGCCTGGCGAAAGGCGACTGCCTTCAGCCGCGCGCCGTCGTCACCGGCGGCGATGATGCGGACATGGTCGGTGCCGACGACATCGGCCTTGATCAGCCGTACCGGCCCGGCGGCGACCCGCGGACCGGGCCAGCCGGCGCCATAGGGCCCGCCCAGCTCCATCGCTTCGACCAGCGCCGGGTTGATCCCCATCGGCGCGACCGCGGCGTCGAGCAGCAGCGACCGCTCGCTGCCCGCCTCGCCGACCGCGCCGGCGAGCCGCTCCTCGAGGAAATCGGCAAGGCGGTCGATCTGGTCGCCAGCGACGGTCAATCCGGCCGCCATGGCGTGGCCGCCACCGGCTATGAGCAGCCCCATATCCTTGGCCGCCAGCACCGCCGCGCCGAGATCGACGCCAGAGATCGAGCGGCCGGAGCCCTTGCCCAGCCCGGTCTCGTCGAGCGCGATTACTACGGCCGGCCTCCCGAGCGCCTCCTTCAACCGGCCAGCGACGATGCCGATCACGCCCGGATGCCAGCCATGGCCAGCGACCACCGTCACCGCGCGATTGCCCTGGTGGCGCGCCGCCACCTCGGCCTCGACCTGCACCGCCGCCTCGATCGCCCGGCGATCCTGGTTGAGCCGGTCGAGCTCGGCGGCGATTTCGGCCGCCTCGGCGGGATCCTCGCTGGTCAGCAGCCGCACGCCGAGGTCCGACCGGCCGACTCGGCCGCCGGCGTTGATCCGCGGGCCGAGGGCGAAGCCGAGATCGGTCGCGGTCGGCCGCCGCTCGACCCGCGCCGCGGCGAGCAGCGCGTTGAGGCCGATGTTGCGGCCGGCGCCGAGCACTTTCAGGCCTTGGGCGACGAAAGCGCGATTGAGCCCGCGCAGTGAGGCGACATCGGCGACCGTGCCGAGCGCCACCAGATCGAGCAGATCGACCAGCCGCGGCTCGGGCCGAGCGGCAAAGGCGCCGCGACCGCGCAGCGTCCTGACCAGCGCCGCACCGAGCAGAAAGGCGACGCCGACCGCGGCGAGATGGCCATGGGCGGCGGCCTCGCCCGCCTCGTCGAGCCGGTTCGGATTGACCAGCGCATGGGCCAGCGGCAGCTCGGCGGTGCATTTGTGATGGTCAACGACAATCACATCGATGCCGGCATCGCGCGCCTGCGCCAGCGCCTCATGCGCCTGCGCCCCGCAATCAACCGTGACGACCAGCCTGGTGCCGGCCGCGCCCAGGCTGAGCAGCGCCGCGCCCGAGGGGCCATAGCCCTCCATCAGCCGGTCGGGGATGTAATAGCTCGGGCTCGCGCCCAGCGCGCGCAGCAGCCGAATCAGCAGCGCCGCCGAGGTCGCGCCGTCGACGTCGTAATCGCCGAACACGGTGATCGCCTCGCCCGCCTCGACCGCGTCGGCGAGCCGCTCGGCGGCGCGATCCATGTCGCGGAAGATCGACGGGTCGGGCATGAAGCCGCGGATCGTCGGCGCGCGGTGCCGCTCGACCTCCTCGCGCGCAACGCCACGAGCCATCAGCAGTTGGGTGACAAGATCGTCGGGGACCAGCGCATCGTCACGCCCGTCGGTCGCGGTGCCGCGCCAATGCCAGGGCTGGCCGAGGATCGACTGCAGAACACCGCAGACGGGATAGCTGGTCATGCCGAAGCCTAGACCAGCAATGGGCCCGCGTGAATCCTCAAAGACCCTTGTGGTGCTCGCCCTTGACCCAGCGCACCGTGCCCGAGCTGGCGCGCATGACGACGCTCTCGGTGGTGATGCAGCCGCCCTTGAACCGCTTGACGCCATCGAGCAGCGAGCCGTCGGTGACGCCGGTGGCGGCAAAGATCGCATCGCCCTTCACCAGCTCGTCGAGCTTGTAGATGCGATCGAGCTGGGTGATGCCCCATTTGCGCGCGCGCGCCTTCTCGTCGTCGTTGCGGAAGATCAGCCGGCCCTCGAACTGGCCGCCGACGCAGCGCAAGGCGGCGGCCGCGAGCACGCCCTCCGGCGCGCCGCCAAGCCCCATATAGGCGTCGACATTGGTGTCGGGATCGGTCACCGCGATCACCCCGGCGACGTCGCCGTCGGGAATCAGCTTGATGCCGCAGCCCAGGCCGCGCAGCTCGGCGATCAGCTTCTCGTGGCGCGGCCGGTCGAGCACGCACACGATGATCTCATTGGCGCCGACGCCTTTGGACTTGGCCAGCGCCTTGATGTTTTCGGTCGGCGATTTCGCCAGGCTGACAATGCCATCGGGATAGCCCGGGCCGACCGCCAGCTTGTCCATATAGACGTCGGGCGCGTTGAGCAGGCAGCCCTCCTCGGCGATCGCCAGCACGGCGAGCGCATTGGGGCCGGCGGTGGCGGTGATCGTCGTGCCTTCGAGCGGGTCGAGCGCGATGTCGATCTTCGGGCCCTTGCCCTGGGCGCGGCCGACCTTCTCGCCGATGTAGAGCATTGGCGCCTCATCGCGCTCGCCCTCGCCAATGACGACGGTGCCGTCGAAATCGAGCTCGTTGAAGGCGGCGCGCATCGCCTCGACGGCGGCGGCATCGGCGGCCTTTTCGTCGCCGCGACCGATCAGCCGCGAGGCGGCGATCGCCGCCGCCTCGGTGACGCGGACCATTTCCATGACGAGGAGACGATCGAGTGCCTTGCTCGCTTTGACCATCCGGACCCTGCCCTGCGCTATGTGCCACCGCGATTAAGCGTGGCGTGTGACCTTGTCGAGAAGGCTGGAGGCCGATTTCATCGCAAATGGACCTTGTCCGCGACGCCTCGGCTCAGAGATCGAGAATGTGCATAAGCATCGGTTCGCCAATGATATTCGACGAGCCGCGCAGCCGCTCCAGGGCATCGGTGACCGCCCGTTCCGGCCCCTCATGGGTGACAATCACCAAGAGCGCGCCATCATCGGTCGCGCCGCGCTGGATCAGGCTTTCGATCGACACGCCCGAATCGCGCATCGCCGCGGTGATCTCGGCCAGCACGCCGGGCCGGTCGGCGACAGTGAAGCGGAGATAGGCACGGCCGAGCCGCTCGCCGCTTGGCGCCTGTGGCAAGGCGGCAAGGCTGGCCACCGGCATGGCAAAGGCCGGACCGACCTCGCCGCGGGCGACGTCGATCAGATCGGCGACGACTGCGCTGGCGGTCGGCCCCTCGCCGGCGCCGCGCCCCTCGAAGAACAGCCGGCCGACGAAATTGCCCTCGGCGACGACCGCGTTGAGCGAGCCGTCGACATGGGCGAGCGGGTGGCTCAGCGGCACGAGACAGGGGTGGACGCGCTGGAACAACCCGTCGGAGCCGGCCTCGGCCATGCCGATCAGCCGGACCCGGAACCCGAGCGAATCCGCGTGGGCGATGTCGGCGGCGACGATATGGCGGATGCCAGAGATTACCACCTGGTCGAAGGCGATGCCGGTGCCGAACGACAGGCTGGCGAGAATCGCGAGCTTGTGCGCCGCATCGATGCCATCGATGTCGAGGCTGGGATCGGGCTTTTCGGCATAGCCCAGCTCCTGCGCCTCGCCGAGCACCTCGGCGAAGTCGCGCCCTTCCTTCTCCATCGTCGTCAGGATGTAATTGCAGGTGCCGTTGAGGATGCCATAGACCCGGCCGATCTCATTGGCTGCGGCGCCCTCGCGCAGCCCCTTGATCACCGGAATGCCGCCTGCGACCGCCGCCTCATATTTGAACGCGACGCCAGCGGTTTCCGCAGCTGCGGCAAGCTCCAGCCCGTGATGGGCGATCATCGCCTTGTTGCCGGTGACGAAGGGCTTGCCCGCGGTCAGCGCCGCCCGCGCCAGCGTCAGGGCGGGACCGTCGGCGCCGCCGATCACCTCGACGATCACGTCGACATCGTCGCGCTGGACAAGCGCCAGCGCGTCGTCGACCCAGTCAAATTTGCTGAGATCGACGCCGCGGTCGCGCGTGCGGTCGCGGGCGCTGACCGCGACGACCTGGATCGGCCGGCCGGCGCGGCGCTCGACCAGCGCGCGATTCGCCTCGATCAGCTTGATCACCCCGGCGCCGACCGTTCCCAGTCCCGCCAGCGCGACACGCAACGGCTGCGTCATCGAAAAACCGTCCTTATCTGCCCGCGCCTGCCCTAACCGCCCCGGCGCTTGAGGCCAAGCTCAGCCGATCAGCTTGCCGAGGCGGATGATCGCCGGGTTGGCGTCGCCGCCCTGCCGGGTCGTGGTGTCGCCGGCCATCGCGTTCAGCGCCACCGCCCGCTCATAGATCATCGCGAAGCGGAAAGTGGCGAAGACCTCGTGCCATTCGAAGCTGTCGGCCTTGCGGCCCATGAAATGCTCCCAGGCGGCGATCGTCGCGTCATGATCCCCGATCCCCTCGAGCAGCGGCACGCCGGCGGTCTCGGTGACCGCGGTTTCGAAGAACAGCCACCAGCCGAGGTCGCTCTCCGCCCCACCGAGCGACGCGGTCTCCCAGTCGAGCAAGGCGACGCAGCGATTGTCGCGAAAGACGATGTTGCCGGGACGCGCGTCGCCCCAGGCGAGCGCCGTCACGCGATCGGCGGGCATGTGATCGGCAAGCCAAAGGCGCGCGCGCTCGATCATCGGATGCGGCGGGACCGCGGCCCAACGGCGATATTCGTCCCAGGCGGCGAGTTCCTGATCGACTCCCGTAGGACCGAGCTCCGGGTGGTTCAGGAAGGGAAAGAGCGCCGGATCGACGCGATGGATCCGGGTCATCGCCTCGATCGCGCTCAGCCACATCGCCTCGCGATCGCTGGGCGAAGCATCGGCCAGCACGCCGGCGCTGTGATGCCCCTCGGCTGGCACCTCGCCCTCGATCCGTTCCATGACGTAGAATGGCGCGCCGA
>Ga0207667_10001497_pt1 | contig 29325 bp, 23 predicted proteins | sample KBSCornC52_FD_184301 | JGI IMG/M metagenome (GOLD analysis project Ga0207667, IMG submission 184301) | Corn rhizosphere microbial communities from Kellogg Biological Station, Michigan, USA - KBS Corn C5-2 (SPAdes) (version 2) | ecosystem: Host-associated > Plants > Roots > Rhizosphere > Soil ...
TGGATCGCCAGCAACATGACCAGTAAACTCAGGGGAATCACGTTGCGATGGGAGCTGCGTAGTCCCAGGGCCGCAAGTGCGCCGCATACCAGGTAACACAGGAAATCATCACGATGCGTCAAGTCGACCTGCGCGAAGTTTACGATGGATATCAGGCCACCAGCGACGCAGTAGCTCGCCATCAATGCAGAACGGTAGTGGGCAGTTTTCACTTGAGGTCCGGTAAGTGCACGTCGTCTGCCATTGCCACTCTCCCCCTCACAGCACTTGAAGTCATTCGGAAAGAGGTAGATAGAACCGCAGGACGTGTCCGCAATGGGGGACGGGATCGCGCGTGCGACACTTCGGCGCGAAGGGCTCGGCCAGAATGTCCCAAATGGCTGATACGTCCGCGAGTTCGAACGAAGGTGGAAGAAACCATGATTGCGATACAGTGGTCGAGAAAAGAATCGACATGACTAACGTTAAACTTCATGTCCTAAGCAGGATCACCGAGTCCGGCCTAGTGGCAATTGTCCGGACAGATAATTCGAATCAAGCATCCCGCATTGTGGAAGCGTGCGCGGAGGGCGGTGCGGCAGCCATCGAAATCACGTTGACGGTTCCGCGCGCTGCGGCGATCATAGAGGAGCTGGCGAAACGTTTTTCAACACAGGAGCTAGCCCTGGGCGCTGGAACGGTGCTCGATCCTGAAACAGCCCGCATCGCGATTCTTGCCGGAGCCCAGTTCGTGGTGAGTCCGTCGTTAAATATCGGCACGGCCCGCCTGTGCAACCGCTATCAGATCCCGTACTTGCCGGGCGCCGGTACTATCCGCGACATCGTGGAATCTATGGAAGCTGGCGCCGATATCGTAAAAATATTTCCAGGAGAGACGCTGGGGCCGGCTTTCGTGAAAGCCGCGAAGGCGCCGCTGCCGCAAGCTTTGCTCATGCCCACCGGCGGTGTCAGTATCGATAATGCAGCGGAATGGATCGCGGCCGGCAGCGCGGCGCTGGGTGCCGGCGGGAACTTAACGGCGGGCGCCAAGACCGGCGATTTCAAGTCCATCACCGATCTGACGCGCCGGTTTATTACGACGATCGCCGAAGCTCGTGGGAAAGCCTGATGCCTGGAAAGGTAGTCACTTTTGGTGAGGTCATGCTACGGCTTGCACCACCGGGCTTCGAGCGTTTCTTACAGACTCCCCAATTCGTAGCGACGTTTGGCGGCGCCGAAGCCAACGTGGCCGTGGCGCTCGCGTCCTTTGGATTGCCTGCCAGCTTCGTAACCGTGTTGCCAGACAACGCGATCGCCGATACGGCGGTAGCCGAACTGCGACGCTTCGGCGTCGATACGTCGCGGATCATCCGTGCCAATGGACGTCTGGGTGTGTACTATCTCGAAGCCGGCGCCAACCAGCGTCCGTCCAGGATTGTCTATGATCGCGATCACAGTGCCATGGCGCTCGCCCAGCCGGGCGACATTTCCTGGACGGGTATTTTCGAAGGTGCTGGTTGGTTTCACATCAGTGGAATCACACCGGCACTTAGCTCCTCGGCCGCCGATCTGGCGGTCGAATCGATTCATAAGGCTCACGACGCGGGTTTTACTGTCTCCTGCGATCTCAACTACCGCAAGAATCTTTGGAAATGGGGCAAGACCGCACGCGAGGTAATGCCCGAGTTAGTAAAACTCACCGATGTTTTAATTGCCAACGAAGAAGATATCCAGGTATCGCTCGGGCTGGAGGCTCAAGTGGACGTCAGGTCCGGACAACTCGACCCCGAGCAGTATGAGAAGCTCGCGGACCGGGTGCTATCGGCGTATCCGAATCTGCGGACGATCGCGATTACGTTGCGCGAATCTGTGAGCGCGTCGCACAATCGTTGGTCGGCCTGTCTGCATGACGGCAAAAAGTTCCTCACAAGCCGCAGGTACGACATCACCCATATCGTGGACCGTGTGGGCGCGGGCGATTGCTTCGCGGCCGGATTGATCTACGGCATGTTCGGCGGCTTCGGCAGTCAGGAGACTCTCGAGTTCGCAGTGGCGGCCAGCGGCCTGAAACACTCGATCCCATCCGACTTCAGCCGCCTGAGTGTGGCCGAGGTGAACGCGCTCCTCAAAGAAGGCGGCTCCGGTCGCGTGCAGCGATAGCTACGTAATGTGCGCGCCCGTTGTGCCGACGTAGACAGTGTATAGTGATTGGCTCGCGCACATGAATAACCGGTTGCGTTTGGTCCCGCCGAAAACCACGTTTGCGCAGTTCTCAGGTAACCGGATCACCCCAATCGGCTCGCCACTGGGCGCGACGATCTGGACTCCCGGAGGTGCGCCGGCCCACAGATTCCCGTCGACGTCGCAACGCATTCCGTCCGCAGCACCGTTCGCGAACTGGACAAAGCGTTTGCCGTTCTTCAGCTTATTTCCATCCAGATCGAATACTTTGGTCTCACGGCCGGATCCGGTGTCGGCGATATAGACTTTCTTGTAGTCGGGCGAAAAGCAGACGCCATTGGGCTGGTCGAGTTCATCCGTGATTTTCTCGATCTGCGCGGTCTTGGGATCCACGCGGTAGACTGCTGGCTTGAGTTCTGGCGTGGCCTGGAATCCCTCATAAAAACCCTGGATACCGTAAGTAGGATCGGTGAACCAGATTCCACCATCCGGGTGAACCACGATGTCATTCGGCGAGTTGAGCCTCTTTCCTCCAAACTTGTCGGCGATCACGGTGATCGTTCCATTGGGTTCATACCGCGCCACGCGGCGATTGCCGTGCTCGCAGGATAGCTGCCGTCCCTCGAAGTCGAAGGTGTTGCCGTTGCTGTAGCCGGATGGATTGCGGAACACCGTGACGCGGCCGTCTTCCTCCGTCCACCGCATCTGGACGTTGTTGGGAATATCGCTCCACACCAGGTAACGCCCGACGCCGTTCCACGCTGGACCTTCGGACCAGAGCGCGCCCGTGTAAACCCGCTTGATCGTGGTATTACCAACCACGTATTTGCGGAAGCGATTGTCCACAGCGAGAACGTCGGGGTCGGGGTAACGTATCGGCGTCTGGCCGGACCAATCGCGCGGCGCGGCGGTTCCAACGGCCGGCTGTTGGGCTGCTGCACGAATCGCCGTCGCAGCTCCTAGCGCCGCGGTCAAGAAGGTCCTACGATCACAGGTCGTCATAGCGTCAGCGATTATATCAACCGTACGGGATGCAGCTGGAGCGAAGTTTACGTTCCGGGACAGTACGGAGTAGCATAGAGCCGTGCGCTGGTTCTTTTTAGGTATCGCCTTCGTGGTTGTCGTGGCGCTCTTAACTGGCATAGCTCTCATCCGGGAGTCCCGGGGATTCGGTATCCGCGATCAGCCTACTGCGATGGAACGCTGGGTGGCCGGGAAAGCCCGAACGATGAGCATTCCGAGAGAGGCAAAATCCCGGATGAACCCGGTCCCGAACAGTCCCGATACGCTCGAAGAAGCCCGCGCGCATTGGGCGGATCATTGTTACTCGTGTCACGCCAATGACGGCAGCGGGGATACGCCAATCGGGAAGAATCTGTATCCGCCGGCTCCCGATATGCGTCTGCCCGCCACCCAGCAGCTCACCGACGGAGAGTTGTTCTACATCATTCAAAACGGAATTCGCCTGACGGGAATGCCGGCGTGGAGCACCGGATCGGCCCACGATGAAGAGGATTCCTGGAAGCTGGTACACTTCATCCGTCATCTTCCGCAGGTCACGCTCGAAGAAAAGAAGGCGATGGAGAGGTTGAATCCCAAGAGCCCGGACGATCTTCGGGAAGAACAGGAAGAGGAAAAGTTTTTACGAGGAGAGGACACTCATGAATCGACGCCCGAACATCATCATCACTAGTTTGTTAACGCTCCTACTGGCCTGTGCGGCTCAGATTTTAGCGCACGGCGGTTTCGATCACGTGACCGGCACTGTGGTGAAACTCGACAACAACGTTTTGACGGTAAAGACCGCCAAGGGAGACGTACCTGTCACCCTGGATGCAAAAACTGAGATCACTCGCAGCGATAAGCCCGCGCAGGCGGCGGATCTCAAGGCGGGCGTCCGTGTAGTGGTCGACATTCCTGAAGGCAGCAAGACCAAACTGGCGCATTCGGTTAAGATCGGCACGGCGGCGAAAGCGGCCACCACCGAGCACGAGCACGATACTCACAAGTAGCGTGTCGGCTTAGCTAAGTGTGCACCGTGAGCCCGGCGTGCGTCGAAGCCGACTCGCGGTAGGCCTTAAGAACTTCTCCTACGCTGCCTTGTTTCATCACCCGCCCGTGGTCCAGCCACAGGCCGCGGTCGCACATGCTTTCCAGCGTGTTCAGAGCATGCGACACGCACAGGATGGATTTGCCGGAATGGCGGAATTCCATGATCTTGTCCACGCATTTTTGGAAGAAATTTTGATCCCCGACCCCTAGGACCTCATCGATGATGAGCAGATCCGGATCCACGTTGATCGCTACGGCGAAGGCGAGCCGCATGGACATGCCTGCGGAATAGGTCCGCAGCGGCTCGTCGATAAAGTCGGCCAACTCGGAAAACTCCACGATCTGGTCGAATCGTTCCCGTACTTGTCGCCGGGTCAGTCCTAGAAGGCTGGCTTTGATGCGAAGATTCTCGGCTCCCGTGAGATCGGGATGAAACCCCGACCCCAGCTCCAGCAGGGCTTCCACCCGTCCGCCGACCGCCACGCGCCCCTCGCTGGGATCGCTCAAGCTGGTGGCGATGTTGAGCAATGTACTTTTGCCCGCGCCATTCGAGCCGACCACCGCCATGCTTTCCCCGTGATCGAGTTTGAAAGAGACGCCGGTAAGCGCGTAAAAACGCTCGCGTGTTCCGGGACGCAAGACGTGTGCCAGGCGATCGCGCAGCAGCATCTGTCCGCCGTGCCGGTAGAAGAACTTAGATACGTTCTCGAACTCTAAGACAGGTGCGAGTATCGCCATTAACGCGAAGGCATCACTTGGGTGTCACATGGATCAGAGCGCCGGGATTGGCGTCTTCGATCAACCATAGCGAGCCATCGGGGGCTTCCGCCACATCGCGGATGCGTTTGGCCATAGCCCAGCGCTCGGCCATTTTGGCGCCGCCTTTGCCGTCAAAGATGACGCGGTTGAGCGACTGGGTACCCATGCCGCTGACGAAGCCGTTGCCGTTCCATTGCGGGAAGGTCTGGGTGCCGCGGTAAAACATCAGATTGCCCGGTGCAACCACCGGAACCCAGTAGATCGCAGGCTTCGCAAAGTCGGGACGAGTGTCGGGCCGGGGAATGGGGACGCCGTTATAGTTGTCGGCGTACTCGACCAGCGGCCAGCCATAATTCTTGCCCTTCTCGATCAGGTTCAGCTCGTCGCCGCCGCGAGGGCCATGCTCCACCTCCCACAATTCGCCGGTGGGAGAGAACGCCAGACCGTAGGGAGTGCGGTGGCCCATGGTCCAGGTTTCCGCCGGCGTCAGGTTCTCGGCCGGGAACGTATAGGTGCTGACGACCTTCGCGGTCTTGGCGGTTTCGGTGTCAGTGGGCGGATCGATCAGGGAGATGGTGCGAGCGCCGGTCTTGCCGGCGTTAGGATTGCCGGGAGCGGGTTTACCGTCCAGCGTCAGGTGAAGGATCTTGCCTACAGGTTGGTTCGGATCCTGAGCCGGGGTGAAGCGCTGGCGGTCGCCAACCGACAGGAACAGAGACTGGCCGTCGGGAGCGAAAGCGACCGCCCCACCTTCCTGGCCACCCTTGCCCTTGGGCATCTGATGCCACAGCACCTGGAAAGTTCCCCGCTGCAGCGTGGCGGAGTTGGCGGTGAGGGCCAACTTGGCGCGCGCGAGCGCCAGACCGCCGCCATAGTCACCCGGTTCAGAATACGTGAGATAGATGGTCTGGTCGGTAACGTAATTTGGCGAGACATAGACGCCCAGCATGCCGCTCTGGCCAGACCAATAAACTGCGGGCGTACCGGTCACCGCCGCGACCTTCTCTCCCTTTGCGGACACCAGCCAAACGGGCCCGACCTTTTCAGTGATCAGCATGCGGCCATCGGGCAGGAACGCGATCCGCCAGGGCAATTCAAAGGTGGCCGGGGCCGGGGTCATGTTGAAGGGCACGCTAGCCTCGGGCTTCTGTTCGCCCGCATTCACCTGGGCCCAGGCCGCCACCGATGCCAGGGTAAGAAGCAATACCGCTTTCGCCAATCTCATCGTCATTTCTCCTTGCTTTTCATCTAGCTCGACTCAAGCGCTCGACCCTGAGCTATGCGCGGCGCCGTTATTCATCGTATACCACCGTGGAGACCGCACCAAATTTAGTGGACCCGTCTGCCTTGCCCGTGGAGATTCTCGGCCTTCTTTTAGTACTTTGCACCCTTTATCGCCTCCGGCTCCGCTCTACCAGACCGTAAACCTTGAATTGGAGTCCACTCTGCGGCGGTTTCAAACAATGCTTGGGTTCGTTTTGTCGCAGCGCTTCGCTCCGGGATGTCTTATGGCGAAGTCGACTCTATGTTTGACTTCCCTCTTTAGGCGCGGTACGATACCGGCGATGCAATCCTTATAAGGGGGAAGTGCGTTTTATGAGAAAACGATTTTTGGGCGTCATAATGGCTTGCGCGGGCGCCCTGGTGATTGTGACACCCACTTGGGCCCATCATTCCTTCGCGGCCGAGTATGATTCGAGCCAAGAGATCAAACTCACTGGCAAAATCACTAAGGTCGAGTGGACTAACCCCCACATTTACATTCACATCGATGTGGTCGATGGCGGCAAAGTAACTTCCTGGGCGCTCGAAGGGTATCCGCCGAATACGCTCAAGCGAACGGGGTTTTCTCGAAATCTTCTGAAAGAAGGCGACACCGTCACGATTACCGCCTATAAAGCGAAGGATGCCACCAACACGGGTGCCGGGCGGGAAGTAACGTTCCCGGATGGCACTAAGAAGTTCGCAGGGCCGCTCGGAAACTAACCCTGCTCCCAGCCGAGGTACCTATGACAAAACGGTTCGCGAGTTCTCTTACGATTGCTGGGGCGGTCACGGCGGCATTGCTAGCCCTGGCTGCTCCCGGGCAGGGCCAAGGCAAAGGTAAGGGCGGAGCTCCCAAGGGCCCGACGGGCCCTGTGACGCACAAGCCCATTCCCCGCACTCCCGATGGTAAGCCGGATCTGAGCGGCACCTGGCAAGGCGGCGGCGTAAGTATAAATGGCGAAGCGGGGGCTCCCCCTCTGAATCCTCTGCCCCCCATCGATAATCATCCTGTTGCACGCCAGCCGCTGGTCTACAAGCCTGAGTTCGACGCGGCACGCAAGGCTAAGAATTACACTACGATCGACGATCCGACTTTGTACTGTCTGCTGCCTGGCATTCCCCGTATCGTTGGTATGCCGATGCCGATGGAATTCATCCAGACACCCAAAGTACTGGCGATTTTATACGAATCGTTCCGCGCATGGCGTAGGATCCCGATCGGGAACGACCTTAAGCATTCCGACGACATCACACCAACGTGGATGGGCGACTCGGTCGGTAAATGGGAAGGCGACACACTGGTAGTGGATACCATCGGCTTCAACGACAAGACTTGGATTTCCGGCACCGGCACTACGCACACCGAACAAATGCACGTGGTGGAGCGCTACACATTGAATGACGACGGAAGCCTGAGCTGGGAAGCTACGGTGGAAGATCCTGGCGCACTCGCAAAACCCTATGTTACGGGCGGCGTGCTGCGAGCTCCGATTGGCGTGCACGTCGAAGAGTACGAGTGTATTGAGAATAATCCCGATCCTACCCACATGAAGAAAGCCGTTGAACTGGAAACAAAGGCCAAGGGAAAACAATAATGCGGGCCGCCACGTCCCGCAGCCATGAGCACAGCAACTAGGGAATACGCTAGACTGGAGACGTGGCTCGCGGTTGGGAAAGTAAGTCGGTCCAGGAGCAGATAGCAGCGGCTCGGGCCCGCGAAGGCGACTCGAAGCCACGACTCACCCCGGAACAACTAGCGGTCGCCAAGAAGTGCGATTCTCTGCTGCTTCACCGCACGCGTGTCCTGCGCGATCTGGAAAACTGCACTGACGAGCGTTATCGGAAGACTCTCGCGGATGGCTTGGCTTACCTCGAAGCTGAACTGACCACGCTCGGCTGGACTGCTTCTTAGCGCTTTTTCACGCCGAACAACGACAGATCGATCGAATCCGCCATCGCCTTGTATCCGGCGTCATTGGGATGCAGATTGTCGCGGATGTTGAACCCCGGCCGAAACTTTCCAGGATGCTCCGGATCCCGCGTCGCCGCATCAAAATCCAATGCGCCGTCGAGTAAGTCTGTCGTGCGAATCCACTGATTCACGGCGGTCCGGACGACTTCTCCAGGCTCGCTGTAATAGGCCGCACCTTCGTAGGGCGTGAGAGTGGCGCCGATGACTTTGATGCCGTGCATGTGCGCCCGCGCGATCATCTGCTTGTAAATGGCGATGATTTCCTCGGCGGTAACTGGGGTAGCGCCGGCGCGCGAAGTTATACCGATATCGTTGATGGCTTCCATGAAGATCAGGTATTTGATGCCGGGCTGCGCCAGCACATCGCGCTCAAAGCGCGCCAGCGCGCTGACTCCAGCTCCGTCGGCCAACACCCGATTGCCGGAAATACCTTCGTTAACTACCGCGAGATTCGTCGCGCCGGCCGCTTGCAACCTCCTGGCCAGAGCGCTGGGCCACGCGGCATCGGAGTCATTCGAGGATGTGGCCCCATCCGTGATAGAGTCGCCGAAAGCTACGATGACTCCGGCATCCGCCGGTGCCAGGACCTCCACGCCGGACAGGAAATACCAGGAGTTGCTAGTGCGAGCGGGAGTGAAATCAGGCTGGCCGGTGAAATCGCCATCGGACGAGATATACGTCGTGTGCAACCCGGTGGCATGCTGCGTGGGAGGGCCGGAGTCGCCGGGAATATAGACGCTGACTACCAGATTCCCAACGGCGGGTACGGATAAGTCCACCGGATCGCTGATCATCGAAGCACCGGGAGGAATCGTGGCCGAATCGAGGCCGCTAAACGTCAGCTTGCGATCCGAAGCGGGAACAATCGCGGAATCGTGATCGCGCAGGGCGATGTGAGCCGAGCCGATCTTCAGACGGTCCGTACCGAAGGTGTTCGCTAGCTCCACGCGCACGCTGCGACCGCCGATGCTGGTGTTCACAACCATCCGGATGGTCTGATTATTGAAGCTTCTGAGGGGTGCCGGCCCGGGCTTTGCGGGCGCGGCGGCTGGAGCACCCCCTGCCACGGGTGTCGCAACAGGTTTAGCCGGAGCGGCGGCGATGTTGGTAGCGATCGGAGATGCGGCCCAAGTGGCCACCCAGTGCTCTTGAGCGAACGCTAACGGACTGAGTGCCAGAGAAGCAAGTGCCCAAACCCGCATGATACGTGTGTTCATAAGTCCTCTTGAATACTAGCGCCTTTCAGGGGCCAAACGGCTTCCACCTGGCCGCCGCGGCAAGCATAAATTCTATCGTAAAGATTCGTCGTAGGATCGCAGTGCGGAGGAATGAATTCGAGGAGGCTGCCGAGCTTAGGCAATCCGTCTGACATGTCCACATAGCCAAATTCGTCGCCACCCCAGCGGTAATTGGATCCCGGCAAGCCCAGGGCTTCGGGACCGTACCCGCGATCGGTTGCGAAGGCCTTGAAGCCGGCATCCACCGTGACGAAACCGGTATGGTTGGCGCTGACCACGGTTGCCAGGACGGTGAGCGCATTCTGAAAATCCAAACCTTCGCGGCGATAAGCCAGGTCCATCAGCACATACGACCCGGCTTGCAGTTCGGTGAGATCAGGCACTGCGGTGTCGATGTCCCAGGTCCCGGTGCTGCCTCCGGTGACGACGTCGGTCGAAAGGCCGCGACGCAACATAATGCCGAGCGCACGTGAAGCGATTTGAAACGACTCCCGGGAGACGCGCTGGCGCTCTTCCAGCCCTCCGGCGTGCGATCCCAACACCGAGTACGCCTGAAGGCCACGCAATTCCAGGTTCGCGGCCTGATCCACAGCCTCGGCGATTTCCGCCGCGTCTTCTGGAGAGCGGGCGCCCGTGCGATGATCACCCACATCCAGGTCGACCAGAACTTCCAGTTTCTTTCCGGCCGCGCGCGCGGCTTGGTCGTACCAGGCGCCCTGTTGGGTATGGTCAACCACCACCATCGCGCCGGTGTTGACGATGCGAATCATCTTCAGGGGGTCGGCGACAGGCGAGGTCAGAAGCAATCCAGGAATTCCTCCAGCGGCCATCAGCTCGGCTTCCGCGACGGTGGCCACACACACGCCGATCGCACCGGCGGCAATCTGACGCCTGGCAATTTCCACGCACTTGTGCGCCTTGGCGTGCGGACGCAACGACTTACCGGATTCCTTGATGCGGGCCGCCATCCGGGCCAGGTTGGCCTCGAACTTGTCCAGATCCAGAAGAAGCGCCGGCGTCGGCAATTGCTGCTTAGTGAGCACCAGCCCATTATGCAAAATGCTATTCTCGATTCGTTGAAACTAGTGCAGTTGGAGGTCCCGACGGAGCCCGCGGTCGACGCCGCCGCTCTTCAGAAAGAACTCGAACGCCAGATCCAGGGCGAAGTCCGCTTCGACACGATCACCCGCGCCCTATATTCCACCGACGCCAGCGTCTACTTAATCCGGCCGCTAGGTGTCGTGATTCCGAAGAATCGGGAAGATGTAATTCGGGTCGTCCAGATCTGCGGGCGCATGCGGTGCCCGCTGACTATGCGTGGCGGCGGCACATCGCAGGCGGGGCAGGCGATTGGCGAAGGGCTGCAAGTCGATACCTCGAAGTATTTCAATCGTGTTCTTGAGGTGAACGCGGAAGAGCGCTGGGCGCGTGTCGAACCAGGCGTGGTTCTCGACGAGTTGAACGCGCAACTGGCTTCGCTGGGCCTGCGTTTCGCGCCAGATATCTCAACAGCCAGCCGCGCGACCATCGGCGGCATGATGGCGAACAATTCTGCAGGCGCACGAAGCGTGCTGTATGGCAAAACCATCGATCACGTGCTGGAGCAGACCGTAGTGCTCGCCGATGGAAGCATCGCCGAGTTTGGTGAGATTCCACGCGCGAAAGTTCCGACGGGTGATTCACTCGAAGCCAACTGCTACCAGACTGTCCTGCGTCTGGCGGCCGAGCACGCGGATGAAATCGAGCGCCGTTACCCCAAGGTTATTCGCCGCGTCGGCGGTTATAACTTGAATGAGTTCGTAGATCCGGCCAAACCGGTGAACTTAACCAAAATGATGGTCGGGTCCGAGGGAACCTTGGGCGTAGTGCTCGAGGCCAAGCTGCGCCTGGTCCCATTACCGAAGGCCAAAGCTGTAATGGTGATTGAGTTCGCCGACCTCCTCGAAGCACTGTCCGCGGCGCCGGTCATTGTGCGCCACGGGCCATCGGCGGTCGAGGTTATGGACAAGTCGATCCTCGACAACACGCGGCAGAACGCGAATCTCGATCGCATCCGGAAATCGTTTATTCAGGGCGACCCCGCGGCCACGTTGTGCGTCGAGTTCTACGGCGATAAAAAAGAAGATCTGCCGCCACGGCTTGTCGCGTTAGAAGAAGATCTGCGCGCGCGCAATCTTGGCTATCGCTATTTCTGCGATACGGACCCCGTCACGCAGGCACGTATCTGGAGCTTGCGTGAAGCCGCGCTGGGACTCTCCATGGCTATGAAGGAAGACGCCAAGTCGATTTCCTTCGTCGAAGACACTGCGGTTGCGCCCGAAAAACTCAGCGAGTACATCGGTAGGTTCCTGCAGATCGTCCGCGACCACGGAACCACGGCGGGTGTGTATGCTCACGCCTCTGTTGGATGTTTGCATGTCCGGCCGGTGGTGAACATGAAAACCGAGGAGGGCGTCGCCAAATTCGAAAGCTTGGCCCAGGCCGTGGCGAACCTGGTGCTCGAATTCGGCGGGGCTCTTTCAGGCGAGCACGGCGATGGCCTGGTCCGCGGCCCGTTCATGCGCCAGATGTTCGGCGACACGTTGTATGAAGCGTTTCGCGAGATCAAGCGGACGTTCGACCCCCACGCGATTTTCAATCCGGGCAAGATTGTCGATTCACCGCCGCTGACGTCGAATCTTCGGCTCGGCGCTGGGTATAAGACGGCTAACCCAACTACGTGGTTCGACTATTCCGATTACGGCGGCTTTGGCGGCGCGGTAGAGATGTGCAGCGGCCTCGGCGCGTGCCGCAAGAAACTCTCCGGGACCATGTGTCCGTCCTACATGGCGACGCGCGACGAGAAGGACTCCACGCGCGGCCGGGCGAACACGCTTCGTCTCGCCATGACAGGAAAGCTCGGAGAATCGGGACTCGGCGACAAGGGTGTCTACGAAGTATTGGACTTGTGCCTGGAATGCCGCGCGTGCAAAGCGGAGTGTCCCGTAGGCGTGGATGTGGCACGCTTCAAGAGCGAATTTCTAGCGGATTATTGGACTCGTCACGGCACGTCTTTGCGCGCGCGCGTTTTGGGCGGAATCGCAGATGCGTCGGTTTGGGGATCGCGTTTTGCTCCCATGTCAAACTGGGTCGCAGGGGCTGTCTCGAACATGATCGGGATCGACCGCAGGCGTAAATTGCCTGCATGGAAGCGCGAGACGTTCGCGCGATGGGCCGCTGAACATCGGATAGGATCGGCCTCCCGGCCAGTCGTACTCTTTAACGACACCTTCACCAATCATTACGATCCCGAAATCGGAGTCGCCGCTGTTGAAGTGCTCGAACGCGGCGGATACTCGGTCGATGTCGTGCGCCCCGGATGTTGCGGGCGACCGCTCATCTCGCAGGGACTGCTCGAGGGTGCGCGAGCGCAGGCCGCGAAAATTGTGAACGGACTGTTCCCAATCGCCGGCCGCGGAAACAAGATCCTGTTTCTGGAGCCGAGTTGCTTGTCCGCTCTGAAGGAAGACGTTCCGTCGCTCCTCCGCGGCGAGCAGCAAACCAAAGCCCGCATGGTCGCCGATGCTTGCATGCTCTTCGAAGAATTCGCAGCCGGCCTGGATCTGAAGTTGCGGGCCGGGCCGCAGCGGGTGCTGCTCCACGGGCACTGCCACCAGAAATCGATGGGACTGCTGGATGCATCGAAGTCTTTGCTCGCGCAGATCCCTGGTGCGACCGTTGTGGATTTGGACGCAGGCTGTTGCGGCATGGCCGGCTCCTTCGGTTACACGCGCGAGCATTACGATGTTTCGATCGCGATTGCTAATCGCAAGCTTCTTCCGGCGGTGAAGACGATGCAGCCGGGCGACGTGCTTGCGGCCCCGGGTACGTCCTGCCGCCACCAGGTCGCCGATCTCAGTGGCGCCACCGCCCGGCATCCCGCGGTGTTGATTCGCGAACTGATGAACTCGTGAATTGAACTTGTGAACTGAAATAGAATGGTTCAACCCGTGCAGGCATCCTCAAGCGCGCGTCCCACGCACGTACGCCACATCGTGCTGGGGCTGACCGTCGCCGCGTACATGATCACCTACATGGACCGCCAGGTCCTGGCGACCACCCGGCCTGCGATCATGGCGGAGCTCGGGATTTCGCTCATCGCCATGGGCTGGGTGACGTTCGCCTTTCGCATAGCCTACGCTTTATTCCAGGTCCCCGGCGGTTGGCTGGGAGACACGATCGGCGCTCGTCGCGCGCTGACGATGGTCGTGAGCTGGTGGAGTGTATTCACCGCGCTCACTGCACTGGCCTGGAGCGCCGCTTCGATGATCGTGATCCAGGTTTTCTTCGGCTTAGGCGAAGCTGGCGCGTTTCCCATCGCCACGCGCTCACTATCGCGCTGGATGCGGCCGACCGAACGTGGCTTCGCGCAGGGGATCACCCATGCTGGATCGCGTTTGGGCGGGGCCATCACGCCTCCCATCGTGGCTCTCGCGATCGTACCGTTCTTTGGATGGCGTGCGGCATTTTATGCGTTCGGTGTTTTGGGTGTGGTGTGGTCGGCCGTTTGGTTCTACTACTATCGCGACACACCCGAGGAACACTCCGGCGTGAACGAGGCCGAGCGCGAGTTGATCTCCGGCGGCATCAAGCGTAAGAGTACGGGCAAAGTTCCATGGCGCCAGATTCTTTCTCATGGGAACCTATGGGTCTTGTCGGTGATGTACTTTTTCTATAACTACAACCTGAACGTGTATCAGGACTGGTTTCCGACCTACCTGCGACAGTCCAGAGGTATGACGCTCGCGCAGATGGGAATCTATGCCAGCCTTCCCTTGATGGCTGGCGTGATCGGCGATCTGGCGGGCGGGTGGTTCTCCGACATGGTGCTGCGCCGGACCGGCAACGTCAACCGCGCGCGGCGCTGGGTGGCGATCGCGGGATTTCTCCTATCAGCCGCAGCCACGGTTCCGGCGGTACTTGCACACGATCCCAAAATTTCCGTCGCATGTTACTGCGTGGCGTTTTTCGGATTGGAGTGGACTGTCGGGATTTCCTGGGCCGTCACCCTGGATATCGGCGGCGATTATGCCGGTTCAGTCTCCGCCGTCATGAACATGCTCGGTAATATTGGCGGAGCGGTCGCGGCGACGGTGGTTACCTATACCGCGGCCCGCTACGGCTGGAACGTGCCCTTTCTGATGACTGCTGGACTCTGCATAATCGCCGCAGTGTTGTATCTGAAGATCGACGCCAGCCGGAAAGTGTTCGGCTAGTCGAGCCGCCAGCCGCCGACCTGTGTGAATCAGCGGTTTCTCCACCAGGTAATAGCTGAATGTCGCCGCAGCGAACGAGGCGAGTAGGTTCCAGGGCCAGTGCCTCCACCATTGCAATGCCGGTTCCCAGCCGGGCGTTAGGAACAGTTCCTGCCACAGATACAAGCTGTATGAAATCCTGCCGAGCCATGCCAACGGTCCCCAACCTAAAGCGCGACTGATCCACCAGTGCGGATGTACCAGCGTTCCCGCGAGAATAATCGGAATTAGCAAGGCTACGCCCACGCTAGTGGCTGGAGAATAATAGCGGACACACAGGATCGCGAACGCAACAGCGGCCAGCCAGAACGGCCAGCGCGTCTGGCGCGCGAAACTTTCACGTTCGGATGCGCCATTCAGAAGGAACGCGATCAGGCAGCCCCACAGCAACGCGTCCAGGCGGAGATCGGTCCGAAAATGCGCCGGCACTTCCGGAAATAGCGTCGTTGACAACTGTGATTCGATCATGCGCCACAGCCCGAAGCCCAGCGCCAGCCATGCTGCCATTGGCCGGGAACGGCGTGGTCCCAGGAATGCAAGCAGTCCCGGCCAGATCAAGTAGAAGTGTTCTTCCACGGCTAGTGACCACAAGTGGCCCGTGGCGAATCCGGTGAGACGCGAAGGCACATAGTTGCGGAAAAACAGCAGACTCGACACTGCTTCGGTCGTCGATTTGAACAGTCCCGCCGCCGAATATACGGCGAGGAAGACCAAAACCGGCGGTAGTATGCGAAATGCCCTCCGCACGTAGAATTGCTGCAAATGGAAGCTGCCGGTGGCGTTCCACTCTTCCAGCAGCAGGCGTGTGATCAGCAGCCCGCTCAGCCCAAAAAAAATGTCGACCCCGAACGCACCATAGCGGGTGATATCGCCGGCGTAGCTGTCTTGAGTAGGATAGAAGCCCTGGACTACATGGTGCGCCAGTACCAGCATGATCGCCACCGCGCGCCACCCATCCAATAGAGCGATTCGCTTCACCGCCTTGGTAATCGGTGGAATCATTTCGGGAAAAGAGCCACCACTTGAACCTCAGCGCGTCCGGGATATTGGAGGGTGTGATTCTCGGGCAATCGGTATAAAGCCAAATCGCCGAATGATGCCGCCGGAATGCGCTCTTCTAAGTACCGCTTCGCACTGGATTTCGCCGGTACCACCACCCAGCGGATGCCGTAGTGGTGAAGGAACTCGTTGGCATGCTCTGGGGACCATTCGCCGGCGTAGAATGACGTCGACTGCTTGAACTGCTGTCCGTAGCTGATGCTGAAATTGTCTTGCGCGGCAAACCCGTGCATGGGAATCGTGGTCAACCAGGCCGACATCAGTCCAGGCGCTAGAACCACGTCGTCGGAATTCGCATGTAATTGCAGCCATTGCCGGAGTGCCTGTTCGCTTTCCGGCGCCACGCTGGAGATCAGCACGTCCGGATCCGCCGATCGGCCGTCACGCGCCAATTGGATGAGCGTTGTGGCCTGTACCCCCGTGCATAGCAGAATCCAAACGTAGCAGCAGGCCAGCAGCGGGCGGCGGTTACGTTGCAGAAGTGTGCGGGCTTTCGGATCGGAGGCGCCGATGCGGACCAGCAGCATCGCGTTGATATAGGTGAAGCCGTCGAGCAAGTGGAAGGGAGAAGGTGGATGCGCAAACAGCAGCAGAACCGCAACCAGACACCACGCTGCCAGAACCTCGTCCCTCGGTGTCCGCGGACGAAATCTCATCAAGAGAGCGTAGACTGTCAGAAATGCCGGCATTCCCCACATGCGCAGAACCGATGCAACGTTCATCACCATGCCGGGGTCGGCGGCCGACATATCCCGCAGCCATCCGACGCGGGCCAGTTGAATGAGATAAGGACTGAGTCCGAGAGTGCCAGCCGCAATTAACAATAGAGAATGATGGATAGCTCTGCTCCAATTGCGTGTTCGAAGTCCCTCCAGACCGAATAGAAGGCAACCTGTGCCCGTAATCACCGCAAACTCGAAGGGATGAAAGAACGCGGAGACAAAATTGAGGGCAGCAACCGCCCAGAGCCATCCGGTGCCTCCGGTTTCGATTCGTTTTGCCAGAAGCAGCACCGCCCCGAGTACGACTGCGGTGCCGAACGTCAATGTTATGGAGTTAGACGATCCACCGCGAACCAGCCCATCCGCCGTGGTGTAGGTGTACTCGATGAGTCCCAACGAAGACAACCCCGGGGACGCACCGATCGCTTTCGCAATTGTGTACCAGATGCTTAGAAAAGGGACCGAGCAAAAGATGACGGCGATCACCGCTATGCGCTGTCGTCCCGCGGGCACGAAGTATCGGAGCGCCGCGATCAGTAATAGAGTGGCGCCCACGGTGGCGAGAAAATGCAAGACGTAATAGTCGATGAGGACCGACCACGGCATGAAGTTACTCAATCGCCCGATCAACGTGAGGATCGGTGTGAACAATTCATTCGGCGTAAGCCACGGTGCGCTGAAGTTAGGCGGAAACCAGACGTGCTTGCCCGCTTGCATCGAATTGAGATACACGGTCATGTCGGTATTCCGCAAAACATATTGCGAAACATAGCCGGGCGGAGGCGCGAGGGCGCCTGAGATCACCGCGGTGTGGTTCAAGATAAAAAGAAAAGCGGCGATGGCAACCGACGGAAGTATCCAGCGGAACCAGAGACGCCGGCTTTCGGTCATCCTTCACAAATCGACTGTTCAAGAGAGGGGCTTTAGGACCTTCGCCGGATCCCTTTGGGCCGGACTTATTCGTGGCGTAACGCCACGGTCGGGTCGACGGAAACCGCTCGCTGGGTAGGAATTAGGCAAGCGCATAAAGCCACCAGAACCAGCAGGAAGGAAACACTCGCGTATGTCAACGGGTCGGTGGCTTTCACCTCCCACAGCGCCGAAGAAATCACGCGCGTGAGTGCGAACGCTCCCCCCAAGCCCAACACCAGACCAATGCCTACCAGAATGAACGCCCTTCGCACCACCAGCTTAAGGACGTTTCCGGAACTGGCGCCCAAGGCCATGCGAATGCCGATCTCGCGCGTCCGTTCAGCCACCGCATATGCCATCACGCCGTAGATTCCGATGGCCGCGAGCACCGTCGCGATGCCCCCGAAGATTCCCAGGAGCAGCATGTACATTCGGTCGTACTGAACTTGGCGGTCGAGGTACTCCACAACGGTCCGGATGTTTCCGGGCGCCTTGTCGGGCTCCACTTCGCTCAGAGCGTTTCGCATCGCTGGAATCATCCCTTTCGGATTGCCCGAGGTTCTAAGGATGAAGTACATCGCCGAGCGCTCCGCCCATCCTGGTCCCAGCCAGCGCGGCGTCTGCTGCCGGTGCGGAACGTACATGATCGGCTGCGCCTGCCTCTGCGTGCGGCTGAGGCGAATATCGCCCACCACGCCGACGATCTTGAGCGGAACGGACCAGACCCACACCAGCCGGTTTGCATCGGGGAAATCGAGCGGCCGCAGCAGGAGTCCGTTGATCAGGCTGAAAACGACGGTGTTGGCGCCGATGCCGAGCGCCAAAGATAACGCCGCAACAATGGTGAATCCGGGTTTCTTCCACATCGTGCGGAAGCCGTATGCGACGTCTTGCCACAGATTCGTCATGATTGGTCCTTATGCGTGCGTCATTCGTGCCGTAGCGCTTCCGTCGGGTCGACAGAAACTGCTCTGCGCGTGGGAATAACACTGGCGAGTATCGCGACCACCACAAGCCCCAGAGATACCGCGATGAAAGTAGTCGGGTCGGTCGGCTTCACTTCATACAATTCGTTGGCGATAAAACGCGTCAGCCCGAAGGCACCCGCGATCCCCAGAACCAGGCCGATGGATACCAGGATCAGGGCTTGCTTCAACACCAGAGTCATGACACCGGAGGACGTCGCGCCCAATGCCATGCGGATGCCGATCTCGCGCGTGCGCTGCGTCACGGCGTACGCCATCACGCCGTAAATTCCCACTGTCGCCAGCACTGCTGCAATGGCTCCGAAAACCGTGAGCAGCAGCATGTAAACACGCTGTCCACTGACCTGATCGCGCAAGTTCTGCTCCACCGTCTGGAGGTTTCCCACGGGCTTACTGGGATCGATTTCCGCCACGGCGCTTCGGATGGCGGCCGCCATGCCCGTCGGATTCCCGCTGGTTCGCAGGATATAGGACATCGACGAACGATAGCCCCATGAAGGACCCAGCCAGCGTTGTGATTGTTGTAGGTGAGGAAGGTACACCACGGGGCCGGGCTGCCTTTGCGTCTGGTTCATCCGCACATCTCCGACCACGCCTATAATTTCGCGAGGCTGCTCGTCGGGAACGAAGTCAAAGACAACCCGCTGCCCGATCGGATTTTCGTTGGCCCACCAACGCTGCGCCATCGCCTTGCTGATGATCACTACTAGCGGGGCGGATGCACTATCGGTTGCAGTGAAGTCGCGGCCTTGCAGCATGGGAATACGCACGGTGGAAAAATAGTTCGGCGTGACCGGCATGTACGCGGCGTTCATGCCTCCGCCCTGGCCGCCACCCTGCGTTCCAGGCTCAGGCGCCGGCCTTCCCAGGATCCGGAACTGGATTCCCATTGCCCCGGCGAATGGCGGACGGCTGGCGGCGGCAGCGGAAATCACTCCTGGCAGTCCCCGCACCCGCTCGAACAAGCGGTCGTACGTCAGCGCCACATTGGGGCTGATGTCCCAAAGCCCAACACCCCGATATTGCTGGCCGACAGGTTTCATCAACTGGTTTTGCGGGAAGCGGAAGTCGAACGTCAGCAAACCTTTGGGATCGCCGCCAAGTTCGTTCTTCTGAATACGCAGAAAGCTATTCATCATCAGCCCCGCGCCGATCAGCAAAACCAGGGCCAAGCCGATTTGCGCGGTCACCAGAGCGCCCCGTATCCGCTGCTTTGTCAGGCCCTCCGAACCGCCGCGAGTCGAGTCCTTGATCGCCGCCGAGAGATCGATTTTAGAGGTTTGCAGCGCTGGAACCAAACCGAAGAACCATCCCGTACCGATCGAAACCAGCGCCGTGAATCCCAGGACGCGGCCGCTTAGTGTTACCTCCGGCAGCGAACCGGCGGGCAGACTGGCCGCGATCAACTTTAAGCCGCCCAACGCGAAGATTCCACCTAGAGCGCCGCCGAAAATCGCCAACAGCACGCTCTCGGTCAACAGTTGGCGGACGATCCGCCCCCGGCCCGCGCCCAGTGACGACCGCACGGCCATTTCGGTGCGCCGCGAGGCGGCCCGCGCCAGCAGCAAGCCGGCCACATTGGCACAGGCAATCAACAACACGAATCCCACCGCACCCTGCAGCACGGTGAGCGGTTGTTGAAGTCCCTGATAGAACGCTCCCTGCATCGCTTCCAGCCGCACCCCCATGTCCTTGTTGTAGGCGAACACCGTAATCAGTCCGTGCGCAATGGAATCCATCTCCGCTTGGGCTTGTTGCATGGATACGCCTGGTTTTAGCCGGCCCGCGACCAAAAGGAAACTGGCGGTGCTGCTCATTTGCTGCGGCGTGATTCCGAGCGGCGCCCAGAAGTCGGTGGTGCTGTTGGCATAGTCGAAGCCCTTTGGCATCACGCCGATGATTGTAGTTTCCAGGTTATCGAGCAGCACTTTCCGCCCCAGAACGTTGGGATCTCCCGCGAACCGGCGCTGCCAGAAGGGGTAACTCAGCACCATTACCGGAGCAGGGTTCCCGTCCTGATCTTCATCCTTAGTAAAAACGCGGCCCTTCCACGGTTGCACGCCCAAAACGTCCCACATGGAGGCGCTGAAGTGTTCGCCGTCCAGGCTTTCAGCGGGAGACCCGTCGCGTTCCGCGCCCAAGTTGCTGGGGAAGCTGTACACTCCACCCATCGCCATAAATGACTGGCTACGATTCTTCCAGGCCAGATAGTTCCCGGCGGTGACGCTGTTGCGAATGCCCGGGCGGTTCAAGGGCGCGGTCCACAATACCGTCAGGCGCGATGCGTCCGGATAAGGAAGATCGCTCAGCAGCGTTGCATTGATGATGCTGAAGATGGTCGCGTTTGCGCCAATGCCCAAACCCAGTGACAACGCTGCGACGATCGTAAATCCCGGCTTCTTGAGCAGCATCCGGAAACCGTAGAGTAGGTCCTGCCACACTGTACGCAAAGGTTCACCTCGTCGGGTCTTCCATAAGCGCAAAGGGCGCGGCGTGCGCCACCAATCAGACCAGAAACCGATTACGCCACGCTCCGTTTTGCGCGTTTATACAAAGACGTCCAACACAGCCTGCTTGTTGATACACAGACGGAACAGCGTACGAAAAGTTCCGCCGGGGACCATTTTAAGCACTTGAATGACCGCGCTAATCCCTTGCAGTATCTAACTACTGAAAATAAACGGACCGGTTACTGTCCGTTCTTGGGATTCAGCTGGCTGGCTTCGGCCAATTGCAATTTCACGGAACCCGCCGCGCCGGTGACTCGATCCTGAATCGCCAGGCGCAGAGCGCCTTTCCGGTTCCCTGGGATCACCAATCGTTCTATGGTGTAGCCGGTGGCCAGCGATTCGCGCAGTCGCTTTTCAGTGAGGGTGATCTTGATGGATTCGTTGGTGCCGTTCGGCTTTTGCGCCGCGGGGAAATAGGTAGCCAAGGTGATCAGCGCGACCCAGTTGTCTTTTTCACGCTCCAGATGCAGTTCCTGAAGGTTGAAGGTCGTCACCAGCCGGTACACTCCAGCTTGGCGCGGGTAAGGTTGCAGAAGAGCGGTCATCCCGATGCCGGTCGCTTCCAAAGGCGTCGCGAAAATCTCCTGGAGCGACGTGTTGCGCTGATTGTCGGTCGGCTGCTTCAGGTCCGTCGCGTAGTAGCCTTTGCGATGGCGAAGATCCACGCCCTTGCGCGCCACTTTGACGGAAAGCGAATGATAGCTACCGTCCAGCTTAATGTCGCCGGGGTAGAATCCTAGCGCGTAAGTGACTTCGCTATCTTCCACGGCGGTCTTGATGGCCGCGGTCACGTCGTTGATTACGTAGAAAGCCCGCCCGCCCGTCCCGCCCGCGATTAAATTCATCGCATCAATGCCGGGCCTCATAAATGCCACGGAGTCGATGGGATGCGGATCAATGGGATAAACGGCTACATTTGCATCGTTCAAGGCCCGCACGGCCTTGTCGATTTCGCGGCCGAACTCCTTGTGTTCAATGGTCGGTTGCCCATTGTGAGACCGCATGTCTGTGGTCTGGGCCGCGAAGCTGGACGTAATCCAAACCAGCTTCTTTCTTCCGGGAAGTCCCTGCAGGTGCCGACCGATCATTTCGAGCGCCTTGGTGGTAATGACGGCCCGGTTCACTTGGGCCGCGTCCTGCATTTCTTTCACGGAATTGTGATACATGGCGTTGGCGATAGGATCGCCCAGGTCCGGAGCGTTGGCTATCAGGTCGTCGGCCAAATCGTCGGTAGTCTGGTCCGCAGACGACTCAGGACTCGCGCGGCGTGCGGCCCGGCGGATCCTCTCCGGATCGTCCGTAAAATCCTGGATGACGCTCAGTGCCTTTCCCAGGGAATAGAGCGCGAAGTGGTCCCCGTTTTGGAGCGTGTCCAGATATCGGACTAGTGCCTGGCGTCCGTAGGACTGGTCCTCCGGTGTCGTGTTCAGCATGTCGTACAAGACAATAGTCGTGCCCGCCGGCTCGCCGTCCGCAGTCGGCAGCCGATTGGATACAGTTCCAGGCGGAAGCGGCACAGATTTGCCTGGGCTGGTTCGCAAAGAAATGATATTGAAAGCCGCGACTTTCTGCGGTTTTCCGTTATCCAGAACCGTAAAATCGTCTTGCTTCAGATCCGCGACGGCTTCGCCCTTACTGTGGACCACCACATCCACTTCCACCAACCTCGTGTTGACGCGGACAACGGGAGTGTCCTGGGCTATGGCTGCGGCGGCCGCCAAGAGACCGAGCAGACTTAGCCGCGTAATTATTACCACCATTCGGGCTACCAATATCGTAGCGCTGTTGAACTACCTAACACCGAATTGGCGAAGGCCCAAATTCGGGTTGTAGGGAATGGGCTTGACGTGTACGCTTCCTCGCGCTTCGATCTCACCGGTGTCCCAATGGTAGTCCGCTTCATCGGCTGTGAGAGTTACGGTGGTGGTCGCAATTTCGGCGTTCTCCCTCAGCCGGAATATATTCTGGTCGGAATCTATGCGAGCAGCCCTAAAAGTAGCAATGATATTGGTATGCTCTTCCGGCCATAATCGGCCGACCTTAGCTGTCCGCGCAAACTCTTGCGTTTCGGGCCGCGCATCGCCAGACCGTTGGCATTTGCTGCTGGACAAGCAAGCCCATCGCTCAAACTGGGCTTGATCTTGCGCGATACCTTTTTGCGTGGCAGCAGGGAAGGCAGCGATTAACAGGATGCCCAACGGTAGGAGTTTCATAACGCCACGTTTCTCGGCGAGGCCATTATACGCGACTGGTACTCAGGCGGCATTCATCATGTCGTAATGAGAGCGGTAGGCTTTAAAAGTTGACGTGATGGCGATCAGCATCCCAATAGCTCCGATGGCGATGGTCATTGCCAGCGAATATCCCACCATATTGGGATTGTGAAATAGATAATCGTTAAATACACCCGGCAGCAGTGGACCCAGGCTCCCGCCGCCCAGGTTCAAGATGAATAGGTACAGGGCCGATACCTGCCCGCGCACCTGATTCGGGAAGATGTGCTGGAGCGCCGCAGCCGAAGTCCCCATCGCCAACGCATCGAAAAACAGCGCCGGTGCGAGCAGCGCCAGCGTCCATTCGGGCTTCGGGATCATCATCGCGAGGGGCATCAGCAACAGCGTGCCGATTGCGCTGATCACAGCCACCTTGAGCGGTCCTTCGGGCACGCCGCGATTCTGCCAGTAATCGCTTAGCCGGCCGCCCGCGTACATTCCCAGGCATCCGAACGTCAGCAGGATCGCTGCCAGTGCGCGCCCGGACTGACCGGGAGACCAATGATGGACTCGTTGAAAAAACGTCGGGATCCAGGCGAGCAGCCCGTATGTCACCATCCCCTGGCATACCATCGCCAGGGAGATGCCGGCCAGAGATTGCCATCGCATGCGGATCTGCGCCATTCCTTCGCCAAAGCTGAGCTGCGTCGGGCGCCCGTCAGCCGAAGCCAGCAGGTTGCGGCGAACCGGCTCACGGATGGTCCAGGCCAGCAGCGCGAATAGAACACCGGGCAGACCCACGATCACAAACGTCAGCCGCCAGGAAGCCATCGTGCCGAGCACAGGTACGGTGACGAACGGCGTGCGAGCCAGCATGTCCACCGTGGTTCCGCCCACCAGCAGCGCCAGGCTCGATCCGATGAACACGCCCATGTAAAACACGCTGATCGCCGCGCCCAGTTTTTGCTTGGGGAAATAATCGGACATCATCGAGTATCCAGCCGGCGAAAGGCTCGCTTCACCCACGCCCACGCCGATACGCGTCGAAAAGAGTAGCGCGAAACTCTTGGCGACGCTGCTCATCGTAGTGAAGAAGCTCCAGACCAGGATTCCTCCGACCATCAGGTTCCGACGGTTCCAGCGGTCGGCGAGGCGTCCGATCGGCAAGCCCATGAGCGTATAAAAGAGCGAGAATGCCAGGCCTTGCAGCAGGCCGATCTGGGTATCGCTCACGCCTAAATCGCGCTTGATGGAGGGAACCAGCAGACTGAGGATCTGGCGATCGACAAAAGACAACGTGTAGACCGAGGTCAGCGCAATGACCACCCACCAGGCGTAACGGATACTCGGCGTATTCTCAGAGTCCCTGCGTGCGGGCCGGTCGGTTGCTGTGCGGGGTATCATCAGAAATTACGGTTGCCTCCGCGCCGTATGAAAGCGTAACAGATTTCTGATGACCCAGCCTGTAGCTCTCACCACGCGTGACGGCATCGCCGTGATCACCATCGACAACCCGCCCGTGAACGCCCTGAGTCCGGGCGTGCCTGAGGGCGTGCTCACCGCTCTTGAAACAGCCGAGCGCGATCCATCCGTGCGAGCCATCGTGATGATCTGCGCGGGCCGCACGTTTATTTCCGGGGCGGATATCAAGGAGCTGGAAGCGGCGGCTCGCAATCCCGAGTCAGGTGGACCGGATCTGCACCCGCTGCTGACCCGGATCGAGGATTGCGCGAAACCCGTGATCATGGCCATCCACGGCATGGCTCTAGGCGGCGGTCTCGAGGTCGCCATGGCGGGACATTATCGCGTGGCCGTTGCTGATGCGGCGCTGGGTGCGCCCGAGGTAAACCTTGGGATTATTCCAGGCGCCGAGGGCACGCAACGCTTGACGAGACTCGTGGGCGTGGCCGCGGCCGTCGAAATGTGCGTTTCGGGAAGACCCCTCAAGGCTCCGCAAGCATTGCAGATGGGCTTGCTCGATCGGGTGATTGACGGCGATCTACTATCCGGAGCGGTCGCCTACGCGGGCGAAGTTGCGGGCCAGCCGGTTCGAAGAACACGCGAGCAAAATCAAAAACTGGGGTCAGCATCAGAGAACGCGGCGATTTTCGCGGCTGGCCGGGCCCAGGCGGGTAAGATCCGGCGCAATCAGACCGCGCCGCGGGCCGCGCTGGAAGCCCTGGAAGCCGCGACGACTCTTCCGTTCGACCAGGGCTGCAAGAAGGAACGGGAGATCGTGCGCCGGGTCCTGATGGGCGACCAAGCCAAGGCGATGATTCACATCTTTTTCGCCGAGCGCGCCGTGGCCCGCGTTCCGGGAATCCCCAAGGGGACTGCGACATATCCCATTGCCAAAGTCGGCATCATCGGCGCCGGCACCATGGGCGGCGGCATCGCAATGGCCTGCGCGAACGCCGGCATCTCGGTGCTGCTTAAGGAAACCGAACAGGCAGCACTCGACCGGGGTGTGGCGGCGATTCGTAAGAACTACGAAAGCTCGGTCAAGAAGAGCCGATTTTCGCAAGCAGTCATGGACCAGAGGATGGCTCTGATTCATCCGCAGCTTACCTATGACGGATTCGATCAGGCCGATCTCATCATCGAAGCTGTGTTCGAGAGTATGCCGCTCAAGAAGCAGATTTTCGGCGAGATCGACAAGATAGCCAAGCGGGATTGCGTACTGGCTTCGAACACGTCCACGCTCGATATCGACGAAATCGCGGCTGCTACCTCGCGGCCGCGGATGGTGATTGGCCTGCACTTTTTCAGTCCCGCGCACGTGATGCGGCTTGTGGAGATTGTGCGCGGGAAGCATCCCAGCAACGAAGTCGTCGCGACATCGCTGGCGATCGCCAAGAAGCTGGGCAAAGTCGGCGTGGTCGTCGGGAACTGCCGAGGCTTCGTCGGCAATCGCATGATGTTGCCGTACATGCGCGAGGCCCAATTTCTAGTGGAGGAAGGTTCCACGCCGGAGCAGGTGGACAAGGCGCTCACCGATTTCGGCATGGCCATGGGGATCTTCGCGGTGGACGATATGGGCGGGATCGATCTGGCGTACCGCGTGAAGCAGGAGTACGCATATCTGCGCAAGCCCGGCGAGCGCGTGCCGTTGGTGCTGGATAAACTTTACGAGATGGGCCGATTGGGCCAGAAGCGCGGCATGGGGTGGTATCGCTATGACGAATCACGATCGCCGATCCCAGATCCCGACGTGAACGCGCTGATCGAAAGGACCGCGAGCGAAGCTGGCATCGCTCGTCGCACGATCACGCCGGAGGAAATTATCGAGCGGTCGGTTTACGTGATGATCAACGAAGGCGCCCGCATCCTCGAAGAAGGTCACGCGCAGCGGGCCGCCGATATCGACGTTATTTACTGCACCGGTTATGGGTTTCCGAACTATCGCGGCGGTCCGATGTGGTACGCAGATACAATCGGCTTGAAGAACGTCTACGCTCGCGTGCGCGATTTTCACCAGCGTCACGGTCACCTGTGGGAGCCTGCCCCGTTGCTCAAGAAGTTAGCGGAAGAAAGCAGTACATTCGCAGAATGGGACCTGGCCAAGGGATGACAACGACGCAGCGCGACGTTCGTTTCGGTCCGCGCGACGTCACCATGACGCGTGATGCGCAGGGCGTGATCTACGTACGTCCGGTACACCCACTCGGCAAGTACCCGGCGAAACTCACGGAGAAGCTCGATTACTGGGCACACAAAGCTCCGGATCGCGTCTTCATGGGGCAAAGGGACTCGGCCGGTGACTGGCGCACACTGACCTACACGCAATTTCGCTCCGCGGCGCGGAATGTCGCTCAGGCGCTGCTTCATCGCAATCTTTCGTCGGAGCGTCCCATCGCGATTCTCTCCGGAAACGATCTGGAGCACGCGGTACTTGGATTTGCCGCATATTATGCGGGCATCCCCTACGCGCCGATTTCAACCGCGTACTCGCTGGTCTCCTCGGATTACGGGAAGCTGCGTTACATTTTCGACCTGCTCACGCCTGGGTTGGTTTTCGTTAGCGACGCAGCGCCCTTTCAGAAGGCACTTGATGCCGTGATGCCGCATGACGCTGAACTCGTCACATCATATTCATCTCTCGCCGCGACGACTGCTGCGGCGGATGTAGATCGGGCGCACGAGCTCGTTACGCCGGACACGGTCGCGAAAATCCTGTTCACTTCGGGTTCGACGGGCACGCCTAAGGGTGTCGAGAATACGCACAGGATGCTCACCAGCAACCAGGAAATCGTCCGCAGTGTACTTGAGTGGGTGGATGACGAGCCGCCGGTGATCTGCGATTGGCTCCCGTGGAACCACACCTTCGGGGGCAACCACGACGTTGGGTTCGTTTTGTACAATGGCGGGTCGTTCTATATCGATGAAGGCCGGCCGACGCCTGCGGGAATGGCAGCTTCCGTGCGGAATTTGCACGACGTTTGTCCGAATGTGTATCTGAACGTGCCCAAGGGTTTCGAGGCCCTGATTCCATTCCTCCGCGAACGACGCGACTTCCGGGAGCGCTTCTTCAGCCGCGTGAAAATGTTCTACTATGCCGGGGCGGGCCTGTTGCAACCGGTGTGGGACGAGCTCGACCGGCTCGCGATCGAGACCTGCGGCGAGCGCATCATGATGTTCACCGGTCTGGGATCGACGGAAACCGGTCCTGCAGCGCTGTTTCCGGGAAAAGATCTGCGCCGCGCCGGAGAAGTCGGCCTGCCCGCGCGCGGAGTTGAACTGAAGCTGGTGCCTGTCGGCGATAAACTCGAAGCCCGTTTGCGCAGTCCGAGCATTACTCCCGGCTACTGGCGTCAGCCCGATCTGACACGGCTGGCATTCGACGATGAAGGCTTCTACCGCATCGGCGATGCACTGCGTTTTGTCGATCCGCAGGACATCATGCGCGGATTCATATTCGATGGCCGGATCGTGGAAGATTTCAAGCTGTCCACGGGGACCTGGGTCAGCGCCGGCCCGCTGCGGGGCAAATTCCTGAGCCACTGCGCGCCTTATGCCCATGATGCCGTGATCGCAGGCCACGACCGCGATTTCGTGACCGTGCTGGTGTTCCCTGCGCTTGACGCCTGCCGCGAACTGGCTAATTTGCCCGCCACGGCATCGGCTGCCGAGACAATTGCGAATCCAGCCGTACACGCGAAATTTCAAGCATTGCTGAACGAATTGGCTGCGGAGGCCACGGGCAGCTCTAACCGCATCGCGCGTGCTATTTTGATGCCCGAGCCGCCCGCGATCGACGCCCACGAGGTCACCGATAAAGGGTCCATCAATCAGGGTGCAGTGCTGAAGAACCGGGCTGCTCTGGTGCTCGATTTATATTCCCCGCGTCCATCGGCGCGCGTGATTTCCATCCAAACAGGCATACAGAAAGGTGTCTAGTGAAAATTCAGAATCTGATCGCCATCGATACGCACGTGCATGTCGAATCCGAACTCACCGACAATGCCGCCGGGGAAGCTGCGCGGAAATATTTCGGTAATAGCGGCGTTTCTTACAGCCGCAAAGATCTGGCCGAATATTACCGCTCCCGCAACATCGGATGCGTGGTGTTTTCGGTGGATGAGAAGCTTACAGGCCGTCCTCCCGTCCCCAACGAAGAAGTAGCCGCGTTCGCGGCGGAAAATAGCGACTTCATGATAGCTTTCGCCAGCGTGAATCCCATGCGCGGCAAAGACGCCGTGGACGAAGCGCGCCGGCTAATCAAGGCAGGCGGAATTCGCGGGTTCAAGCTGCATCCGCCGCTGCAGCAGTTCCACGCCAACGATAAAGCGGCATATCCGTTCTACGAAGTAGTGGCCGAAGCCAAGTTGCCGGTTATCTTTCATACCGGGCACAGTGGGATCGGCACCGGCATGCCGGGGGGCGGCGGAGTTCGCCTGAAGTACGGCAATCCGATGGACATGGATGACGTCGCGGTGGATTTCCCGGACATGCCGATCATCCTGGCGCACCCATCGTTCCCGTGGCAGGATGAAGCGATTTCGGTTTGCCTGCACAAGCCGCAAGTATACATTGATCTTTCCGGTTGGTCGCCCAAATATTTTTCGCCGGTGCTGATTCAGTACGCCAATACACTGCTAAAGAAGAAGATGCTGTTTGGCTCGGATTATCCGCTGATTACCCCGGATCGCTGGATGGCGGACTTCGCCGCCATCAATATCAAG
>Ga0207667_10001498_pt1 | contig 29322 bp, 14 predicted proteins | sample KBSCornC52_FD_184301 | JGI IMG/M metagenome (GOLD analysis project Ga0207667, IMG submission 184301) | Corn rhizosphere microbial communities from Kellogg Biological Station, Michigan, USA - KBS Corn C5-2 (SPAdes) (version 2) | ecosystem: Host-associated > Plants > Roots > Rhizosphere > Soil ...
CGGAATTGAGTACACACGCCACTGTGAAGGCTGCCACAATCCCATCGCATTAACGTCAGGAGCATTGACCAAGGGATCGCCGATAAAGCGCACGTTCGACGACGATGGCTTGACGTGCTCAACCTGTCACGCTATGCAAAAAGTGAACGCGCGTGGAACCGGCAGTTACGTGATCGGCGTACCTGCAGTGCTGGTGGACGCGGAAGGCAAACCGATCTACGGTCCGGTTGCAGACAAGGATATCCTGGCGCATCTCGATCGCCATGCGCAGGCGGTCATGAAGGACTTTTACCGGACCAGTGAATTTTGCGCTTCGTGCCACAAAGCTGCGTTGCCGCGCGAATTGAATCACTACAAATGGCAGCGTGCGTTTGCAGTCTACGATGAGTGGCAGCAGGCCTCATTCTCAAAGCAGTCGCCACTTCCCTTCTATGTGAAAGACAAGGTATCGAAATGCCAGGACTGTCACATGCCGTCAGAGCCGATTACGATGCGTGATTACGGAACCGAGCCGGGCAAGATCGCTACGCATCGCTGGGTGGCTGCCAATACGCTGATGGCCAAGTACTACGGCTACGATCAACAACTCCAAAAGACCATTGATTTCCTGCGCAATAAAGTTCTGAACGTAGACATCTTCGCAATCCAGCGCAACGGACATGCGATCATTGCCCCGCTCGGGAATACGTCCTTTACTGTGGAGCCGGGAGACGCACTCACTGTATCGGTTGTGATTCAGAACAAGGGCATTGGTCATTCTCTGGTTCCGGAACAACGCGACTTTTACGAGTGCTGGGTGGAGTTCGAAGCCAAGGATGCAACTGGGCGAGTGCTAATGCACTCCGGCGGCCTGGCGCCCGATGGCACGCTTGATCCGAGTGCCCACAGTTTCACCAACCGGCTGATCAGCGTGGATAACAAGCTTAACGATCTGCACCAGGTTTGGGATACGCGCATCCAGGCGTACAACAACACCATCAATTCCGGGCGCTCGCAGGTTGTGCGTTACGAGTTCAATGTTCCCAAGGACATTACCGGGCCGATCAGCATGACGGCGAAAGTAAACTATCGCCGGTTCAATCAGAAGTTCATCGATTTCGTTTTCGGCAAGCATTACGACATGCCAGTCGTGGAAATGGCTTCGCGCACGCGAAGTTTGACACTGGGCGAAAACAGCACCATGCCTGCCGGTGACGATGACAATCCGGAATGGATGCGGTGGAACAACTATGGCATAGGGCTGCTTGACGCGCAGCAATACGCTGACAGCGTGCGCGCATTTGAACAAGTGGCGAAGCTTCGACCCGATTATGCCGACGCCTATACGAATATTGCGATTGCGGAGTTCTCTTGGCAGCGGTACGGAGCGGCACGCATCAATCTGGAGAAGTCGCTGAATCTGGCTCGGAAGAATGCGCGTGCCCTTTACTACCTGGCGTTAGTCGATCGCATTCAAGGCAACCTGAGTGCAGCTGTCAGCAATCTGCGTGAGGTGATTGCGCAGTTCCCGAACTCCCGCGATGCTCACCGCGAACTCGGCTTCTCTTTGTACCAGCAGCAACAATATGAGGCAGCCAAATCTGAATACGAAATCGTGCAATCGATTGATCCTGACGATCTTTCGGCGCACTACATTCTTTCCATCGTCTACCGAAGGCTGGGAATAAAGGACAAAGCCGCGAAGGAGTCGGCTTATTTCTCCGATCAGAAGGATGATCCGACCGCAGGTCCTTATGCGCTTGAGTTTCTACGCAAACATCCTGCCGTAACGGCAGAGAGCGTGGCGTGGCACATTCACAAGCAGTCTGCAGTTGATAATCTGGGGACGAGTGCCAAGGCAGGACAATGAAGAAGCCTCTCTTCGGGTGGTTGTCGGTTATTGCATTGATCGCATCAGCTTCTGCAACACATGCTGCTTCGCGCAAGCAGCGCGAGCATGGCTCTGAACTCTTCCAAGCCACAGGGTGTGCGCATTGCCACACGATCGGGAAAACGGGCGGCAACAAGGGACCGAATCTTTCCGGCGTGGGACAGACCGTTACGCCGGCGGCCATGCGCAAGCAGATCGTGGATGGCGGCAAGGGGATGCCCCCGTTCGGCGAAATCCTGAAGCCGAATGAACTGAACGACCTGATAACTTATCTTGAATCCTGCAAGGGCGAGCCTGGGAAATAGACGCGCGATTCTCCCCTAGGTGCCCCGCCAAACAGCCCAATGGCGGTGCAATAGAATCAATCTGATGTTCGCGTATATTTTCGGATCTTGAAAAGATTGCTGGGGAGTTGCGCCGATGGGCACTTTGGTCACACGAAAAACCTTGTCGCTGGTTGTGTCGTTCCTCTTGTCGTGTACGGCGATTGCCCAACAAGTAAAGCGGTTTGATTCAGAAGCGGTTCGGCTGAACAATCGTGGTGTCGCGCTGATGGGACAGCAATCGACGCAGAAGGCATTGGACTCCTTCGCCGCGGCGTCCAAGAAGGACCCCAAGTTCGCACAGGCTGCTATCAATCAAGCGATTGCCTTGCTGGCACTTCAGCGTCTGGATGAGAGCAAGCAGCGGCTGAAACAAGCCATTGCCATTGAACCGAACAACGCGCAGGCCTGGTACGCCCTGGGCCTGGTGCAACACAACGGAAACGAAACAGAAGCGGCGCTGGACAGCTTCAAGCAGGTAGCGAAGCTCAATCCGAGAGACGCAGATTCATATTATTTTGAGGGCCTTTGTTATCAGGAATTGAAGCAGTATGACAAGGCTACTGCAGCTCTGGAGCAAGCGCTCAAGGTCGATCCGCTACATGCTTCAGCAGAATTTGTGCTGGCACGCACATTGCAGCGCACGGGCCACACCGCGGAAGCACGGCAGCACTTCCAACGCTTTCAACATTTGACCAGCACCAAAATTTCTTCGGCAATCGGCCAGGGATATGGAGAGCAGGGGCACTATTCGACTGTAACCGCCGTTGAAGAACCCGAGACAATCAATCCAGCAATGATCCCCGTTCACTTGAGAATCCGTCCGTTTCCGGCAAGTGGCGGCGGGAAGCCGACGGGCGGCGCCTGCATGGCCGATATCACGGGAACCGGTCAGATGGACCTCGTCTTGATGCAGGATGGTGCCCAGGCGATCAGCGTCCTTCACAGGCAGAGTGACGGAAGCTTTGCGGAATTGAATCCTGCGGAAACGGGGTTGAAGGCGAGTGGGCACGCGGTAGCCTGCACGGTGGGCGACATTGATGCCGATGAGTTGAATGACATTGCTGTTGCGATGGATGATCGAGTGTTGATCTTCCGCAATCTCGGACACGGAAAGTTCAGCAATGTCACGGCTCAATCGGGTATCACGCCGCGCAACCGGCCCAGCGGCATAACGTTCGTCGACTACGACCATGACAGCGATCTGGATATTTTGATCACTGGATCGCCTTTGAAGTCCGGCGATGCTGCGAACGCGCTGTGGCGCAACAACGGCAATGGAACTTTCACGGAGCAGACCGAATCAACGGGTTTGAGCGGAAGTGGAAACACCGCCGCCGCAATTCTGACGGACTTTAATAATGACCGCGCTGTGGATCTCGCAATTACGGGTGACGGGAGCTCTCCAGAAATCTATGTGAATCCGCGCGAAGGTAAATATCCAGTTCAGCAGGTTTACCAGGGTGCTTCGCTTCCGGCGACAACCGGCATTGCGGTGGTGGATTACAACAAAGATGGCTGGATGGATTTTGCAGTTACGCATGCGGGTGCTCCGGGCCTTACGCTCTGGCGCAATGTAGCAGGCCCAGATCATGTAAGCAGAAAGTTCGAGCGAGTGGAGCTTCCGCTCAGTGGGGCTGTGCGCGGATGGGGAGTGACGCCGATCGACATTGATAACGATGGATGGATCGATCTGGCCGCGATTGTCGAAACTCCCAACGGAGACCGCTTGCGGGTCTTCAGAAATCAGGGCAATGGCACCTTTGCAGACGTGAGCAGTGCTCTCGGTCTGGATGTCTTTCTCTTGCATCAGCCACATGGTCTGATTGCAGCCGATGTGGACGGCGATGGCGCACCAGACCTGATCGTCACTCAGTTGAACATCCCCCCTGTTCTGTTGCGCAATGATGGGGCGAACAAGAATCACTTCGTGCGGCTCGACCTGACTGGGTTTGCGGACAACAAAACCGCGCTCGGTGTTAAGGTTGAAGTTTTTGCGAACGGCTTGTGGCAGAAATGGGAACTACCAGGCGCATCGGGATATCAGACGCAGGCTGCGCCACAGATTCTGGTGGGATTGGGCAGTGCGGAGCGGGTTGATTTGTTGCGGATCTTGTGGCCGACTGGAGTGCTGCAGGATGAGATTGATCTGCCGCAGGGCCCGGTGATCGCGATGAAAGAAGCAGATCGCCGCGGAAGCTCGTGCCCGGCGCTATTTACCTGGGACGGCCACCACTACAAGTTTGTCAACGATGTGATTGGCGCGGCAGTTCTGGGGCACTGGTTCACCCCCACACGCCGCAATATTCCCCGGCCTGAAGAATGGATCAAAGTAGACGGCGAGGACTTTGCCCCAGTGAACGGAAAGCTGAGTCTTCGCTTCATGGAGCCGATGGAAGAGGTGAACTACATTGACCAGCTGCGGCTGGTTGCCGTCGATCACCCGCAGAATGTGCTCGTAAACCCAGACGAGCGCTTCCTCGATGACCCTCCGTTCGCCTCGGGCAAAGTTGTGGCCAGCGCTGATGTGCATCTGCCGGTCGGAGCATGGGATGGCCACGGAAAGGACGTGCTCGACCTTCTGAGCCGGCAGGATCATCAGTTTGCGAGTGGCTTCAAGGCGATCTCCTACGATGGGTTCGCAAATACGCACCCGCTCACGCTCGATTTAGGGACGCTGAAACCCGGCGCCCCAGTTCGACTGCTGCTGACCGGCTACATCAATTACTTCAGTGCCACGTCGCTCTACGGAGCGTGGCAAGGCGGCGTCAAGCCGATTTCACCTTACGTGGAAGCTGAGTTGCCGGACGGAACCTGGCAGCGCGTAATGGACGATGCGGGATTCCCCGCCGGGCTGGAACGCACCATTGTTGTGGATCTGACGGGAAAGCTGCCGGCTGGCACGCGGCGTGTGCGCCTGATGACCAACCTGCAGATCTACTGGGATCAGGTACTGATTGACCAGAGCACGGGCGCGGAAACACGCACCACCGAGATGCCTCTGTCCGCGGCAGCATTGCACTTCCGTGGTTTTCCAAAGGAGATCGACCTGCCGAGCCCCGGCGATCTCGAGTACAACTACGACGTCGTGAGCCTTACGGGACCCTTCCAACATGAGCGTGGGAACTATACCCACCTGGGCAAGGTGACTCCGCTTGTGCAGGCAAACGACAATCAGTTTGTGATCTTTGGTGGCGGCGAAGAGATTTCAGCACAGTTCGATACGGCAGGCTTGCCGCCTTTGCCCGCGAATTGGAAGCGTGATTACTTCTTTTACGCAAGCGGCTACGAAAAGGATATGGATTGGTGGGATGCATTGCCATTCACCGTCGCGCAATTGCCTTTCCACTCGATGAGCAGCTATCCCTATCCAGCGTCCGAGCGCTTCCCCGACGACAAAACCGCACTGAGTTATCAACTTGAATGGAATGACCGTTTCGACTCCGGCGAACCACAGGGAATGCACTCCTTCGAATTCAAGCTTCAGCCGACTACGCCGGAAGATGATTTAGTTACGCCCCGGAATACCTCCGTCAAGCCGTAATCTACTCAATTACGGTCAGTTCCGTTCACCCTCCACCTTTCGATTGAGGCGCTGGACCTGCGTTCACGCTACACTGACGCTTCCCCAGAACGGAGCGCGAAGGTGCGCACAAGTTGGCAAGAACGATTTGCCGACACGTCGGATGTTCTGATCAGCGAACAGCGGCGAAGTACGGTGATCCCCGTTCTCGATCTCGCGATCGGGGGCAACGATTTCGTTACCATTGCGGGACCGTGCGCAGTCGAGAACGAATTCCAGCTGATGGCTACTGCTCAGCGTGTTCGCCGTGCAGGAGCGCGCGTACTTCGCGGAGGCGCATTCAAGCCGCGCAGTTCTCCCTACTCATTTCAAGGGCTCGGCCGCGACGGTCTGCGCATTTTGGCGCGCGCCCGTAAAGAAACCGGTCTGGCAATTGTCACGGAAGTGATGTCGGAATGCGATGTGCCGCTGGTGGCCGAGTATGCCGACATCCTGCAGATCGGCTCCCGAAGTATGGAGAACTATTCGCTGCTTGAAGCGGCGGCGCGGTCAGGCCGGCCCATTCTGCTGAAGCGCGGGCTGGTGGCAACGATTGCCGACCTTTTGCGATCGGCACAGTTTGTTTTGCAAAACGGAAACACGAATGTCATTCTTTGCGAGCGCGGCATTCGCACCTTTGATACGACGCTGCGGAACACCTTCGACGCTGCCGGAATCGCTCTCCTCAAACAGATTACCCATTTGCCGGTGATTGCCGACCCCAGTCACGCCTCGGGTCATCGCGAACTAATTGCCGCACTCGCTCGCATCGGGTTGGCAGCAGGCGCGGATGGCCTGATCGTCGAAGTTCATCCAGACCCCGACAATGCCATGAGCGACGGCGAGCAGTCGCTGGATTTCGCCGCCTTCGATGCCATGATGGCCGGGCTTGAGCCGTGGCTCGCGCTGCGCAATAAGTGTCTGGACGGGGTTATTTCCGGCGCCTTGCAGGTTATGGAGGCGGTTGGGTGAAATCAATTGCCCGGTCATTTGTGATTGCGTTGACGGTGGCAGCTCTGGCGTCCGCGTGCCGGCCTGCGCAACAGGCCAGCATAAATTTGAGTGCCGATTTCATTGTGACGGCGACCCCCACATACAAACTGCTTGCCGAACTGCGCGGTGGAGAGCGCTTTCCAAACGGCGCAAGATTGCTGCTGGTGCACCAAGGAAAAGCTGCGCCGCTAGTGCCGGGGTTTGCTGCTTCTGCCGATGCCGATGTTTCGTTCGATGGCAAGTGGGTGATGTTTGCCGGGAAAAAGAACGCAAGCGATCCCTGGCAGATATGGGAATTGAATCTCGATGACCGCAAGATACGTAGCATCATCGCGACGAAGGCCGACGCAGTTCGCCCGTTCTATCTGCCGGGCGGCCGGCTGGTGTGGGCACAACGGACAGCCAACGGATTCGAACTGGATTCAGCCGAAGATTCGCGCAGTCAGGAACCTGTACCACTGAACCCGACGGCTGGACCGGGTATCACGCCTCTGACGTACTTTCGCGGAAATCCATTTCCGACAGGCGTTCTGCATGACGGCCGCATTCTGTTTGAAGCCATGTTTCCCTTTGGCGCGGCAGCAAACCCTGAGATCTATCTCGTCTATGCCGATGGCTCCGGCGTGGAGTCGTATCGCTGTGATCATGGCCGTGCCCGCTGGGGCGCGCGCCAGTTAGCTTCAGGAGATGTGGTGTTTACCCAAGGTGCAGCGCTCGGAAGATTCAGTTCGCCGATTGCGCATGAAGCTCAAGTAGCTGCGCCAGCTGCGCAATATCCGGGTTCAGTGGCAGAAACAAATACGGGTGCCTGGCTCCTGAGTGCACGCCAGACCGGCATGCCAAACTACACAATCACTAGCTGGACCCCTGGCTCTACTGCGCGTCCCTCAAAGCTGTTGCCTGTGCTTGCCGCCGCTGGTGCGGATTTGGTCGATCCAGTCCTCGTAGCCGTTCGCACCAGACCCAATCGGCATCCCTCGGGGCTCCATGCGTGGAGCTATGCGAATTTACTCGCGTTGGATGCACGCATTTCTCGCGATGGCACGCTTTCTGGAACGCCTGCAGAGGTGCGAGTAGAAACACAGGATAGCAACGGTCATGCCGTCGTTCTTGGCAAAGCACCGGTGGAGCAGGATGGCTCGTTCTATGTGCGCGTGCCGGGCGACAGGCCAATTCGGTTTTCTCTATTAAGCAAAAACGGCGTTGTGCTTCGCAAGGAACGAGGCTGGTTCTGGGCGCGAGGCGGAGAACAGCGCTACTGTGTCGGGTGCCATGCAGGACCGGAACGAGGATCTGAAAATCGCGTTCCTACTGTACTGATGCGTTCGACTATTCCCACCGACTTTACCGATTTGAAAAAGATTCTGAGTCCCACGCGAGGAGGGCAGTGAGATGACCATTCGATCTTTAGTCCTATGCGGCGTCGTCTCAAGTGCCTCCTTCACCCTTGTGGCGCAGTCCGCTCCGGTGACAGCGCCCGCACCCGGGAATCAAGCTGCAATCGCCGTCACTCCCGCAGTCGCAGCAGGGAAAATCCGCTTTGAAGACGCAAGCGATAAGGCAGGCGTTCGTTTCACGCACAGTTTTGGCTCGCGCCAGCTTGGCTCGCTGCTTGAAGGCACAGGCGCAGGCTGCGTCTGGATCGATTACAACAATTCTGGGTTGCCTTCTCTCTACGTCGTCAACGGCCGTCCGCTGGATGATTCAATTCATCCGTATCCACTGAAGGAAAAGCCAAGCCCGCTTCCGCACAATCATCTCTACCGCAACGATGGCAATGGACACTTTACGGACGTAACGGAACAAGCAGGTCTGAACCCCGATTTATACGCCGACGCCGTTGCTGCGGCAGATTACGACAACGATGGTTTTCAAGATCTGCTGGTAACCGGCTACGGCAAAGTTGTTCTTTACCACAATGACGGTAATGGGCACTTTACCGATGTGACCGTGAAAACCGGCATCAAGGCAGATGGCTGGTCGATCAGTTCGACGTGGCTCGATTACGACAAGGACGGCTGCAGCGATTTGTTTATAGGCCGGTACGTGAAGTTCGACCCTAAGTATCGGAACTATTACGCGGCTGATAACTACCCGGGGCCACTCGATTACGCAGGCGACACCAACCTGCTATTCCACAACAACTGCAATGGAACATTCACCGATGTATCAGAGAAGTCGGGGATCAGCGCCTTTGTTGGCCGAACCATGGGTGTAACTGCGGCAGACTACGACAACGATGGCTGGGACGACATCTACGTCGCCAATGATCGAACTGAGAACTTCCTGTTCCATAACAAGCACGACGGGACGTTTGAAGAAGTTGCCAACGATACCGGCACCGCATTTGGCCAAAACGGCGAAGCTACTTCATCCATGGGTCCGGTTTTTACGGATTTCGAAGGGCGCGGCTTTCTCGACTTATGGGTTTCGGATGGTCACTACAATCGATTTCTGCGGAATGTCGGCAAGCAGGGTTTCGAAGACATCGGCGCTTCGAACGGCATTTCTCAGGCGAACGCTCAGTACGTTAGTTGGGGATCGGGCGTCTACGATTTCGACAATGATGGTCAACCGGACATTTTGATCTTCCACGGCGGATTGATTCATCTCATTCCGCAGGAGCACACGCTCTTCCGCGGTCTTGGCAGTGGCAAGTTTGAAGACATTTCTGAGCAGGCCGGCAGTGTGCTGAGCGTACGCACAGTAGCGCGCGGCGCCTGCTTTGCAGACTACGACAACGACGGCAAGGTTGATGCATACCTTGTGAATCTTGGCGCGCCCGCCACTCTATTGCACAATGTTTCGCCCGATCCGGGGCACTGGATTGCTGTAAAGCTCGTGGGTGCGAAGAGCAATCGCGATGGGATTGGTGCTCGTTTGGAAGTAGTGGCTGGCAACAAGCGCTGGACGGCGGAACGAGTTGCAGGCTCCGGGTACCTTTCACAGAACGATGCGCGTGTGCATATCGGCCTAGGCGCCGTTACTGCTGTCGACAAGATCACGATCCACTGGCCCGACGGACGTGAGCAGGTGGTGGAGAAGCCGGCTCTGGATCGGGTCATCACTGTCGAGGAGCCGAAATGATCGGGCTCTTCATAAACGGCCAACGGCGCACGCTTGCGGCGGCATTGGCGGGAAGCGGTGCGCTGTTGCTTGGTCTTGCGTCGCCCCTCATAATGCATCCGGTGCAGGCGGAAAAACACAACTCAACAGAGGAGTTCGTCAATTATGCTTCTCCACTTGAGCTGTTGTTCTCTCCCGATGGCGCGCGATTGTACGTATTGTGTCAGCAGAGTCAGGAAGTGCGCGTTCTGGATGCGTCGACCTTCGCGCCCATTAAGAAAATCGCGGTCGGCGGCGTACCGCGCGGTATGTCACTTTCAACCAAGGGCGACCGGCTATATGTCACAAATTCCTGGGACGATACGCTTTCAGTGATCGACACGGCGGCCCTGGCTGTCGTTGGTACGTGGCATGTCGGTTCGGAGCCTTCGGGCGTTGTTGCGGACGCGACTTCAACGCGCCTTTTTGTTGCCGGCCGGGTTTCAGATGACATTGCGGTATTGAACGCGCAGACCGGCGAAGAAGAAAAGCGTCTTGCCGGTGGGCGCGGTACAAGCTACCTGACACTCGCACCCGATGGCGGCAAGATCTACGCCACTCACATTTACCCGAACCCCTCACCTCGCTTCACCGGCCTTGAAAACCGCACGCCACCCGAATCGGAGATCACTGTAATTGACGCAAAGCGCGCAACAGTTATCGATCGTATTCCGCTGCACTCGATTGCTGGTGTCTTTCACTTGGCGTTTTCGCGCGACGGCCGACTTGGTGTTGTTGCGGAGTATCACCCGAAGAACCTTGTACCGCTGGCACACCTGGAGCATGGTGGAGCGTTCGCCTACACTATTACACTGTTTGGGCCCGCAGTGGGCAAGCCAATCGAAGTACCGCTTGATGAGCTTGATCGCTATGCGTCGCAGCCGTTTGCTGTGGCCATTTCGCCTGACTCGGCACGCATGTATATCACGCTGGGCGGTTCTGAAGCGGTGCTCGTGATCGATATACCGCGCTTGCTGCGCTTTGTAAATGCGCGTCCGCGACCTGCTTCAGGATCCTATGCTTCCGATCTGACAGCCAGTTCCAATTACGTGATTGCCCGCATTCCGGTGGGACATAATCCGCGCGGACTTGCGTTGAGTTCAGACGGCCATAGAGTACTTGTGGCCAATCGTCTCGACGACACTATTAGTGTCATCGACACCAGCACGCTGAAAGTTGTTTCCACATTTGCATTGAACGGGAACCAGCCGGTGAACGTACTGCGCCACGGTGAGCAGACCTTCTACTCGGCACGATACTCATTTCAGGGCCAGATCAGCTGCTCGAGCTGTCACATCGATTCCACATTCGATGGGCTGAGTTGGGATCTGGAGCCGGATGGTTTCGGCATTGACATTGTTGACAACCGGCTGCTTGAGGACCTGCGCGGAACCGAGCCTTTCAAGTGGAACGGTGGCAATCCAAATATCCCTACGGAGTGCGGACCGCGCACAGAGAAATATTTCTGGCGCTCAGAGAACTATGGCGATCTCACCCTCTCGGATCTGACGGCGTATATCCGCACCATGCGCCTCAGGCCGAATCGCTGGCGGATGCCGGGCAATGAACTGACCGCGGCGCAGGAACGCGGCAAAGTCATTTTCGAGCGGTCGATCGACAGGTTCAAGAAACCGATTCCAGTCGAAAATCAATGCTCGTATTGCCACAGCGGGCCGAAGGGCACTAGCCAGAGGTCATTTGACGTTGGCACCAAAAAAACCACGGATCAATCGGGCCTGCTCGACACGCCGCAGTTGGCAAACGTCGCGATGACAGGACCGTATCTGCATGATGGATCGGCGCGGACGATGGAAGAGATCTGGACCATTTTCAACCCTGACGACAAGCATGGCCGCACTAACGACCTGACCAAGGATGAATTGAACGACCTGATCGAGTATCTGAGGACGCGATGATGAAAGGCAATATGAAATCAGTTTGCATGGTTGCGCTGCTGGCCGCTGCAGGCGCGATATCACTGCCGGCCTGCGCCCTCGGACAAAAAGCCGCAATACCGGCGGGAGCAATAAAGGCGCATGGCGCCCCGGTCGCTAAGCAAACAACGTCACAAATGAAGATGCCGATGTTTCGGTTTGAGAACTTCACAACGGCGACCGGCATGCCTGACAATCACGTTTACAGCGTGCTGGTAGACGGTGATCGTATCTGGGCGGGAACCGAGAACGGCTTGGCGGTCTTCGAGAATCACACATGGAAAACCTACACGACGAAAGACGGACTGGCTCATCGCGCCGTGTTGTCGCTGGCGCTCGATAAGCGAACCGGCGATGTGTGGGCAGGCACCATGGGTGGATTGAGCCGTGTGTCTGCGGGCCGCATCGACACCTACACGCAGTTGAATTCCGGCTTGAGCAATGACGTGGTCTACGGCGTATCGGTTGAGGGCGAAAATGTGTGGATCGCCACTGCTGCCGGCGCGTGCCGTCTTAATCTGCACACTGGGCAATGGTCGCTCTACAACGAGCGCAACACACCAATGATTGAAATCTGGGTTTATGGAGTTTCCGCGACGCCTACTAAGGTCTACTTCGGCGTGTGGGGCAGCGGAGTACTCGAGTACACGCAGGCAACGGGCAGCTGGGACAAGTATGAAGACCCCGACGGGGAAACCGAAATGGTGCTGTTTAAGGACCAGGGATTGATCCACGAGATCGTCTCATCGGTTAGCTACGTGGACAACATACTTTGGGCGTCAACGTACTTCGGAAATAGCCGGTACGATGGCCGGTACTGGCACAACTTTCTTACCAAAGATAGCGGTCTGCCATCGAACTTTACCAATCTTGTGAAGGGCGTGGATGCGAATCGCGCATGGTTCTGCACCGACAAAGGGCTCGCCTACTATGACGGCACCAACTGGGCAGTGTACCGTCCTGCACTTGCTGACGGCAGGCCCGAGATGGTGGTGCGCGATTCGCAGGGCCACGTGTCGCAAGTGGCAGTGAGCACAGCGCCGGCACACAATTACGTACTCGGAATCGATTTCCAGGGCGACGACATTTGGGTCGCAACCGCCAAGGGGCTAAGCCACGGGATTCATCAACCTTAAGAAGTTAAGCAATAAGGAGTGATTACAATGAGCGCATTTGCAGAGATTCTGGATACCATCGCACACGCACCCATCAAAAAACGCGCCGTAACCAACCATTCGATCCTGAACGAGGCATTCGCGTACGCCAAGCCGAGCTCGTTTTCGCGCGGAATGCGGATCGACTTGAACGGCATAACCATCCTTCTGATCTCTGGAACAGCTTCTATCGACGAGTGCGGCGTGAGTGTTCACGTCGGTGACTTTCGCGCGCAGATGCGGCGGACACTCGTAAACATCACCGGCCTGCTTGAAAGTGAAGGCTGCACGTGGAAGGATATCGTCCGCACAACATGCTACCTGCGCGATATTGAGCGTGACTATGATGCGTTCAACGAGGAGCGCACTGCGTTCTACAAGGAACAGGCACTCGATCCACTGCCCGCATCCACCGGCATCCAGGCAATTCTTTGCAGGCCGGAACTGCTCATCGAGATTGAAGCCATTGCCATGTTCCGTACCGAGAAGGCAGTAAGCAAGGAGTAGCCGCAATGCGGATCCGACTATTGCTGGTGATGACTTGTTGCCTCGCCGCTGCCTGCGCACTGCGAGCAGCGGGACAGACCGCGCCCACTTCCGCTCGCCCAAAAGCACCGAATGTGATTGCGGGCAGTGGCGCGCACGTATGCGAGTGCGGCACGCATCCGCCCGGGCCTCCGCGGGACCGCACCGTGAAGCCGTATGCCAATGAGCCGGATGATCTGCGCCCCTATTCCAAATTCGCTACACCCTACGATCTGAATTACACAAATCCCAATATTTATATGGGAGCGGGAAGAGATATTCCGGAGCCGAAGAACCTGAAAGAAGTGCGCATTGGATTCTTCGGGCCCATTGAGCACAACCCGGATTCATTGTTCGGCTTGCGTATGCTTCATGGCGCGCAGTTGGCGGTGGAAGAGGCCAACGCGCGCGGCGGTTACGGCGGAAAGCCATTCCGCTTGATGCTCCACAACGACTACGACAACTGGCAGGCAAACTCAGTTTACGGAGATGATCGTCCGACTGATCCGCAGATATGGGGTTCATCGTCCGATGAAGCCGTAAAGATGATCTACGACGATGAGGATTGGGCGATCTTCGGATCACTCAGTTCGGAGTCGACGCACATTATGCTCCGCGTCGCGCTCAAAGCCGAAATTCCAATCGTCAATTCTGCGTCCACTGATCCCACCATTCCTGAAACGTACATACCGTGGTACTTCACTAATCTTCAGGACGATAGAGTCCAGAGTTACGTAATTGCTCGCCGCATTTTCACCGAGCTAGGCCTGAAGCGTGTTGCAATTTTGCGCGTGAACAATCGCTACGGACGTTTTGGTGTTGCCAAGCTTCGCGATGCCTCGCGGCGGCTGGGCCATCCCGCGGTTATCGAGCAGAAGTTTTTGCCAGGCGACCAGGACTTTTCGCGCCAGCTGCAGGTCATTCAGGATTCACGCGCCGACGCCGTTGTGCTGTGGGCAGATGAGATTCCCGCTGCCCGGATATTGAAACAGATGCGCGCGCTTGGCATGAAACAGCGCGTCTTCGGTTCCTACCGCACGTTGGGCCCTGAGTTTTTGGCCGAGGCTGGACCGGCTGCTGATGGGTTTGAGGCGGTATTTCCATACGATCCTTCCAGTAAGGATTCGCGCTGGCTTGAGTTCAACGGTCAATACGAGGCTCGCTTCCATGAGAAGCCGGAACAATTCGCGTCGCTCGCTTATGACGCAATGAATGCGCTGCTCGAATCCATCTGCAAGGCCGGACTCAACCGCGCGCGTATTCACGACGCCCTGGCCGACATTGAACAATACGAGGGCGTGACCGGGCACATGGTCTTCGATCCAAACCAGAAGAATGTGGCGCCCATGTATCTGGCCACGGTTCGAAATAACGAGATCACCTATCGAGCTGCGCCGTTCGATAAGATGCCTGCTGCCACGCCCAAGCCTTACGCAAGCATTGGCGACGATCCAGCCGGTTTTTCCGGACCGCGCACGGCAAGCACTGCAGCGGGTCCGATCCGCGTGGTGATTTTTGGACCGCATGCGGGCGAAATTGCGAACTCGGAGGAAATTGCTGCCGAGCTGCGCGCAAAAAGTGAACAGGGTAGGCAATGGGCTCTGCTTGCCGTTGACAGCGAGCAGAACTGGGGTGCCGGATCAACTCAGCTGGTGCATGCGCTGATGGACGAGCACTCGATTGCTGTAATTGCACTCGACCGCAAGTCCAGTCATCTTGCTGAGCAGCTTGCGCTCAAAGCATTTGTACCTGTGGTGGCCCTTAGCGATGACGAGACTCTTACCTCGGTGAACGTGCCGTGGATTTTCCGACTTCCTCAGAGAACAAAGACTACCTCGGCACTGCATATGCTGAAAGCGGCCGTGGCCCATGCGGGACCCGATCCGGAAAAGTTGCGGGACCTGCTGGCATCGGGTGAGAGCATTTCCGGCGTCGCTTTCCTGCCAAATGGCGAGTTAGCCCGGCACCCGTAGTTGTGCTGCAGTACTTCCATTACCATCCATTCTTCTCGCGAGCCTACGGTCGATCCGTGGGCTCGTTTGGCTTCATACGCTTAGTACGGCAAGAATAATGTGGAGAGGGTTATACTTTGGTGGGTAAACAGCAACAGGAGGAGTGAGGATGCAATTGAAGCATAGTGTGAGGTTTATGGCATGTTTCGTGCTGACGGCTGCCATATCGGCCGCGTCGATGAGTGCATTCGCGCAGGGGAGCGCCACGGTATTGAAGCCTGCAGAAATGCAGAAGCTTTTTCCCTCCACCGTCTTCTATCGCGGACAGGTTGCGACCACACAGCAGCGCAATTCAGGTGGCATCAAGTTTGCTGACGGATTCTACGTGCTGGCCGGCCTGGTGGATACCAGCGGGTACTCAACCGGAATCGCGGCCAAATATCAGGCATACCTGATCAGCGAAGTTCCCATCAAGATTGGTGGCCACAATCTGCCTGCCGGCGCTTATGGTATTGGATTCATACCGGGCGACAAGTTTGTAGTGACCGATCTCGGGGCGCATGATGTGTTTACTGTGGCATCTTCAAACGATGCCGGAATTCAACGGCCCACACCTCTGCAGTTCCTGGCAGATCAGAGCGCAGGATTCCGTCTTTATGCCGGGCGCAAATATGTTGTGCTGAGCCGTTAACTTGCTCCAAAAGAAAATGGGTGGCGCCCTACCTAAGGACGCCACCCGAAGACAAACTTGAACTACTACGGGAGACATTCTTACTGTAGGAGTTCTTTTCTTTCCCGTCTTGAGTAATTCGAGTGACTGTGGCCTCCATCAATGGGTGGAGATAGTGGCTGCGGCCCTGGCACCGGTTCCTTCTTAGATCAATACACATGGTGCTCCGAGTGTCCTTATGGCACCGCGACCAGCGAGAACATCGCTTGCGCGGCGGCAAGGCTCGTGATGATTGTGGCGCAGAGCTTGCAGGAACTCGTTCCGCGGCGAAACGCGGTCCGTTGACTTTCAATCTCCAAGATTCCTTCCCTACGAGGGACGACGATAACAACTGAAGTAACGAAATAGAAGTTCCCAGTTTGACGGTAACTGACGAGCCCACTGGCATTTACGCGAAAGATGCATGTTGAATTTGCCGTATCCGGGGTCGTGCGATCCCGGGTCTCAAAGGTGAGACCCGGGCACACGAGATTGTTGAGTGAAGTGGTATCTAATACGGTCTTGCGCCCTGTGTCAGTTCGGGCCAGTTGTCAGTGCGGAACGGGGTAGCCGGCAGACCTGCGCCGTTGTAGAGCGTTGCCAACGGATTCGATTGCCAGGCGTAGCGGACTTCCTTGGGATTCGGCACCGAGGGTGACGAAACGACGACTGTATCCCCTTCGATGTGCGCGTCTGCCCAGTACCATTTGTGGTCGTCTCCGGCGACGGAAAACTCGCCGAGCTTGTCACCCTTTGCAAAGAGGCCGCCATCAGTGTGGTTGAAATGAATGCGGATGGAGCCCGGAAGGCGGTCAACGGATTTGAGAGTCGGTCCTGCGTAAACGACGTCCTTGCCGTAGTACTTGCCGAGTGCGCAGGCGGCTACTCGCTCACCCACCGGAACTTTTTCCTTGGCGTGAATGTTGTCGGGGTCACCCGTATCAATGGTGACGGCGAGGCATGTGTTAGGAACGGTTGCGGCCACGATAGCCTGCGATTCGCGCAGTTCAGTCCATTCATCGCCGTCAACCGGACTGCCGCTGCGGTGCTTGAATGCGGGCAGTTCGACGATGTAGAACGGGAAATTGCCCTGCGCGAAGAGCTTTCGCCAATCAGCGATCATGACGGGAAGGATCTTGCGGTACTGATATCCGCGGGGCGAGTTCTGCTCGCCCTGGTACCATATGGCGCCTGCGATCGAAAGCGGCGCGATCGGCTCCAGCATGCCTTGGTAGAGAACCGCAGGCATCACAGGCCAGTTTTCCCAGGCAATGGGTAACGGCTGCGGAGGGCGCGCATCGACGCTGATCTTTCCTTTCCATTGGCCGGCAAGCGGAATACTGGAGCGATCGCCGAGGACGAGGTGCAGCTCTTCTGGCTTGCCGAGAAAGCCGCCGTCGGGCTTGGTTTTGAAAACGCGAATGGTGATGATGTTGCTGCCCGGCTTGAGCACACCCGGGCGCATGAAGTAGACGCGCGGATTCTCAACCCATGAGCTGCCGCCAACAGAAGTTCCATTTACGTACACGGTATCCATGCGTTCGATTTCGCCGAGGAACATCATGGCGCGGCCCGGCGGAAGCGGATCGGGCAGAGTGATTTCTTTTCGGAAGTAGGCGAGTGCAGGCGTATCGGGGACGCCGAGCTCGGCGAATCCGCCAGGGATGGTAACGGGCTTCCAGTCGGAATCATCCAGCGTGGGCGATGCCCAGTTGCCCTTCAAGTCGACATCGTAGCGATCGTACCAGTGCATGATGTAGTTGCCGTACTCGGGGCCATTTTCTGCGGCGAGGCGGTCGAGTTCCGCGAGCGGAACATCAAAGTCGTGCAGCTTGCGAAGCGAATCTTCGCTTGTCCACGACTCTGCAGGCGTGCCGCCTACCGCATCGACAACAAGGCCGATGGGTATGTGGATCTGCTGCTGCACCTTGCGCGCAAAGAAATAACCAACGGCGGAGACACGGGCTGCCGTCACCGGCGAGACAATGTTCCAATTACCACCGATCAGATCGTTGTGGTGGTAAGTAGAGTGGCCGTACACCTCAAAGAAGCGAATTTCCGGGTAGTTGGCGGCCTTGATCTCTTCCTCTGCGTTGTTCACGGCTCTGAGCGACAGACCCATGTTGGATTGGCCGCCGCACAGCCACACATCGCCTACCATCACGTTGTGTAGTTCGACGGTTTGCTTGCCGCTGATTTTGATAGTGTAAGGACCGCCGGTTGCAGGCGGATCAATCTTCACCTGCCAGCGGCGGTCAGGACCGGCAGTACCGGTTGCCGACTTGTCGCCGATTTCGACGCGAACTTTGTCACCGGGATCGGACCAGCCCCAGATGGTATTGGCCTTGCCGCGTTGCAGAACCATGTTATCGCCAAAGATGGTGGCGACAAACGGCGGCTCCTTTGGGATTTCCGGAGCGCGGGGGAAGGGCCCGGGAGCTGCTGTTGGAGTGGGCTGAGCAGACGCGCCGTTACTGGCAGTGAGCAGGAGACCTGCTGCGATCACAAAAACAGAGAGTTTCGAAAGCGTTGCTTTAGAGATCATGGTGAACCTCAAGCAGACTCCTTCATTGGCAGCGAAAATTCTCGGTATCTTCATTGTTTCCACTCCCAATGTTACTGGGTCGACTTCTTCTGTGCGGCAGGGCTCGATCATCGGATTCGTCGGGGTACCTCTGTCATCAAGGGAAGCTTTGCCGGACGTGCGTGGTTACTAAATCGATTCACTTGGGATGCTCAATCCCAGAGCCTCGCCTCACCCTTCTGACACCGAGCTTTTTGCGTTGACTTTGCACGAACTGCGGGTGTAATGTTCTGCATGCAATACGAGTTGCGTATTACGCAACGCTTCCCCGTAACAGAAAAGCTCAGCACAAACTATGGAGGTCTCGATGCGGTATTTCAGAACCCAATACAGGGCGCTTGCGATGCTGCTTGCCGGCGCAGTGTTCTTCGCTGTTTCAGCGAAATCCCAAAACATGTTTGGCACCATTGTTGGAACCGTCTCTGATCCCTCAGCCTCTGTGATTGCGGGAGCAACGGTGAAGGTGACCAACTTGGCCACTGGCGAGATGCGGAGTGCTATCACCGACGGACAAGGAAATTACCAGGTTCTTTCTTTGGCACGTGGAGAATACAAAGTCGATATCGACAGCCACGGATTCAAACACTACTCGCGGAGCCCAATCGATGTAGTCGTCGATCAGGTTGCGCGCGTTAACGTGACAATGGCAATTGGCGAACAGAGCGAGATGGTCACGGTGAGCACTGCACCGCCAATTATGCAAACAGATAATGCTTCGCTCGGTCAGGCGGTGGAAGGCAAGGCGGTCACAAATCTTCCTCTCAACGGCCGAAACGTGCTTGCTCTTGTAGCTCTGGTTCCGGGAGTAGTGCCGCAAGGTAGCTCCTCAGGAAACCTGACCGGTCAGAACGTGTTTGCTGCGGGCAATTACCAGATCGGCGGCGGTAACGCGAACCAGAGTTCAGTGCTCGTCGATGGCGCGCCTGTAAACACCTCATATGGCAATACGGTCGAACTGGTAATGGATCAGGACGTTATCCAGGAATTCAATGCCCAGACTCACAACAACACTGCAGAGTTTGGCATGTACACCGGCGGCGTCATCAACATGAGCACCAAGTCGGGCGGCAATTCGTTCCACGGCACCGCGTATGAATACCTTCGCAACACAGTTTTTGACGCAAACGACTGGTTCGCTAATCACAACGGGTCAGGCAGACAGGCGTGGCACCAGAACCAGTTTGGCGGCAACATCGGCGGCCCTATCAAGAAGGATAAGTACTTCGCGTTTTTCGACTACCAGGGATATCGCCAAACTCAGGGCAAGATTTACTTCGGCAATACGCCGACCCCGCAGGAGTTAAGCGGGGACTTTTCCCAATTGTCTTCGACCAAGCCTCTCATCTTTGACCCACTTACCACCTGCGGCACGGGCACCAATCCCGCCTGTACGCCGGACCAGATTAACGGAAACGCGCCCACGCGACAACCGTTTACCTATCAAGGTCGGTTGAACGTGATTGATCCCGCCCGCTTCAGCACGGTGGCGAAAAACGTAATCGCCTTCCCGTACTTTGCCACGCCCAATCTTCCTGGAACAGCGAATGGAACGCAGAACAACTGGTCCAAATTCGGCAAGACAGGCGGCAACAACGATCAGTTCACCATTCGCGCAGATCAGAACCTGACGTCAAAACAGACGGCGTTCGAGCGCTATACGCATTGGAAATCAACGAACCTCCCAGCGGATCCATTCGGCAATGGTGTGATTACGGGTGACCCGATCTCGCCTGAGGCTTTCACAACACAGCAATTGGTGGTGGGAGATACCTACATTTTCAATTCCACATCGGTTGCCGACATTCACCTCTCCTATCTTCGCTGGAACTACGTGCGCGACCCCGGCCACCTCGGCTATGATCTGACGAAGTTTGGCTGGCCGTCCTATATGGGCCAGGTAAGCGCATTGAACCAGACACCTAAATCGAGCGGTATACCCCGTATGTCGATGTCGAACCCGTCGATCATCGTAGGCGGCACCGGTTACATCTATTCAATCAACAACCATTACGTGCTTGGCTCCACCTACCAGAAGATTTGGAAGCGGCATACGTTCAAGACAGGAATTGATCTACGCCGGATGGAGATGGACTACTACCAAAACAACAACCCCGGCGGCGTCTTCACCTTTGACAATGTATTCACCGGACAGAGCACCTCTTCTCCCGGTTCAACGGGCAATCCTATCGCATCCTTCTTGCTTGGCTATGTTTCCAGCAGCACAGCGCAGACTGAACAGATTTCCACGCCAACGTACCAAACGATGTTCTATCAGGGCTACTTTGGGCAGGACACCTGGCAAATTACCAACAAGCTGACAGCGCAGCTCGGCCTTCGCTATGAAGTTCCGGGCGTGTACGTTCCGCGCCAGGGCTGGTCAGACACCTTCAATCCGACGGAAATCAATCCTGTAGTTGGCGTACCAGGCGCATTTGACTTGGTGAGCTCTCCGCAACATCCGGCAGCGGGCGTTCGCAATGAGAACTTTAACAACTGGTCACCTCGACTTGGAATCGCCTATCGCATGACCAATAGCACAGTATTTCGTGCAGGTTGGGGCAAGTACGTGATTCCGGCCGATGTCCTGTTTGGAGAAGCGCCGCTCGGAGCGGGCATCAACTTCATCAACAACCTGATGGTCAACACGACTGATGGCCAGCAGACTCCCGCAAATACCTTGGATAATCCTTATCCGGGCGGCCTGAAAGGGGCGCCACACAGGGATCCGTCCTATCAACAGCTCTTGCTCGGCGGCAATGCACAGGCACTCAACGCTGATGAACCCAATGGCAAGACGTACCAATGGAACGTCGCCGTTGAACACCAGTTCCCACTGGGGATTGCTCTCACTGCGGCTTATGCCGGTTTGCGCGGCGATAACCTGCCCGTCAGCATCCCGCGTAACCCGCTCCCGGATAGCGTTATCGGACAGGCTGCGCAGGATCCTCTCTGCCAAACCAAAACCCTCCAGGGCTGCATGCTGACCAAGCAGGTTGCGAACCCGTTTAACGGTAAAATTTCGCAGGGCATTTTGCAGAATGCCACTGTTACGCAGAATCAGTTGCTGCGTAAATTCCCGCAGTATGGCAGCATTTCTAACACAGGCTCCTATAGCGGCATCAGCAATTACCATGCGCTTGAGCTCAAACTGCAGAAGCGCATGGCAAACGGCGGTCAGGTTCTTGGTTCTTACAGCTTCTCCAAGTTAATGACCAATGCTGAGTATCTGACCGGTTGGCTCGATTCGACGACAACCGCTGGGTGGCAGGACTACAACGACCCGATGAGTAACTACGCGCAGTCGAGTTTCGACGCACGGCAGCGCCTTGTCGTCAGCTACCTTTACCCGTTGCCGATTGGCAAAGGTCAACTGTTGCTGCCCCATCTCTCTGGAGTAGGCAACGCATTCCTCGGAGGGTGGGGACTCGATGGAATCACCACTTTCCAGTTGGGCTATCCGTTAGGCTTGTCGGTTACGCCGAATAACCTTTCTACTTACGCGTTCCAGGGTACCGAACGGCCTAATGTCGTCGGCACTTGCGAAAAGAAGCTAAGCGGCGCAATCCAGAGCCGCGTCAATAAATATTTCAACACCGGTTGCTTCACAACACCGGCCAATTTCGTTTTCGGAAACGAATCGCGTACCGATAACACGCTGCGCACTCCTGGCGCAGCCAACTGGGACATGTCGCTGTTTAAAAATATCGACATTCATGAGAACACGACGCTCGCGTTCCGAGTTGAAGCTTTCAACATGTTTAACCGCGTCCAGTTCGCCAGCCCCAACAGTCAAGTGGGGAACCCGCAATTTGGACAAATTACAGCACAATACAACAACCCAAGAATCTTGCAGATCTCTGGTCGAGTTACATTCTGACGCAGCCCAGGATCTGCCGCTCATTACGGCGGCAGATCCTGATTTCCTTCTCCCGCCCCCAGAATTCAACTTGCAGCACACCACTTCGCCCGGGCAAACTGATCAAGCGAAGCTCATAGCAATGTCTCTCCGGTCAGGCCCAATACGAAGTGTCATGTCTGCGGCTTTTCTTCTTTCAGGCACGCTGGCCCTGATGCTGTATTGCGGCCATGCCAAAGCACAACATGCTGCTCCCTCATCCTCCAGCCCTCGTCCCTCCGCGGTAAAGCCCCCAGTCTCATCCGATTACGTTGATTCCGGCGTATGTGCCGGATGTCATCAGCAGATTGCGCAATCGTATAGCGCTACGGGGATGGGCCAATCCTTCAGCCGAATCACTCCGGAAAAATCGTTCGCGGAGTTTAACGGCGCTAAAGTTGAAAATCAGGTGTCAGGCCTCAACTACACAATGCTGCAGCATGACGGCAAGTTATTTGAGCGACGCTCGCAAATCGGCTTTCGCGGAATTGAGTCAAATACTGCTGAAAAGCAAGCCGATTATGTGATTGGCTCCGGCAATCATGCACGCACTTTTCTTCATCGTGACCCGCAGGGCAGACTGGTGGAACTGCCGGTGAGTTGGTACGCAGAGGCCGGCGGATATTGGGCGATGAGCCCTGGCTTTGATCACCGCGATCAGGAAGATTTCCGCCGGGCTATTTCCGCTGAGTGCATGTTCTGCCACAATGCATATCCGGATTCAGCCAGCCGGTTTAATCCCGCGGGGATCGACCCACCGGCATTCCCCAAAAGCCTTCCAGAAGGAATCGATTGCCAGCGATGTCATGGACCGGGCCGCGCACATGTAAAAGCAGCGATCTCAGGAGCCGACGTCGATCACATCCGCGCGGCGATTGTGAATCCTGCTCGGCTTGATCGTGATCGGCAGCTTGAAGTTTGCATGCAATGTCACCTCGAGACAAGTAGCAGTCACATGCCCAACGAGATCCGCAGTTTCGATCGCGGCGTCTTCTCGTATCGGCCTGGCCAGCCCCTGGGTGACTACAAGATGTATTTCGATCCGCTATCAAACAGGAGCAACGATAGGTTTGAAATAGCTCACGCCGCCTATCGCCTGCGCAAATCGGCATGCTTTCAAAAGAGCGAGATGACGTGTCTTACCTGTCACGATCCGCATGTGTCCTACCGCGGGCCCGGTTCGACCGAGCGTTATGTTGCAGTCTGCGAAAAGTGCCATCAGCAAGTGAAGCACGCCATTGCATTACCGCAAAAGAGCACCTGCCTTGATTGCCACATGCCCAAACGCCGAACCGATGATGCAGTTCATGTGGTGATGACCGACCACTACATTCAGCGCAACAAGCCTGATCGAGATTTGCTCGCTCCACAACCTGAGATTGCGGAGAAGCCAGGGGACAAGGGTGGAGTCAGCTTGTACTATCCTCCGCAGTTGCCCGCCTCCGGCCAGACGGAGCTATACCTTGCGCTCGCCGAAGTGAAGGACGGCTCTACCGGAAAGGATGGCATAGCAAGGCTACAGAAGGCGGTCGTTAAATACTCACCCTCTGAGCCCGAGTTCTACTATGAGCTGGCATCCGCGTACTCAAAAGCCGGCGATCACGTTGACGCGGTCCCGCAATATCGGGAGGCACTACGCCGCAAGCCAGTCTACCCAGCCGCAGCAAAGGGACTTGCGGTATCGCTGCTGGCTCAGAATCATGCCGCGCTTGCCGAGAACGTACTTAGCCGCGCCGCAGCATCTTCGCCACAGGATGATGAACTCCTCGCTGACTTGGGAAACGTATATTTGCGTGAAGGGCGCATCGATGACGCACACCGTACTTTGTTGCACGTTCTCGAAATCAACCCCAATTCGGCCACGGCTGAAAACCTGCTCGGCATAATCGCACTTCGCCGGAAGGACTCTGCCGAAGCAGAAAAGTGGTTGCGAGCGGCACTCCGCGACTATCCTTCCCTGCCCAATGCTCAGTTCAACATCGCCAGACTGTTCAGTAACAAGGAAGATTACGAACAAGCCGCCTACCATTACAAACAGGCGCTCACGGGCGATCCACAAAACGCGGAATGGCACCATGGCTATGGAATTGTGCTTGAGTTGATGCGTTCATACGATGAAGCAGTGCGCGAGTTCGAACAGGCCGTTGATCTCGATCCTAAAAACGCTCTAATGCACAGTGACTTGGCCGACCTACTTGCAGCACGTGGCCAGATCCTTCAAGCAGAAGAACAGTATCGAAGCGCGCTCCAGTTTAATCCCGGGTCTGCCGACCTGCATTCCAGTCTTGGAAGCGTCCTCGCGGCTGAAGGAAAACAGGAAGAAGCGATATCGCAGCTAAAAAAAGCAGTCGAACTCGATCCGAGATCGTATCAAGCCCATCTGGAGTTGGCGCAGGTTCTGTTCAAGATGGGCGACCTTGCTAACGCGCGCACTCACTGCCGGATTGCGGTGCAAAGCTCCGACCCCAATTTGCGTGCCGCAGCGCTCCAATTGCTGCGACAGTTGGGAGATTAAGAGCGCACCAGGTCTCCTCGTTGCCTCCGTTGCTGAACCCAGCTGAGGACCAGAGAGACCCTACCTGTTTTCAGCAGCCCGTTGCATTTTGCATCACTGATACGGAACTGCGAATAAAGTTATCCGGATGCATAAAGACGATCTCAGTTCGGAGAACGCCAAAATTGTGAACAGCAAGCCTGAAGAACTCCATCCGCCCAGGCTGGCTGATGTCCGGCAAGAATTCGAGCAGAGGGCAAGCTAAACCTCCTCGCAGCAAACGGCCTCTGAACGTCAGGTGCGCGTCCGCCATTTTGAAGAGAGTGCCGCCAGCTTGTCGTCCAGACTGGGTGGCGGCGGAGGCGGAGTGCGATGGGGGGGAACGGACTTTGCAGCCGGTGCCTGAAGCGCTTTGATGGAGAGTGCAATCCGCTTCGCCTTCGCGTCCACCGTCAGCACTTTCACCTTTACAATCTGGCCGGCCTTTACCGCCTCGGACGGGTCCTTAATAAACCGGTTCGAGAGCTCGCTGATGTGAACCAGCCCATCTTGGTGAACGCCGATGTCGACGAACGCTCCGAACTTCGTCACGTTGGTCACTACGCCTTCAAGCACCATGCCGGCTTGCACGTCATCAATGGTGCGAACCTCTTCACGAAACTGCGGCGCTACGAACTTGTCGCGCGGATCACGCCCAGGCTTACGCAGTTCCGCCAGGATGTCGTCAAGAGTAAATGTACCTACCGACAGGCGCGTCTTGTCCACCTTCTCAAGCAGCTGCGGTTCGCGGATGATCGTATCCACGCTCGCGCCCAGCGACTGCGCCATCTGCTCGACAACTGGATAGGACTCCGGGTGGACCGCGGTCATGTCCAGCGGATTTTCGCCGTTGCGAATGCGCAAAAAGCCTGCGGCCTGCTCAAAGATTTTCGGGCCGATGCCCGGCACCTCAAGCACCTGCATGCGCGATCGGAAACTGCCATTCTGGTTGCGATATGTAACGATGTTCAGGGCGGTTCGCTCAGTGATTCCTGCTACATGCCGCAACAGCGTCCACGAAGATGTGTTCAGGTCGACGCCGACGCGATTCACGCAGCTCTCCACCACATTTTCGAGCGACTCGGCAAGATTGCGCTGATCGACATCGTGCTGATATTGACCGACGCCAATCGATTTAGGATCGACTTTGACCAACTCCGAAAGCGGGTCCTGCAGGCGGCGCGCAATCGATATAGCTCCGCGCACCGTCAGGTCAAGATCGGGAAATTCCTGTCGCGCCACGTCAGATGCTGAGTAAACGCTGGCCCCCGCCTCACTCACCGTCACAGAAAAAATCTCAGAGATTCCCTTGTCGCGCAGAAAGCCGCGAACAAAAGCGTCGGTCTCACGCGATGCCGTGCCGTTTCCGATTGCGATGGCGCGCACATTGTGCGCCCGAAGCAATGCCTCGAGTTTCGGCCCGGCCTCAGTATCGCCGCGCTTTGAAGTGTGCAGGTAAAGCACGTCGTGCGCGAGCAGCTTACCTGTCTCGTCGACCACCGCCACCTTGCAGCCCGTGCGAAGCCCTGGATCAATGCCCAGAACAGAAATGGGACCAGCTGGCGGAGCAAGCAGCAGGTTATAAAGGTTATCCCGAAACACGTTGATCGCTTCCGTATCCGATCTCCGCTTGAGCTCAAGTCGAACTTCAGCTTGAATAGATGAATTCAGCAACCGCTTCCACGCGTCGTCGATGGCGATTTCCAATTGAGGAGTCCAGTCTCCGGCCTGGCGCAGAATGTGGCGATGCAGAACACCAATGGCGCGCTCCTGCTCAATCTCAATAAGGAAATACAGCACGTTCTCGCTTTCGCCCCGGCGTATGGCGAGCATGCGGTGCGAGGGGATAGTCTTCGCAGGTTCTTTGTACTCGTAATACATTTTGAATTTTTCCTGCTCATCCACCGCATCCATTGCCTTGCGGCTCGTCACCACGCCCTCATCAAACACCAGTTGACGCAACGCCTTGCGAAGATCGGCATCTTCGCTAATCCACTCGGCCACAATGTGTCGTGCGCCTTCCAGCGCGTCCTCAGCCGTCGCTACGCCGAGATCCGCATTTACGAATCGTGCAGTCATCGCAAGCAGCGGCTCGTCTGCTGCCTGCTGCGCCCAAAGATAAGCTGCCAGTGGCTCAAGACCTTTCTCCCGCGCGATGGTGGCTTTGGTCCTCCGCTTTGGCTTGTAGGGCAGGTACAGGTCTTCCAGTTCATTGCGATCCTGCACAGACTCAATCCGCGTCTTCAACTCATCGGTGAGCTTTCCCTGCTCGCTGATAGAAGCAAGGATCGTTGCGCGCCGGTCTTCCAACTCCCGAAAGTAGGCGAGCTTCTCTTCAATGTCGCGAATCTGCACCTCGTCCAGATTGCCGGTTGCTTCTTTGCGGTAACGCGCAATAAAAGGAACCGTGCCTCCATCGTCCAGCAGTTCAATAACTGCACAGATTCCGCGAAGCGGAAGGTTGAGGGTTTGTGCGATGTGAGCCAGAGTTGCAGGGGGGAGGTTTTTGTTTTCAGCCATGGGGATACCTTGTACATCCTAACGGAGACCTGGCGTTCGCAGCCGCTGTTGCGCTGTGCAAAACGCGCGGTGTTCTACCGTATGACGGCTTTGGTGACTGTAATCACAGGACATTCAAAGTAAATCGATTTTTACTTGCGGCAGTCGCCAAACTTTGTCCGAAAATATCATCGCCCGCACCTCTATTAGGGTGGTAGATTTACTGGGTCCACAAACCGTCACCTGCCAAGGAAGCGAGAACGTCAATGAAAGTGTCAAAAGCCTCGAGAAAGGCCGTGCAGAAAACTCCCGCCTACAAGAATCCCAAGTTGACATCCGCTAAGCGCATGCAGGATCTGCTGGGACGCATGACGCTGGAAGAAAAGGCCGCGCAGATGCTCTGCATCTGGCAACAGAAGGCCGACACGCTCGTCGACTCCAACGGCGACTTCGACCTGCAAAAAGCGAAAAAGGCCTTTCGTAACCGCCGCGGCCTTGGACAGGTCGGCAGGCCCAGCGACGCGGGCGGCGGCAAGGGCGCGCGCGCCATGGCCGAGCTGACCAACAACATTCAACGCTTCTTTCTTGAGAACTCACGGCTCGGCATTCCAGTCATCTTCCATGAGGAGTGCCTGCACGGGCACGCGGCTCCGGAGGGCACAAGTTTCCCGCAGCCCATCGCGCTGGGAGCAACATTCAATCCTGAGCTGGTTGAATCGCTCTTTACGATGACGGCGCTTGAGGCGCGTTTGCGCGGCGCTCATCACGCACTTACTCCTGTTGTGGATGTAGCTCGCGAACCGCGCTGGGGTCGCGTAGAAGAAACCTACGGTGAGGATCCATATCTGGTTTCACGATTGGGAATCGCCGCAGTCCGCGGCTTCCAGGGTAACCGCAATTTCCGCGACAAGCGCCATATGCTCGCCACGCTGAAGCACTTCGTCGGCCATGGACAGCCCGAGTCCGGCATGAACTGCGCGCCGGCCAATATCTCAATGCGCGTGCTGCGCGAGACATTTCTCTATACCTTCCGCGAGGCGTTGCGCGAAGCAGGCGCGGTCACGTTGATGGCCTCCTACAACGAGATTGATGGCGTTCCATCTCATGCCAACAAGTGGCTGCTGCGCGATCTGCTTCGCAAAGAGTGGGGATTCAAGGGCTTTATAGTCTCTGACTATTACGCCATCTGGGAGCTTGGCTATCGGCCTGATACACACGGTCACTTTGTAGCCCAGGACAAGAAGGAGTCGTGCCGCCTTGCAGTTGAAGCGGGTGTAAACATTGAGCTGCCCGATCCCGACTGCTATTTGCACCTGGTAGAACTGGTGAAGAAAGGCGTGCTCAAGGAGAAGCAGCTCGATGAAATGGTTGCGCCCATGCTCTTCTGGAAATTTGAGCTTGGTCTCTTCGACGACCCGTATTCCGATCCCGATGAAGCCGAGCGCGTGGTTGGATGCGACGATCATCGCGGCCACGCACTCGATGCCGCGCACCAGGCGATCACACTGCTGAAGAATGAGAATCAGACTGCGCCGCTCGACATAAGCAAGATCAAGACCATCGCAGTCATCGGGCCAAATGCAGACCGCAGCATGCTAGGCGGCTACAGCGGAGTGCCCAAGCACGACGTGAGCGTCCTCGAAGGCATCAGGCAGAAAGTCGGCAAGCGCGCCAGGTGTTGCAC
>Ga0207667_10001501_pt1 | contig 29287 bp, 26 predicted proteins | sample KBSCornC52_FD_184301 | JGI IMG/M metagenome (GOLD analysis project Ga0207667, IMG submission 184301) | Corn rhizosphere microbial communities from Kellogg Biological Station, Michigan, USA - KBS Corn C5-2 (SPAdes) (version 2) | ecosystem: Host-associated > Plants > Roots > Rhizosphere > Soil ...
GTTTATATTCGGCGTCCGCCGGAAAGACGTGATGGACTACGGTGCCGCCCACGGTTCCAAGCGGCAGGCCGTCGATGTATCCGTTCTGGCTGAATTCGCGGCTGATCGAGTGCTCGGTTGTCCCGGGCTTCACCTGGGGATCGCCCACCGCCATCGCGGCGACGCGCTGTGCGGCGGTCACGTAACCCTCCAGCAACAACGGCGAAGTTTTGAGCGACGTCGCAATGTTGTCGAACCCGAACTCCGCGCCGTCGGTCGGCAGCAGATCGGACACGTCGAGGTCGACAGCGAGGAGATCGCGGATCGCGTTCGCATACTCGGCGCGATTCAGACGATGGACCACGAAGCGGCCCGGCGTACTCTTGCCTTCCCAGGCATGGTCGAGCGACGCAGCCAGCCAGCCTGTAAAGCCCGCGTATTCGGCCTCCGTCGGACGGGGCATGCCGGGAGGCGGCATCGCCCGCACACTCAGTTTGCGGATGACTCTTTCCCACGTTCCGGCATGGCCCAAAAGATCGTCGAAAGCCGCCCCTTCGAGATTGACCGGATCCGCCGGATTGGCGGTGTGGGCGTTGTGGCACCCCAAGCAGTACTTATTCACCAACGCGCGATACTTGGCTGTATCCGCGCTAGCGCTTGGTTGCGGTGCGGCGGCAGACGTTCGCGTGACGCTCCCGGTCTGCGCTACCAGCGACGCACTGATGGTGAAGGCCAGCGAGGCTGCGACAACGACCTTGCTTGTTAAGTTTTCCTGCATGCTCATGGAGCGCCCGTCACTGCCGCTGCTTTGGGACTGTCCTTCTTTTCCTCTTTGGCCGGAAGCGGCGGAGGCTGCGGCGCCGGATCGTTGGGACCAAGGTGCATCAGTTCCCGCAGAGCCGCGACGATCTCCTCTTTCGAATTGCGCTTCGGCTTGTACACGTCCAAATCGCCCATGTCGGCGGGGTTCGGCTTCTTAGGAGCCTCGGCCAGAAGCAAGGGAGTCAGATTGTCCTTGTTGACGGCGTCCAGCTTCGCCCCGGCGGCGACCAGCGCACGAATCATCCCTACGTGCTCCTCTTGCACGGCCTGGTGGAGCGGCGTCGAGCCATCGCCCGCCTTCACGTTAGGATTGGCCCCGGCGGCCAGGAGCAGCTGGATAGCCTCGAGCGGATCGCGGCTGCCGGGCTCGCGGAACTGCGGCGGACCAATGCGGGTGAAACCGGGCCCCCCGGCGATCGGTGCGCCTTGGCCACCCTTTATGGCGGCCATCAGGGGCGTCTTGCCGGCGTTCGGGTTCGGCCGGGCAGGACCTTTGGCGTCCTTAGGCTTGACTTCGGCCGGGGTCCACTCGATCTTCGCCGCGTTCGCTGGGGAACGGGGCGCCAGCATCAGCTTCAGGACTTCGACGTCGGCTGCCGTCGCAGCGCGGTAAAACGGCGAGCTGTTGATCGCCGCGCCGCAGCATAGAGTGGTCGAGTGTAACGCGCCGACAAACGGCTTGTTCACGTCCGCACCGACGTCCAGGAGCACCTTAACCAGCCCCAGGGCGGTCAGATTGTTCGGATGGTTGGGCTGCAGCCGTGAGCCATCGTGTGCGCGCATGTCGATCGTGGCGTCGTGCATGTCAACGGCGAAGAACAAGGATCCGTCGTTGGGGTCCGCGCCGAGATCGAGCAAGGTTTTGGCCAGATCGAACCGGTCGTTGACGATGGCGATGACGGTCGCGGTCGCGCCATCGGCGTTGGTGAGCTTCGGATCGGCGCCGCCGGCGATCAGCGCCCTGGCAACGTCTTCGTGTCCGTTGCGAACGGCGAACATCAGCGCCGTAAAGCCGCCTGAAGGATGGTCCGCGTCTTTGCGCGTTGTCAGGGTGGAGACGTGCGCCTTTTGGTTCGGATCCGCGCCCGCCGCCAGCAGTGCCTTTACAACATCGAGTTGACCTTCGGCGGACGCCCACATGAGCGCGGTCTCTTCCTGATAAGGATCCGCGGCGTTGACGAACGAACCATGCGAAAGCAGTAATTTAACGGCGTCCACATGGCCGGTGCGCGACGCAGCCATCAGGGGCGTCTCGCCCTCAGCGTGCCATCGCGTCGGCTCCGCTCCCGCATCCAGCAGCACCTGAATTACCTGGGCATCGCCGTTGCGGCTCGCCTGCAGAAGCGGGGTAACGCCGTAATGATTCGCCGCATCAACCAAGGCTCCCGCCGCGAGAAGCGCCTTCGTCATTTCCACATTCGAGTGATAGGCCGCCCACAAGAGCGCGGTGGAACCGTCGTTGGCGGGCGTATTCACATCCGCGTGTTCCTTGATCAGTTTGCGCACCGCAGGCAGATCATCAGCCTTCGCGGCGTCCGCCACAGCGGGTATGTTAGAAGCTGCATGCAGAAGTACGTTGGGTCGCATTAAGACGAACCCAAGCAGCAGCGGCAGGCACCACCATTCGCGCCACACGTGGCTTGCAGTCGCTCTTCTCGCCGATTGCATCGCTACTCCTCCCTATTCACTTGCATAATAAAGATATATCGAGGAGACGCAGAGTGCAAGGCACCCCATCTTGGGCAAGTCGGACATCACTAAAGACCAGCAAAGGTCCGGTTCAGTCCAATGTTCAATCCAATATAGTCGCTGGCTGAAGATTGCATAGGCCGGAAAGGCACGCTAGTCTTGAGAACAACGGTCATGCCATACAATATCTTGCTCATGGGCGCGTCCTACGGCTCGCTCCTCGCCTCCAAAATGCTCTTTGGCAAGCACACGATTCATCTGGTCTGCCTGCCAGCGGAAGCCGATCTGATCAATGCAGAGGGCTTTCGCGTACGTTTACCGGTGCGCGGGCGCAAGGACCCGGTTGTGTTGGATTCCCGTAAGCTGCCCGGCAAGGTGACCGCCGGGCCGGCGGCCGGTGTCAATCCCAAGGACTACGACCTGGTGGGTTTGTGCATGCAGGAGCCGCAATATCGCACCGCGGGCGTGCGCGAATTGCTGGATGCAGTAGCAAGGTCGCGCGTGCCGTGCATGTCGATCATGAATATGCCGCCGCTGCCTTACATCAGGCGCATCCCTGGCCTGGACTATGACGCGCTGAAGCCCGCCTACACCGATCCGACGGTCTGGGATAATTTCGATCCCAAATGCATCACGCTGAACAGTCCCGACCCGCAGGCGATTCGCCCGCCGGACGAGCCAGTCAACGTCCTGATGGTTACGCTGCCGACCAACTTCAAAGTCGCGAGATTCGACGACGAAAAATCCACCGCAATTCTTCGCCAGATCGAGAAAGACATCGAAGGCGCGCGGTTCGATACACCGGAAGGCAAGATCGAGTTACCGGTGAAGCTGAAGGTGCACGATTCAATCTTCGTGCCGCTGGCGAAATGGGCGATGTTGCTCGCCGGCAACTATCGCTGCATTACCAAAGATGGCATACGCACGGCGCAGGAAGCGGTACACAGCGACCTGGAGACGTCGCGCTCGGTCTATGAGTTCGTCAACGATTTGTGCGTGAAGCTCGGAGCCAACCCTGGCGATCTCGTGCCGTTTGAGAAATACGCCGCGGCTGCACAGTCGCTGGTTCGTCCGGCTTCGGCAGCGCGCGCGCTCAGCAACGGAGCGCTTTATATCGAGCGCCCCGATATGCTGGTCCAGATGATTGCCAAGCAGAAGGGCCTAAGTCACCCCGTGATCGACGGAATTGTGGCGCTGGTTAACTCGCGACTGGATGCCAATCGCAAGAAGGCGGCGGTGTAGAGGCTTGAGAGCGCCCGCTCCGAAAGATCCCTAATCCAGTCCAGGCAGGTGACGGATGAACGATCTACAGGTGTGCTGGTGAATGGCGCGACCGGGCCGGTCTCAAGGCTAGGCAACTGATTTCGCAGTTGATATAAAGGACACGGGTCGCGGACTGATTTTGAGTCTTATCCTTGCCGCGCTGGGAGCCGCGCTGGGAACTGCTGCGCTTCTTGCGCTGACAGGCGCGCTCTATCAACGATCCGGCCGCGCCAGCGACCTGCGCCGCTTTCCTCCGCCCGGCCGCCTGATCGACGTCGGCGGTGCCAGCCTGCACGTTTATGCGAACCCGGAATATGCGGGCGCCGAAGGATCGCCGCCGGTGGTCTTCGAAGCTGGTATCGCGGCAACATCCCTGAGCTGGCAGCTGGTGCAGCCCGAGATCGCCAATTTCACGCAGACCGCAAGCTACGATCGCGCAGGATTGGGTTGGAGCGGCCCCGGCCTTCAGCCGCGAACGATCTGGAACGTAGCCGATGAGTGGCGTACTCTGATGGATCGCGCTGATATACCCAAGCCTCGTGTTTTGGTCGGGCATTCCTACGGCGCTCTAGTCGCGATCGCGTACGCCTTACGTCATCCATCGGAGATCGCCGGCATGGTTCTGGTGGATCCCGTGGCGACCTGCGAGTGGAGCGAGCCCTCCGCATCTCATCTGACAACCTTGCGGCGTGGCGTTCTGCTTTCAAGGCGCGGTGCACTGTTGGCCCGGCTCGGCGTGGTGCGGCTGGCTCTGAGTTTGCTGGTAGCGGGATCACGGCGGCTGCCGAGAATGATCGCCCGCGCCAGCAGCGGCCAGGGCGCGGCGATCACCGATCAACTGGTGGGACAGGTCCGCAAGCTGCCGGTCGAATCGTGGCCAATGATTCAATCGCACTGGTGCGATCCGAAGTGCTTTGAAGGGATGGCCGGTTATTTGGAGGCTTTGCCGCAAAGCGCGGCTGTAGTGGCTCAGGAACTGGGGCACAGCGACGCGCTCCGCGATGTGCCATTGACCGTCCTTTCGGCCGGCAACGCGAGTCCAATCCAGCGCACCGAGCATGAGGCTCTGGCACGGCGCTCTTCACGCGGCCAGATCGAGGTTGTCTCCGGCAGCGGCCATTGGATTCAGGTGGACCGCCCGGACGTGGTAATTCGAGCCATTCGGGGGATGGTCGCCAGGAAGATGTGACCGCTTGCGCAAACCGCTTCTTCGCCGTCTGATCTCCTGGAAGAATGCCGCAATCGATTTTGCGCCTGAAACGGCTCTCTCGCTAAACGCTCTACACAGTGGGACCGGCCGTTCGCAGTTAAGCGGGAGGTCGGCAAGATTACGGAAAGAAAGGTATTTATAGGCATGAAATCCATCCAATGGGGACTAGTCGGAATCGCGCTGACCACCTTTGCGGGGCAGGCAAGCGCGACTTTGATATTTGACGGTGTCATCCCGTCCACTGGAAATGGTATCGGCGCCGTTAATACTTCGCTGACGTTTCAGAACACTGGAACGGAATCGGGATGTGTGGCTTTCAATGGCACAATTGCTACCATCGGTGCTGGCTCTTGCACCGCCGGATTCGCTGGCGGAGATGAGAAGACCGGATCTTCCCAGACGAACGTCTTCACGGCGGCGCAACTCGGCTTTACCTCTACTAACAACTTCTCGGATCTGGTGGTCCTCTTTAATGGAAGCGAAGGCGGCAATGCCGGCGATCAAAGTATCACGTTAAACTCCTTGGGTCTAACACTCTATTCGGCCAATGGATCTCTTTTACAAACGTTCACCACCACGACTTCCATGGACTTTGCCGCCTTCCCGGGAGTAGGGAACGCAGGCTTTGGATTTGTCTTGGATGCGACGCAGGCTGCCCAGGCAAATGCGTGGCTGGTTTCTAATCCGCTGCTTCGGGTTGGAACAGAGGCGACCGCCAGCAACGCTCAAGGCGGTTTGGAAACCATTCAGCTCACGACGGTCACCGGCACCAGCGTGGTCCCCGAGCCTGGAACGGTTACTCTGCTTTCGCTAGGATTCCTGATGATCGGCCTAGGGGCTCGGAAACGAGTGCGCTCGTAACTCGATCAGCGCAGCCGAATTCCAGGGGCTTAGGGAACGTAGATTTCGCGCCATTCGCTCCGGGACCAGAGAAGCCCGGCAATAACTCCGCCGGCCAGGCCCACCAGGCCGCCTAGAGCTACGCGCGATCCACCACATCCAATACCCATGCAGTTGTTTGCGGCGGCCCCTCCTATCGCGATACCAGCCGCCGTTCCGATTCCCACGCCGATCAGCACCTTGCGCAAACGGCGATTTTTTTGCCGGGCTGAAAGGCCGCGAATGTCGGCCCGCGCGAAGGATCGCGGTCCAGTCTCCGACTGGATCGCGAGGTCATTGTCGGTGATGCTCCGGAGGCTCCCGCTAACAGGTTTCGAATTGCCCGCGGTGACGCGAATTTTCGTGCCGACAGCGATCATTTTCACGCGAGCCCAGTCGCCGGCCGGAGTTTGACCCCACGCCGGGAGACACAGAAAACTCACCATAACAACAGCGCGCGCCAACCGGCTGGGTTTAGGCATGGGGTGGCTACTATATCAGGATTTGATGCCCAAAGCCTTCTACAGCGATCGTCCCTGAACGCCGAACTTCCGTATAGATGGCAAATCGGCGCAATCTGCCAGGCGCCGCCGTGGTGTTTGTTGTGGCCGCCGCCCTGTTGTGGTGGCTGGCCGGTCAGCGGCTGGTCTGGATTAACGACGAGGGCATTTATCTGGACGGGGCGCGCCGGATGCTCGCCGGCCAGGTGCCCTACCGCGATTTCTTCGTACTCACTGGACCCGGCGCTTTCTGGAACGTCGCAATCTTTTTCAAATTATTCGGCGTGTCTCTCGCCTCCGCCCGCATCCTGCTGATTGTGGATCTGGCGCTGATCGCGGCCTGCATATATTGGCTGGCGGCCGAGTTCCGTTCGCGCGCCCTGGGCTTCTGGCTGGCTTGGTTCTTTGTGGCTACTCTCACCAGCGATGTGGGTGTTCTGGTGGTGAACCACCGCTGGGACAGTGCGGCGTTGTCTGTGGCGGGAATCGCTTTGCTGGCCGCCGGCCTGCGCGTCGAAAACCACTCGAGTCGTTGGTTTGTCGTTGGAGCGGGTGCGGCAGCCGCCTATGCCGCCTGGGTGACGCCGCCAATTCTGCTGGTGCTGGCCCCGATGTTCGCCTGGGTGTTCTTCGCCCGGCGGTGGACTGGTGTTTTTTGCCTGGCTGCCGGAGTAACAGCCGTCTCCGCGCTGGCTGGAGGTGTCTTGTTGACCACCGGGGCCTTGGCGCCGATGGCGCACCACTTCATGTGGACCGCCTCGCAATATTCCTCGGCTAACCGCTTCCCATATGGCGGCATCATCGGAGGCTATGCAGCGCTCTTTTCGGACGCCGCGGGACCCGAGCTGTGGATCCGCGCCGTGCTCGTGTTCTTCATCATCATGCCCGCGGTGGCGCCGATCTGCGCGCTGCTGGCATTTTCCGCCACTCGGCGCGTGTGGAAGACTCCGCTGCTATTTGTTCTGGCCTGTGCGATCGCGGCAGTGCTGGCGACGGCGCCTCGGATGGACGTAACGCATCTCACCTATAGCGCGCCGCTTTCCTACGTCGCCGCCGCTTGCGCCTTGGCCAGCCTGCTGCCACGCCGCGTGCTCGCCCCGCTGGCGGTGGGACTAAGCTTCGTTCCCTGCACTATGCTGTGGAATGCAGTGAACATGCGGTTGCACCTGGAAACGGCGCAGACGCGCGCCGGGATTCTGGTGGGGGAGCCTGGAGATCTCCAGATGGACCGCGCGCTCGAAGCCTCGGTACAGAAGGGCGATTCATTCTTCGCTTTTCCCTACGCTCCCATCGCGTATTTTCTGACGCAGGGCGTCAATCCCACGCCGTATTCTTTCTTGCAGCCCGGCATGATGGCCGACTCCGATGAGGACCGGGCATTGGCCGGTCTGATCAGCGCGCCACCGGGCAAAGTATTTTACATAAACGTCCCCGAAGAGGCCTATCTGCGCCTGTTTCCGAGCAGCGATCCGCACCGGCTGAGGATGCGCAAGATCGAAACCTGGCTGCGGCAGAACTACGATCGCGATCCGCGGTTCGCCGTGAATCACCCCGGCTACGAACTGCTGATCCGGCGCGAAGCGGGGCAGCTATCGTCGCAGCTCACCCGCTGGTAACCAATGCCGGATCATGCCGGGCGGCTCTGCCGGGTTCATAATAAGCTTGGGTCACAGCCTTTAGTTTGAGGATTCCGTTGTCCGGGTTTGCAGGGGGATAGAAAGGAGGGGCACCGTGGATGCTTTCTCGGAAGTTTTGAGCACCCTGAAGCTGGAGGGCGCACTGTTTTTCAATGCCGAATTTTCCGCTCCGTGGGGTTTTTCGTCTCCACGCTCAGATTTCCTGGCGCCCCACCTGGTGCCCGGCGCCGAACCTCTGGTGATTTATCACTTTGTTCTGGAAGGGTCGGCCAGCATACGGACCGAGAGCGGAGAGGCCGTATCCTTGAGCGCCGGCGACATTGTTGTCTTCCCGCACGGCGATCCTCACCACATGGCCGGCGGCTCGCCGGCGGAGATCATGGACCACACCACTGTTTTGAAGCTGATGCTTCGGCGCAACCTGGGTCCCATGAGTGCCGGCGGGGGCGGCGAAATCACCCGCTTCGTATGCGGCTACATGGCCTGTGATCCGCGCCTGTGCCAACCCATTCTGGGTGGCCTACCCGCGGTGATCAAGGTCAACATTCGCGGCGACGCATCCGGCCACTGGCTCGAAAGTTTCATCCGGCATTTGGTCGTGGAAGCCAGCAGCTCCAGTCCGGGCAGCAGCGCCCTGCTGGCGAAGCTGTCCGAAGCGCTGTTTGTCGATATCCTGCGGCGCTACATCGCGGGTCTTCCCGCCGAACAGACGGGATGGCTGGCTGGAACACGGGACCCTATTGTCGGCAAAAGCCTGGCGCTCCTGCATCACCGGCCGAGCCACCCCTGGACGATCGCCGAGCTGGCCCGGGAAGCGGGCTTATCCAGCTCCGCGCTGGTCGAGCGGTTCAGTCGCTACTTGTCCCAGCCCCCCATGGCGTATCTGGGCCGCTGGCGGCTGCAACTGGCGGCCCGCGCGCTCGGTTCTACCGCGCATAGCATGGGGCAGATTGCCGCCGACGTCGGCTATGAATCGGAATCAGCCTTCAACCGCGCGTTTAAACGAGAATTCGGCGTGCCTCCGGCGCGGTTCCGGAAAGACCGCAGGACCGATTCCGGCAAGGTCCATCCGGAAGCCGCGGTGACGTCACCGGCCAGGCTATAGCGTTTGACGAGACCCGTGGTACACTGAATACTTTGGTTTTCCCCTCAGAAGATCGTAGGTACATCCCCGTGGAGGATATTGCAAGTGTCTGAACGAATGCGACATATTTTCACGTCGGAATCTGTGACGGAAGGTCACCCCGACAAGATGGCCGACCAGATTTCCGACGCCGTGCTGGACGCGGCTCTGACCGTCGATCCCACTAGCCGCGTGGCCTGCGAAACATTGGTCACCACCGGAATCTGCATGGTGGCCGGCGAAATCACCACCAAGGCAATTCTCGATGTTCCCAGGCTGGCGCGCGAGGTCATCGCCGACATCGGATTCACCGATGCGAAGATGGGCTTCGATGCCAAAACCTGCGGAATTCTGAATGTGATCCAGACCCAGTCGCCCGACATCGCCATGGGAGTTGACACGGGCGGCGCCGGCGACCAAGGCCTGATGTTCGGCTACGCCTGCGACGAAACCACCGAATTGATGCCCCTGCCGATCCAGATGGCGCATCACCTGGTGAAGCAGTTGAGCGATATACGGCGCACCAGCAAACTTACCTATCTGCGTCCGGACGGCAAGAGCCAGGTCAGCGTCGAGTACGTGGACGGCCAGCCCAAGCGCATCGACGCCGTGGTCATCTCCACGCAGCACGATGACGACGTTACGACCGAGCAGCTGCGTGCCGATGTAAAGAAGTACGTCATCGATCCCATCGTTCCCTCGAACATGGTGGATTCGGGCACGAAATATCACATCAATCCGACCGGCCGGTTCGTGATCGGCGGACCTCATGGTGACACGGGATTAACGGGGCGCAAGATCATCGTCGACACGTACGGCGGCATGGGCCGTCACGGCGGCGGAGCGTTCTCCGGCAAGGATCCGACGAAAGTGGACCGTTCGGCCTGCTACATGGCGCGTTACGTTGCCAAGAACATCGTCGCCGCCGGTCTGGCCAAGCGTGTGGAAGTGCAACTCGCCTACGCCATCGGCGTGGCCGAGCCGGTATCGGTGATGGTCAACTGTTTCGGCACTGGGACACTGCCTGAAGAGCGGTTGGTGGATCTGGTGCGGGCCACGTTCAATCTGACTCCCAAGGGTATGATCGACACGCTGAAACTGCGCCGCCCGATCTACCGCAAGACCGCCGCGTTCGGCCACTTCGGCCGCACCGAAGACACCTTCAGCTGGGAAGCCACGGACAAGGCGCACGCGCTCAAAGAAGCCGCGCAGCCGGCCGCTGCGGCCCGCAGCTGAGTACCGGAAATTCCGTGCTAGTTGAAGGGTGTAAGCACGCTCTGGATATTTCTGTCCCCGTAGCCGAGGTGGAGCAGGAGACCGAGCGCGCGGCTGTCGCAATTCAAGGTAAAGCGCGCCTGCCCGGTTTTAGGCCCGGCAAGGCGCCGCTTTCCATCGTCAAGACCCGCTTCGCCGGCGATATCCGGCAGGAAGTTCTCGACGCGCTGGTCCCGCGTTTCCTGCAAGCCGCCGTGGAGAAGGAAAATCTCCAGCTGGTAGGACGGCCGGGGATCTCCGACGTCCATTTTCACGCTGGGGAGCCGCTGCGCTTCAAGGCCGAATTCGAGGTCGCGCCCACCTTCGAATTGGGTGAGTATCGCGGCGTCACCATCACCTACGACGAGCCGGAAGTTACCGAGGCGGACGTAGACGCGCGCGTCGAGCAGATTCGCGATCAGAAAGCCCAGTACGTCAACGAGGAGCCGCGCGCGCTGGCTGACGGCGACTACGCCGTGGTGTCGCTCGAAAGCCTGGAGGGCGTCGAGGAGAAGGTCTCGCAGGAAGAGCTGATGCTCAAGATCGGCGACGAGGCCACCATGAAGGAGTTCAGCGAGAGCTTGCGGGGGGCATCGCCGGACGATATCCGCGAGTTCGAGGTGACCTACCCGGAGGATTACGATCGCCCCAATCTGGCCGGGAAAACGGTGAAATTCCGGGCGGTGGTGAAGGCCGTCCGCCGCAAGGACTTGCCGGATCTCAACGACGAGTTCGCCAAGGATTTGGGCGACTTCAAGACGCTCGAAGAATTGCGCGAAACCATCCGCAAATCGATCCAGCAGGAGCGCGAGCATCGCGCCCAGGAAGAAGCCAAGAGCCAGCTGATCGACAAGCTGGTGGACTCGCATGAGTTCCCCGTGCCGGAAGCCTATATTGACCGGCAGGTTCAGATCAACGTCGAAAACCAGTTGCGTTCGCTGGCCGCGCAGGGCGTGGATCCCAAGCAGATCAAACTGGATTGGGCCAAAGTGCGCGAGTCGCAGAAAGACCGGGCCGTGAAAGACGTGAAGGCGTCGCTGATTCTGGATAAGATCGGCGAACGGGAAGCGATCGGCGCCACACAGGAAGAAGTTGACCGCGAGGTAAACCGAATCGCCCGCCAGCAGCGCGAGGCGGCGGCGGTGACACGGGCGAAGCTACAAAAAGAAGGTGGCATCGCGCGTATCGCCGGCCATATCCGCACCGACAAGACCCTCAGCTTCCTGTTCGAGCACGCTCGCAAAGAAGCCGCGAAGGAAGACGCCAAGCCGGAGTCTTAAGACTCTGACGACGACGCGTTGGCCGTCTATGGTCGACCTAGAAATAAGCCGGTGATCTTGTCGAAAACTTCTTCTGTTCTGTCGCGCCCCAGGACCACGCGGAGCAAAACGTAGATAAACACAACGGTGGCGGCGATCGCCCAGCTAAAAAAAGCCACGGATTCTCTGGTTAACTCCTGGCCGAATTTACTGGCGATATATGCCAAAACTCGAGGGGCAGAAAAGCAGATTAATAGAAACGCAACTATTCTTAGTTTCAAATAGCTACGGGGACGCACCGAGGTACCCGCCGCCTCGATCATTGCGAGGAGGTAGTGGTCTTCCTTGCTCAAACGACGGACTGCAGCCGACCAGCTATTGAACTCCTGTTTATCTTCCTTGCGAGCGCGTTTGCGGGCGTTGCGAATCAACCTCGTAATTTTCTTCTCGTATTCTTCCCGATTATATTCCCGGTCGAACTGATCGCCTACCTGGGCGATGTCCGGTAGCGTCCACCCTGTCTCCGTGAAGTAGAGCATCTTGCGTTCGACGTCGGAGAGCGGAATACCCTCGCGCTGCGCCTCCTCGGCTATTCTAGCGACCAGGAATTCCTTGGCCTCGCGAGCGCTGGCGAACCGAGTCATGATCCATCTTAGGCTAGGCTCATCGCACGCTGTAGTCGATCTTAGAGAATTCGCGTCCGGATGTTATAATCGCTAATTCAATGCGCAAAAAAATTACTGTAGTAGGCGGGGGAAACGTCGGCGCGAGCTGCGCGGTCAACCTCGCGTATAAGGAATTGGGCGATGTGGTTCTGGTGGACGTCGTCGAAGGCGTGCCTCAGGGCAAGGCTCTGGACATGCTCCAGATGGGCCCGGTGGAAGGCTACGATGTCCGCCTGACCGGCGCGAACGATTATGCTCCCACCGCGGATTCCGATGTCGTGGTGATCACGGCCGGCCTGGCTCGTAAGCCCGGCATGAGCCGCGACGATCTGCTGCTGGCCAACCACGCGGTGGTCACGGGCGTCTCCGAGCAGATCGCGAAATATTCGCCCAACGCAATCATTATCCTGGTGACGAATCCCCTGGACGCGATGTGCTGGAGCGCATTCAAAGCCTCGAAGTTCCCCAAGCATCGGGTGATCGGCATGGCGGGTGTACTGGATTCGGCGCGCTTTCGCACGTTCATCGCGCAGGAACTGGATGTTTCTATCGAGAATGTCACGGCGGTGGTGATGGGCGGCCACGGCGATACGATGGTTCCGGTGGTCCGGCTATCGGGCGTCTCGGGCATTCCGCTGACGGAGCTGATCGCGCCTGAGAAACTGGCTGCGATCGTCGACCGCACGCGCAACGGCGGCGCCGAGATTGTCAAGTATCTGAAGACCGGCAGCGCGTACTACGCTCCTTCGGCATCGGCGGTGGAGATGGTCGAATCGATCCTCAAGGACAAGAAAAAAGTCCTGCCCTGCGCCTCGTATCTCGAAGGCGAGTACGGCATCGACGGATTGTTCGTGGGTGTGCCGGTGAAGCTGGGCGCCAAGGGCATCGAGCAAATCTACCAGATCAAGCTGACCGAGGAAGAGAAGGGCATGCTCGCCAAGAGCGCCGCTTCGGTCCAGGAGCTGGTGGATATTCTGAAAACCAAAATCTAGTACAAAATTGACGGCAGATACGCCCCTGCCGGCTCGTTATACAAGCCGAGGGTCATCAGCGTCATCGGTTCCACCACGCGCAGCCCATTCGCCAGGCACCACCGAAATAGTTCCGCATTGCGGGTCGGCACCAGGATTCCGGGCCCGCCAAATCCTTCCGCGGCCGCAATCAGGGCCTGCAAGTCCAGATTGGTCTCCGCCACCGCGTGTCCGAAGAACGCCAGGTTGCTGCAGTAGGCCGTGATCCGGCCATGCCGTTCGACCACGGTCGCGGTTCCCTGTGCAATCGAGTCCGCCAGATCGCCGCCGCGATGATGCCCGTGCACCTTTAGGCTCACGCGATTGCAGGCGTCTAAGTCTTCCGTCCCTGCGGGGCGCACGAAACACCCCCCCAGCTCTTTCTGGATAGCGGGCCCCTGCATCACCGCAAGAGGCTCGCGCGCGTCGAATCCCAAAGTAGTATATAGGGACAGCGACCGGGTGTGAAACGCCGCCTGCACCAACCGCACCCCCGGGAAACTTCGTTCGCTTGCGCGATCCATCACGGCTTGCATCAGCTTCCGCCCGACGCCCCGGTTTTGCGCAGCCGGGTCGACGGTGATGGGCCCGATGCCGGCGATGGGCGAACGTTCGTCCATGCAGTTGCTGCCTAGGATCCCGCGGTTGTCTTCCGCGACCACGCAGTAGAAGCCTGGGTGCGCGAACATCATCGACATCAGATCCGCGGCATGCTCAATGGCCGGTAGATCCGGAGGAAATCCATGCTGGGAGTTAATCTTGTAAAACGCTTCGTAGCAAATCTTGGCGCTTGCCGCGGCGTCCTCCGGCTTCGCGAGTCGAATCGTCACCGTAGCCATTGCGATCAGTGTATCGCGTCATGGGATCGCGGTTTTGTGTACAGTAACTAGAGATAAGAGGAGGACCCCGATGTCCAGACTGTATACGCTCCTGGCTCTGCCTGCGGTGGCTGCGTTCGCAGTTGCACAGACTCCCTGCGATCAGCTGAAGCTTTCGCTTTCAGATGTCACCGTCAAATCGATCGAGCTCATCCCGGCTGGTCCCTTTGTAGCCCCCACCGGATCGCTGACTCCGGTTGTTCCCGCTCCGGCCCCGGCTCCCGGTGTTGTTGCGCCGGGTGGTCGTGGAGGGCGTGGCGGAGCAGGTCGAGGAGGCCCGGCCGCGGGTGGACGAGCAGCGCAACCTCCCCTTTCCGTGCCGGCCTATTGCCGGGTGTTGATGGTGATGACGCCGTCGTCGGACTCCCTGATCGACACTGCGATTTTCCTGCCGATCGAAAACTGGAATGGAAAGCTCCAGGTGGTTGGAAATGGCGGATGGGCCGGAACGGTCAGTTATCCCGCGATGGCGGCGGCATTGCGCGAGGGCTATGCGACCGCGTCGAATGACACCGGGCATCGCGCCAATGACGCGGGCGGAGGCGGCATGTTCGCGCTCGGCCATCCGGAGAAGATCACCGATTTCGCGTATCGCGCGATGCATGAAACCGTGGTCAAGGCGAAGGTGATCACAGCCGCATTTTACGGCAGAGGTCCCAAGTATTCCTATTACAACGGCTGCTCCACGGGCGGGCGGCAGGGCCTCATCGAAATCACGAAGTTTCCCGAGGATTTCGACGCCGCATCCGTGGGCGCTCCCGCGAACCCGCACGTTCATCTGCACGCCGCGGGTGTCGAACGATCCCTCGAATTAATGAAGAACAACGCGCCGCTGACGCTGGCCAAGGTCGAGACGCTGCACAAGGCCGTTATGGACTCCTGCGACGCGCTTGACGGCGTCAAGGACGGCATCATCAGCAATCCAGAAAAATGCCACTACGATCCGGTGGCGCTGCTGTGCAAAGGCGCGGATGGCCCCACCTGCCTGACATCGCCTGAGCTCAAAACCGTGCAAATCGTGTTCGGCGACGTAAAAACGAAGAAGGGCGAAGTCATCTGGACCGGCTATCCGGCCGGCACGGAAATGGAAGTCGCATCGCTCCGCAATGTTCCTGCCGGACCAGGCGGTGTCTGGGACGTGATCCGCATTTTAGGTCACCAGGACAAAGACTACGACTGGCATAATTTCGACTTGGGCGCGGAAGTGGCCCAGGCCGATAAAGCCGGAATCGACGTGCTTACATACGATCTGTCGGCGTTCAAAGCGCATGGCGGAAAACTACTGCTGTATCACGGCTGGGCCGATTCCAGTATTCCGCCAGGCCACACCGTGATGTACTACAAGAACGTGCTGGCGAAGATGGGGAAGAAGCAAGACGACTGGTTCAAGCTTTACATGGAGCCGGGAATGGCGCACTGCGGCGGCGGGCCCGGTCCGAATCAGTTTAATAAGATGGGCGTGATTGAACGCTGGCGCGAGGCCGGGCAGGCTCCAGAAGCCATCGTCGCGGAGCACGTCACCGGAAGTAACGTCGATATGACGCGTCCGCTGTGTCCGTATCCGCAGGTTGCGGTATACGGTGGCGCCGGGAGCACCAACGACGCTGCGAGTTTTTCCTGCAAAGTGCAGTAGGCTATAGGGCCGGTCTGGAGGCCGGCCCTATGCCCAGTACCGTTACGCCGATGCCGGTGCGCCCATTTCCATTTGTGGCCGCACTTCGACGGTCCCCCGGCGCGCCGACGGAATCTTCGCCGCGATCGCGATCGCTTCATCCAGGTCCTTGGCCTCGATCAGATAATAGCCGCCGAGTTGCTCGCGCGTTTCCGCGAAGGGCCCGTCAGTAACCAGGCGCTTGCCGTCGCGAATCCGGACGCTGGTCGCCGCTGTCGTCGGCTGCAACCGGGATGCGGTTTTATAATGACCGCTGGCCTGAATCTCCTGGCTGAATTGCGCATAGTCGCTCATCAGCTGCCGGCCTTCGGCCTCGGTCATCTTTTCAAAGCTCTTCTCTTCGTCGTAGATCAATAGCAGGTATTTCATGTTGTGAACCTCCGTCAGTAAGTCGAACGGCGGGTGCCGGAATCGACAGGTATACCAAAAATATTTACAATCGGGCATGTCCCCCGATGAAGCCGCAGATGAGGCGGTCGATGCGATCTGGCGCTCCGATTGGGGGCGTATCCTCGCCACGCTGATCCGACTCGTGGGCGATTTCGAAGTAGCCGAAGATGCCGTACAAGAAGCCTTTACGGCCGCCGTGGACCAGTGGAGGAGCTCGGGCGTTCCCGAGTCACCTCGCGCCTGGATCATCCAGACCGCTCGTCACAAGGCTATCGATCACATCCGCCGCCGGGCGCGCCTGGAAGAAAAGCTGGAGTCGTATGCACCGCCTCAGATCTTTCAAACGCCGGACTATGACGCCGCCGAAATAGCCGACGATCGTCTTCGGCTGATCTTCACCTGCTGCCATCCGGCCCTCGCTATCGAGGCGCAGGTTGCGCTAACGCTGCGTACACTGGGCGGCCTGGAAACGGAAGAGATCGCGCGCGCCTTTCTGGTACCGGAAGCGACCATGGCGCAACGGCTGGTCCGTGCCAAGCGCAAGATCCGGGATGCTGGCATTCCCTATTCGGTGCCGGCCGCCGGCGACATGCCGGGGCGGATGGAGGCAGTTCTGACGGCCATCTACCTCATCTTCAATGAAGGCTACGCGGCCACCCGAGGCGAGAAGCTTGTCCGCACCGATCTCTGCTCCGACGCCATCCGGCTGGCGCATCTGATCCGGACGCTGATTTCGCCGACCCCCGCGGAAGCCACTGGATTGTTGGCCCTGATGCTGCTTCACGATTCACGGCGAGCCGCGCGTCTCAACGAGACCGGCGATCTGGTGGTGTTGGAGGAACAGGATCGCAGCCTTTGGGATCATCGCAAGATTTCCGAGGCGCTCCCGCTGGTGGAGGAAGCGCTGCGGGGCGGTCCCGGTCCTTTCGCGCTTCAGGCGGCCATCACCGCGCTGCATTGCCAGGCTGCGCGGGCCGAGGACACCGACTGGCCGCAGATCGTGCGGCTCTACGACGTTCTCGATCGTATGCAGCCGTCACCTATCGTTTCGCTGAACCGCGCTGTGGCGGTTGCTATGGTCGACGGGGCAGCGCAGGGTCTGGTTCTGATCGATGCGCTGGCCGCCGCCGGCGACCTCGACAACTATCACCTGCTACATGCCGCACGTGCGGATTTGCTGCGCCGCATCGGATCGTCCGGGGAAGCGGCCGAGAGCTATAGACGAGCACTGGCCTTAGTCAGCAACGACAGTGAGCGCCGATTTTTAGAGCGCCGCCTGCGCGAACTTTGAGCGAATGCGGCGAGTCAAAGCGACAGCTTAAGGTAAATGGCGCCCGGCGTCGGATCCGAGGAATACGGAGCGGTCTCTGAAAAACCCATTTGAGCGTACAACCGGAGAGCGGATTGCATGGATTCCAAGGTGTCAGCGTACATCTCTTTGTACCCTTCGGCACGCGCATGCTCGACCAGACTCTTGAGAAGTGCTCGGCCGACGCCACGACCTCGAAACTGCGGGCGGACATAGAGCCGCTTGGCTTCGCAGGCGCGCTCATGAAGAGGACGTAGAGCAGCAGTACCGGCCAGGTCGCCTTGAACCAGGGCTAATAATAAGCGGCCCTTGGGATTCGAGTAGACGCCCGGAAGGGATCTGCGCTCTTCCGCAAAGCCTTGAAAGTCCGCTGGAAACCGCAGGGAATCCCAGTATTCGCTCCAGAGCTGCCGGACGGATTCCATCTCTTGGGGAGATGCCAGAATGACCGTGGCATCAGGATTTGCGCTCATCTGCGGCGCCGATTCCGGGGCTGATGAATTCTACTTGCCAGTATAAGTAACGCGCCAAATGACCTTGGCGCCATCGTCAGTCACCAGCAAGGAACCATCTTCGGCGACCGCCACGCCCACGGGACGTCCCCAGACGACGCCGTTGGTGGAGAAGCCGGTCAGGAAATCTTCATACACTCCGTTGGACTTGCCTTTATCGAGTGGGATTCGGATAACTTCATGGCCCGAGCCTGCGGCGTGATTCCAGGAGCCGTGTTCAGCGGCGAAGGCATCGCCCGCATATTCCTTAGGAAATTGCTTGCCGTCATAGAAGGCCATGCCCAGCGAGGCGCTGTGCGGTTGGACCAGAACGTCGGGCACGATCACTTTGTCTTTCAACTCGGGGTGCTTGCCCGCATGCTTGGGATCGTAATTGCCGCCGATGTAATACCAGGGCCACCCGTAGAAACCACCGCGCTTGACGCTAGTGACGTAATCGGGAACCAGATTGTCGCCGTAGGTGTCGCGCTCATTGATGGAGGTCCACAGCTCGCCTGTTTCCGGATTGATCGCGAGGCCGACGGGATTGCGAATCCCCGATGCGTAAATTCCGACGAATTTGCCTTCGGGAGTGTACTCCAGGATGTTGGCGCGATGGAATTCCTTCTCATCGTCGTTGTTATTGGACGCCGAACCGACCGCCAGGAACAGGCTCTTGCCATCCTTCGAGAAAACGATGTCGCGGGTGGAGTGGCCGCCGCCCGCCGGGATGTCGGAAATGAGCGTCTGAGCCGGGCCGGTGGCCTTCAGGTCGCCGTTCTTGTAGGGGAACCGGACCAGCGTGCTGGTGTTGGTCACGTAGACCCACTGCGGATTTGGTCCGGGCGGATAAAAATTGATTCCGAACGCGGCGGGCATAGAGGCAAATACAGAGGATTGCTGGGCCTTGCCGTCGGCGGTGATGCCGCGAAAGATCTTGACGCCGCCGGAGGCGCCGCCGGTGGTTTCTGCAACGAAGACGTCGCCGTTCGGGGCCCTGCGCATCTGGCGCGGATTCGTGAACCCTTCACTCACGTACAAGCTGACTTTAAAACCGGCAGGCGCCTGCGGCATCGCGTCCGGCGGGCGGACCGCACCCCTGCCGCCAGGAGTATTGCCGGAAGGCGTTTCGCCGGGCTTAGGAAGATCCTTGGCCGTGATCTTGTAGGCCACGCCGGGCTTCAGCGCGGCCGTGGTGCTGAAGGCCTGCTTGCCGGTCCGGACGGTCATGCCATCCGTCTTGGCGGCGTAGAGTATCAAACTTGCCGCCAAAAGCAGCAATCCGGCGAGGAGGATCCATTGCGGAAATTTCATGACCTAAGATTATCGCAGCGGGAGATGAGGCACAAACTGGACCAGGCTTCACGGAAGGAAGCTATCTTTCGATACTTTCCTTTTACAGCAACCGGCGTGATGATAGAATTTCTGAAGCGTCGTGGGCTTCTTCCTCCGAGAGCCTGCCGCTTCCTCCAGGGACAATCGGCCGAGCAGAGCGGTTTCGACCGCTGGAAAACGGCCGATTCCCTGGGATTTTGCAACCCCCCAACGCCTCCTGAACTTTCACTGTTTGCCCGCCGCAGGCGGACGCGCGGGCCGTTCGTTGCCGAAGTGATCGGCCAGTTGATCGGCGGTAAATCCCCCATTGGGGCGAGGCTGCTCCGCTAGCATAGTCGCGTTCCAGTTCTCGTAATCCTGGACCAGGCGGCGGTACACTTCCGGTTGGCGATTCTTGAGATTCGCGCGCTCTAGAGGGTCGTCTACCACGTTAAACAGGAAGGTGTTCTCGCGAATCTTCAGATACTTCATATCGCCGTCCCGCATCGCGTGCTGCGACTTCTCGTTGTAGCGCCAGTACAGTTTGCGCGGGACCGGGGCGGCGTTCTGGATCAACGCCGGCAGCAGGCTGATACCGTCTGGAGGGTAGGCGGGGTCGGGCCGGGCTCCGGCAGCGGCCAGCAAGGTGGGAAGCCAGTCCATGCTGATCGCGACTTGCTCCGTGGTGCTTGACGCTTTAATATGGCCGGGCCAGCGAACCAGCGCAGGAATTCTCAAACCACCTTCCAAGAGTTCCGTTTTCTTTCCGGTAAACGGCCACGTATCCGCGAAGCGCTCACCACCGTTGTCGCTGGTGAAGATTACGATGGTGTTGTTCGCGATGCCGGTGGAGGCCAGCGTCTGAAGCACCCGCCCGACCTGCGTGTCCATTTCTCCGACCATGCTGGCGTACGTTTTTTGAGACCCGCCGTCTATATCAAACAAGCCACGGATGCGCTGGGACTCCGCCTCATCATGGGGGCCCTCCCAGGGCCAGTGGGGCGCGTTGAAGTGAAGGCTCAGCAGGAACGGCTTGCGCTCCGCGGCGTAATCGCTGATCGTCTTTACGGCGCGATCGCCCACCAGAGTGGTGAAGTAGCCGGCCTGCTCCACGGGCGCGTCATCATCCCATAAATCGGCCAACGCATTGGGACCCGTACCAGCCTTGTGCGTGAAGTAATCGAGGGCTCCATTGTGGAATCCCCAGAAGTGATCGTAGCCGCTCTTGAGCGGGCTGAAATTCGGCAGATTGCCGAGGTGCCATTTGCCGATCAAGGTGGTGCCATAGCCGGCTTGCCGCAGCAGCGATGGCAATGTGGGATGTTGCGGAGGCAGCCCTATATTCGTGTTGCCAGTGCCCAGGGGTTCGGCGAGTCCGATCGGCAGGCGGTACTGATAGCGTCCGGTGATGAGGGCGGTGCGCGTGGCCGAGCAGACGGCCGAGTTGGCGTAGGCCTGCATGAATTTCATTCCCTCGGCGGCCAGGCGGTCGATGTTGGGCGTCGAGTAATCGCGGCGTCCGTAGCAGGAGAGATCAGCATAGCCCAAGTCATCGGCCATGATGTAGACCATGTTCGGCGGCGCGCACTGAGCGCGCGACGTGCGTGCGGCGAGGGCAAGAGCGAGAGGGGTCGCGAGAACCTTGCGTCGGGTTAGAGGATGGGCCACGGAGATATTTTGACGCATTTCGGAGAGGGGTGAAGTGGGTCGCGAATCTCAGGACTACTTGAATGCGGCGCTGCGGCCCGGCCAGCGCCGACCGATAGTGGTTGCGAGGAGGTACCCGAGCGGGCCAATTACCGCAAGGGGCGCCAGGTACGGGAGATGAGCCGGTGGCGGTGGCGGGGGTTGATTGTTCCAAGTCCGCACCTGCCACCACGGCGAGTTCTGCATCGCTAGCGTCGTCATCGCCAAGGCCGAGGACGCCCAAAGCATGGTCCGGAGCGGTAACGGGAGCGCAGCCAGCCGGAGACCCTGACGCATTCCCCAAAGTGAAGGAAGGAGAACCAGGACGGTGTGTACGATCAGCGGGAACACCTCGCGATAGAACGCACCCGAAAACACCGCGGAGTTTGGCGAAAAGTCGTCCGCCCGGGACAGGAGCAACGAACGCCCAAGAAACCGCGGCATGCCCCAGAGTTCCACCGTCACCAGTACGAGACAAAATAAGGCTCCGTTGATCCAGATGGCACGGCGCGAAAGATACCCGAGCACAAAGCCACTGGTCCACGACCAGCAACTCAGCAGCAGGAATTCGAAGAGGACAATCGCGACGTCGTGGGCGAAATCCAGCCGGAACCCAGTGTTCCGAACGTAGGTCCAATCCCAGTTATTCAGGTACAGCCACGAAGTGATGGCGCTACTTTGGGCCATCCGCCTGGAGACCAGGCTGAGCAGGATGCCGAAGGGAGCAACCGCTCCCAACAAGGCCAGCCAAGGCCGCCAGTTCCTCCACAAAGCTGTCTGCCGCCGGAGGGCTAAACCCAGTAGACCGCGCAACGCTCGTCCACTTGTCTCGCCGGATTCCGCGAAATCCCCGCGTACGGCATCCTGTTCGTCGGGCTCGAGCACTCGGGAGACTATGTCCACCAACCGCCACATTGGGGTCATGGCCCGACCATCCTTCGGTTTGCCTCCCAAGTCACGCCACGGCTCACTCGCGTCACCGCGTCGTAGAAAGCCGTGGCGGCCTGAATGCCCTTGGCAGTTACGCGGATCATTCTCTTGGCGCGGCCGCCCCGTTGAGGTGTGGCGTCGCCCATCCAGGTCTTGAGAAGGCCCTTGGTCTCCAGGCGGTCCAGAGTTGTATAAAGGGCGCCGATAGAGCAGCGGCGCTTGGTTGCGCTTTCGATCTCCTGCCGGATCGCAGCGCCGTAGGCTTTTTCTCCCAGTCGTGCGGCTGCGGTGAGCAGAAGGTATTCGAACTCGCCGATCGTCATTACTATCACATTGTGATCGTAATGACAGGGCGTGTCAATGCCCGGCTATTTGCCGCGAGCCGGCACGGGGGCTTGTTTAAGAGAGCGCCGCAGATGATAGGGGATGTCGAGCCGTCAAAAGGCCGCGAACCGGTCACCATTTCGTATAGGCCTTGCCGATGGGCGTCAAAATCTCGTAGGGACCGAGTTTGTCGCGGACGCGAGTGCCATGACGGATGTAACGATTCTAACCTTTAAGTGCTGGGGCTATAAGCATCGAGATACTTCAGGCCAGACCCGGTGTTGTAGAGGACCATGCGATCGTCGGGTTTCAGGAAACCATTCGCGATCAGCTTGCGAGCCGCGGTGACGCAGGCCGCGCCTTCGGGGGCGGCGAAGATTCCTTCGAGCGACGCGAGTTCCCGGCCGGCATCGAGAATTTCTTGGTCGCTGACGGCGATCGCGGTACCCGCGCTCTCACGGAGGATATTCAGGATCAGCACATCGCCCAGCGGCTTGGGTACGCGCAACCCGGCGGCGACCGTCGAGGCGTTCTGCCACAACTCGGAGCGCGCTGCGCCCTGCTCGAAGGCTCGGACAATGGGCCGGCAGCCCTCCGCCTGGACGGCGATCATCTTCGGACGGCCGGTGCCGATCCAGCCGAGCTGCTCCAGCTCGTCGAAGGCTTTCCACATGCCGATCATGCCGACGCCGCCGCCGGTGGGATAGAAAATCGCCTCGGGCAGCTTCCAGTCGAATTGTTCGGCGACCTCGTAGCCCATGGTTTTCTTGCCTTCGACGCGATAGGGCTCCTTGAGGGTGCTCAGATCGAACCAGCCTTCCTGATCCTTGCGCTCAGCGACGATGCGGCCGCAATCGCTGATGAGTCCATCGACCAGCGTGACGTTCGCGCCCAGCGCTTTGCACTCGATATAATTCGATCGCGGCACGTCTTTCGGCATAAAGATGTGCGCTTCAATTCCGGCGGCAGCGGCATACGCGGCCGCGGCGCCGGCGGCATTTCCGGCGGACGGAATAGCGATCTTGCGAATGCCGAGCTCATGCGCCATGGTGATCGCGGTGGTCATCCCGCGGGCCTTGAAAGAAGCGGTGGGATTCAGCCCCTCGTCTTTGACCCACAGGTGTTGCGCGCCCAGGGCGGCTCCCAGACGACGTGTCCGGATCAGCGGCGTCATACCCTCGCCGAGCGAGACGATGGACTCCTCGCGCTGGGGCGGCAGAACCGGTAAATAGCGCCACAAATCAGCGCGCGCCGATCTTAAACTGTCTCGAGACCACGCGCTTTTAATGGCGGGCAAATCGTAACGCACGTAGAGCGTTCCGCCGCACGAGCACAGGTTGTGAATCTGGTGAGGTTCGAATCGGCTGGCGCAGAGGCTGCATTCGAGGCGAGTCACGTGGGGCATGGTTCGTCATTTCCTAGAATGCCCCATTCTGTATACTGACTTGGGGATCGACGAAGAGAAGAGTATGTCAGAGACACTGCTGGACAACGCGATTTGGGACAAGAAGTACTTCGATGGCGCCTGGAAGACCGCGCCTAAGACGATTCCGGTACGGGAACCGGCCACCGGAGACTCGCTGGGCACGGCCGGCGGCGGGACGCCTGAACTGGCGGTGCAACTCACCGAACAGGCCGCAAAAGCACAGCCCGCCTGGGCCGCGAAACCCGCGGAAGAGCGCGCGCGGATCATGCGCGAGGCGGCCCGGATCATCGAGACACACTCGAAAGAAATCATGGATTTCAACGTCCGCGAGACCGGCGGCGTAGAGCCCAAAGCGGGCTACGAGGTGGCGATCGCCACGGGTGAGCTATATCATTCCGCCGCGATCCTGATCCAGCCGATCGGCGAAATTCTGCCGCCGACTTCTCCGGAGCGGATGAGCATGGCGATCCGCGTCCCGGTGGGCGTGGTCAGCGTGATCACCCCGTGGAATGTGCCGCTGGTGCTGGCCATGCGCTCGGTCGCTCCGGCTCTGGCGTTGGGCAACGCGGTGGTGCTGAAGCCGGATCATCAGACTCCCGTGACGGGCGGTTATCTGCTGGCTCGCGTGTTCGAGATGGCGGGAGTTCCGGCCGGCGTATTCAGCGTGATTCCGGGCGGACCCGACGTTGGCGAGGCACTGGTGACAGCGCCAGCCGTTCGATTGGTCACGTTTACCGGATCGAGCGCGGTGGGCCGCCGCGTAGGCGAGCTGGCGGGCAAGGGATTGAAGAAAGTTTCGCTGGAGCTGGGCGGAAACAGTCCGATGATCATCCTGGATGATGCCGATCTGGATGCGGCAGCCTCGTGCGGCGCGTGGGGATCGTTCCTGCACCAGGGACAGGTGTGCATGGCGACCAGCCGGCACATCGTGCATAAGAAAGTCGCCGCCGAGTACATGAAAAAACTCGCGGAGCATGCGGCGGCGCTGCCCGTTGGCGATCCCTTCCGTGCGCATGTAGCGATCGGGCCGTTGATCAGCGAGAAGCAGCTCAATCGTGTTAGCGGAATCGTGGACGATTCAGTGAAGGCGGGGGCGAAGGTGGTGACTGGTGGCACGCACGAAGGTCTGTTCTACAAGCCGACGGTGCTGGGCGGCGTGAAGGTCGGAATGCGCGCCTACGATGAAGAGATTTTCGGTCCGGTGGCGCCGGTGACCATCGTCGAGGATGACGACGAGGCGGTTGAGCTTGCCAATGGCACGGGGTACGGACTGGCGGCGTCGGTGATGACGGGATCCGTCGACCGCGGGATGAGGATGGCGCGGCGGATCAAGGCCGGGATGGTGCACATCAACGATCAGACCATCGGCGACCATCCAGGGATTCCGATGGGCGGGATGGGTGCCTCGGGCAATGGATCGCGCTTCGGGAGCACGACCAATCTGGACGAGTTCACCGAATGGCAGTGGATCACCGTGAGCGCGACACCGGCGAAGTATCCGTTTTGACGCGGAGAAGTCGATCGCACGGCACACCGACTCTGGAGGCGCGGCCCCCAACTGCCGATAGAAGTAATACCTATGTCCGCTCCTCTCGCCGGCAAGTTCCAGGATCACTATAAGGCTCTCGAAATCGATCAGAAAGCCACCCTGGACCAGATTCACCAGGCGTACGGCAGGCTGGCGGAGAAATATCATCCCCGGAACGCCGAAACCGGAGATCAGGCTAAATTCGATTCCATCAACCTGGCTTACGAAGTTTTGTGTGATTCCGGGCTGCGGCACGAATTTGACAACCTAAAATCCGGTGGAGAGGAAAAGGCGGAGTTCAAGTTCAGCGGGATGGATTTTTTCGCGGCGTTGGGGCATGAGACGGCATTGCGCGCGGCGCTGCTTTGTGTCCTATACGACCGTCGCCGGCTCAAGCCCTTTACGCCGGGCCTTTCCATGCGAAGAGTCGAGAACATGCTCCAATGCACGTCGGAAGGACTGAGCTTCGCTTTGTGGTACTTGAAACAGCGGAGCCTGGTGACCAGCGACGACAAAAGCAATCTGCAAATCACGGTGGAAGGCATGGATTACCTGGAAACCAACCCGCCCACGCCCGAGATGGTGATGCCGTTGATTAAGGGCGGGGGGCTGGCGATCCCCCACGTGGGAGCGGTCGCCGAATCCAAACCCGGACCTAAAACTGAGCCCGCGCTGACCGGTACGGGACCGTCGAACGTAAAGCGAATCTTCGAAGCGCTTGCGCGGTCATAGGCGTTGAGCCGACAGGGCCCGGTCGACAGAGAGAGCGCCTGCGCCCCGAACCAGGATCGTGACAATTAAGGCGATTGCCAAAAGGTGGTACTCGAAGCCTTCGCCCACCTGACGGCCCGTCCAGTTCATGAAGAAGTGGGGGTACAGATGGTTCGCGAAAGGAGCGACCACCATTACCACCAGCACACCCATTGCGGCGATGCGGCTCAGCAGCCCCAGGAACAAGCCGGCCGCGCCGAAGACTTCGGCGGTCATCGCCAGAATCGTCAAAGGTGCCGGAATACCCATGGTTTGCTGGAAAATCTCCACAGTCCCGGAAACGCCTCGGCCTCCGAAGAACCCGAACATTTTTTGAGATCCGTGAGCAAAAAAGATCACGGCCAGAATGATCCGGGCCAGGGTGAGCGTCGGATCATTGGGGGTCGAGAGCAGCTTTCGTAGCATAACGGGCTTTTGCCTCCTGCCTACTATACTGAAAGTATCCCCATGGTGACGGAGGTTGCTAGCTGTACTTTCGACCGGCTGGAGCTTGATTCCGGTGGCACACTGTCCCTTGTAGATATTGCTTATGAAACCTACGGCGAGCTGAACGCCGCGCGCTCCAACGCCGTTCTGATCGTTCATGCGTTTTCGGGCGACGCGCACGCGGCAGGCGATGGCGGCTGGTGGTCCTCCATGATCGGGCCGGGTAAGGCCTTCGACACCGACAAGTATTTCGTCATTTGTTCCAACGTTTTAGGCGGATGCCGCGGTACCACCGGTCCAGGCTCCATCAATCCGGAGACGGGATGCCCATGGGCCATGTCGTTCCCTCAAATCACCGTCGGGGATATGGTGCGGCTGCAAAGGATGCTGATCGACCATATGGGAATCGAAAAGCTGCTGACGGTTTCGGGCGGATCGATGGGCGGGATGCAGGCTCTGGAGTGGGCGGTATCGTATCCGGAGCGGGTATTGTCGGCCATCCCCATTGCCACTACCGCTCGGCATAGCGCGCAGCAGATCGCCTTCAACGAGGTCGGACGGCAGGCCATCATGGCGGATCCGGATTGGAACAACGGAGATTACTACGGCGGGCGGCTGCCGGGGCGTGGCTTGGCGGTGGCGCGCATGGTAGGCCACATCACCTACATGAGCGACCAGAGCATGCGCGAAAAGTTCGGGCGCAAGCTGCGGACGCCGGATCAGTTCGAAGTCGAGAGCTATTTGAAGTATCGTGGATACAAGTTCGTCGACCGCTTCGACGCCAATTCCTACATCTACATCACGCGCGCCATGGACACGTTCGATTTGACGCAGCGCGGCGCGTTGCCCACGCTGTTCGAATCAAACACAGCCCGGTTTCTTCTGATCAGCTTCACTTCGGACTGGCTGTATCCACCGTATCAGTCACTCGAGATCGTGAAGGCGCTGCGCGGGCGCAACTGCGACGTGGCCTACTGCAATCTGGATGCACGCTATGGGCACGATTCCTTCCTTGTGGAAGTGGAGCAGCAAACCGAAGTGGTGCGCGGATTCCTGGCGAGCACCTTCCGGGAGGCGGCCGCAAATGCGTAGAGCCGATGTCTAACGTCTACGGGCGGCGCGATTTCGCGATCATCGGGGAACTGATCGTACCGCGAACGCGCGTGCTGGATCTGGGCTGTGGTGAGGGCGAGCTGCTGGCCTGGCTCAAGGAGAACAAGCAGGTGGACGGGCGCGGCGTCGAGATGGAAGGCGCGCGGGTTCAAAAAGCCATCGCGCGGGGAGCATCGGTCTACCAGGGCGATCTGGAATCGGCGGTCGAGGATTATCCGGACCAGGCGTTCGACTACGTGGTTTTGTCGCAAACGCTGCAGGAGACGCGGTATCCGCTGGCGGTGCTGCGGGGGATGTTGCGGGTGGGCAAGCGGGCCATCGTGGCGTTCCCGAATTTCGGACACTACTCGGTGCGGCTGGCCTGGCTGCTGAGCGGACGCGCCCCGCGGACAGAACGGTTCCCTTATGACTGGTACGATTCACCAAACATCCACTTCCTGTCGGTACTCGATTTCGAGGCGCTCGCGGAGAAGCAAGGCTGGAATGTCGAGCGGCGCATTTGCGTGGCGGGGGAGCGGCAGGTGACGTGGCTGCCAAACCTGATGGCGGAGATTGCGGTGTTTGAAGTGTCGGCGGGGTCGCACTGAACCGAGCCATGATCGCGCTGTAAGATGCACTCGTTCACAGGTATAGCGGGAACGCGTCTGGATCATTTCCTCCAGGAAAAGCTGAGCGAATACAGCCGGTCGCGGATTCAATCGTGGATCAAGGAGCGCCGCGTGCTCGTGAATGGCTCTCCTGCCAAATCATCGCTTGTGCTGCACGGCGGCGAGACCATCGAGGTGTCTCCGGCGGGTCTGCCGCCGCTCAAAGCCACGCCCGAAGATCTCCCTGTCGAAGTGCTGTACGAGGACGCGTCGCTTATCGCCGTGAACAAGCCGGCGGGACTGGCGGTGCATGCGGGTGCAGGATTGCATGCAGGCACCTTGGTCAACCGTCTGGTGCATCACTTTGGCATCCTTTCGGAGCTGGGTGGCGAGATGCGGCCGGGGATCGTTCACCGGCTGGATAAGGACACCAGCGGCGTGCTCCTGGTGGCCCGGACCGACGCGGCGCATCGGGCACTGGCCGCGCAGTTCGCCGGCCGGACCGTGGAGAAGATTTATCTAGCCCTGGTGCATGGAAACGTGCGGGCCGATTCAGGACGGATCACGAAGCCGATCGCCCGGGATCCTGTCCGCCGGACGCGCATGACCGCGCGGCTCGGTTCCGGCCGGGAAGCTTTGACCGAATACCGCGTGCGGGAACGATTCGAAAAATTCACATTCCTCGAAGTGCGCATCGGGACGGGCCGGACCCACCAGATCCGGGTGCATCTGGCCAGCATCGGGCATCCGGTGGCCGGAGATCGCGTATACGGGGCGCCGCCCTCACAAAGACTGTTCCTGCACGCGTGGAAGATCGGATTTATAAGCCCTGCAACGGAAAATCGGGTGACGGTGGAGGCTCCGCTGCCGCCCGAGCTGGCAGCTTGGATCGCAGGGCTATAATTCTAGGTGGACACAACCATGAAACGCGCCATCATTGCCCTGTTAGGTGTGGGCCTCGCGTTTGGGCAGAACGCCAAACAGAAGGCGGCGCCCAAAGCGGCTCCTTCGCCGGAAGACCAGAACCGGATCACGGTGGACGTGACGCGCGTGAACCTGCTGTACACGGTGACGGATAAGAAGGGCCGGTTTGTCAGCGATCTGACCAAGAATGATTTCGAGATTTTCGAAAACAAGAAGCCGCAGCAGATT
>Ga0207667_10001504_pt1 | contig 29232 bp, 33 predicted proteins | sample KBSCornC52_FD_184301 | JGI IMG/M metagenome (GOLD analysis project Ga0207667, IMG submission 184301) | Corn rhizosphere microbial communities from Kellogg Biological Station, Michigan, USA - KBS Corn C5-2 (SPAdes) (version 2) | ecosystem: Host-associated > Plants > Roots > Rhizosphere > Soil ...
TGCGGCAAACGGCTGAGCCGGGCGAAGCTGCCGCCGTTCTTTGCGGGGTTGCCGCGGTGTCTCGTCGGCATCGAGACCTGCGCCAGCGCAAATTATCGAGCGCGCTACGCCCGATGAATGGCCGGGCTCCAATCGATGGAAACGGTAACGGTCGGAAGGCGCCGGGAACCAAATTTGAGGTCCCGCTCTGTAGCGGAGAGGCAGTCTAATGAGGAAAGGCTGAATGTCTGGCACGAGTGTAGCGCTCTCATGCCCAGGGTGTGGTGGCAATCACCTGGCATTTCCGGAAACCGATGAAGAGCATGTGACTTGCCAAGAGTGCGGTTCGGTAGTTCAGTCTTTGGGCTCAGTGAAAGCAATAATGCGCAATGCAACGCAGCCGGGGAGAGGAACTCGGGGTGCGGAGCAGCGAAGAGCAATCCGGCGGGCTCGGCACGAAGCCGAGATCGAAGCGAGCCAAGAAGCGCTGCGTGCGAGTGTCGCCGAAACCCAACGTCTGATAGGCGAATCCGAGAAGATGTTACGTCGTCACCGCAAGGAAGATGACGGCGATCTTTGACGACGAGACGACGCCCTTCGAATTATCACACGATCACTTCAGGACGGCGAGCGAAGTCGGTTTCCCACCCGAAAGGCAGAGACCCTGAGCGGACCGGCCGCACGCGACCCAATGCGGACGTCGAGCCACTGATTTCCCCCAAACGACCGCCGAGGGTGCGTTCACTAAACACGGGATATTTCTGAACGTTTGCCAACTGCCACATTCAGCCTCAAGCCACGGGGACGAATCGAAAAGTCTACCTGCAAGAGAAATGCAGGAGAGAGTCGATGCGAAAGATTGGATTAGCCGTTCTTCTGGCCTCCGGACTTCTGGTTTCGCCAGCCGCCAATGCGCAGAGTTGGGGCGGATACAGCGGATACGGACAAGGATACGGGGCATATGATCGTCTGGGAGGATATTGGAACAACGGCGCCGGCGACGTCTGTTCCGGCCAACGTGCCCGATCCCTCGAAGCCAAGCTGCGCCACGAATATAACGAGGGCGAGATCGATGGCTACGCTGCCGAGCGGCTGAGCCGTCAGATCGATCGGCTGGAGCGCAAACGGTATCACGAGTGCCGCGAAGGTGACTGGAATGCCATTCGGAACATCTCGTTCCAGTACAATCGGATCGATCAGTGGATCGACCAGCGGGCTCACGGTCGCTGGCGCGGCGATTACTAAGCGCGGCTAAACTGTCGCGAAGAAGAAGGCGGGCTCTCGGCTCAGGATGGGTTTGGAGTCCCGCTTTCGACGTGAAGCGGGCAAGCGAACGAGTGTAGCAAGAGTTTTCCTCCTTGCCACGGTCTTGGCATCAGATGCGAATGCGCCGCGCCGACAAGACCCCGTTGAAGTTCGTTATCCTGATGGCGTGCTTAGTGCTGCCGTTCGCCGATGTCGTGATCAGGACTCTGCCGGCGCTCGCCGGGGATTAGCTCCGCATCCTGCTCCTCCAGCATTCGGGCAAGATCGGCTTCGCCCTCGTTCGCCATGTCGCGAAGGATCTTTGCCGCTCGCTCGTCCGTGGTATCGGCCGCGAGGCGACGGCACTGCTCGATGCGCGAGCGGATGTTTTCGATGCTCTGCTGGTCCATTTGGCGAGTGACTCCAAACGTTCGGCATTTCAACGTCCGATTGGGCTGGCGGTTTCAGGATTTGCGGCGAAGCGTCAAGAGGAGCGAGCAAGGAGACGCCAAAGCGGTTGGCCGCCTCGAGGTGCCCTTGCCCCCTCATGGTCTTGCGCCATGTAGTCACGCCTACCTGTCCTCCGTTCGATGCCTGGGCCCGGTATCGATCGTGAGCCCGTTCTTCATCCTACCGGGAGACAGCCAACCCGCCAGGTGGGCAAATATCGTTGCCCCACGCTCGCGTGACCATCGCTCCCGCGATTACGTCATGTTCGTTCAACGGTCAAAACGCCTCCTTTTCTTGAGCATGGGCATCCCAGCTCTGGCCGCGGGTTAGCGACGCAGAGATGCGTAAAGACAGCTCTGACAACGCCACCCGCAGAGATCATGTTTCTGCGGGTGGCTGCCGCAACGCATCAGGACTGCTGATTGCTGGAGCGGTTAGCGTCCCCCGGTTCCTCCGCAGCTTGCTGGCGAGCTTCGGTTGCCACGTCGTTCTCTGCAGTCCGTTTTCCTCGTGATCCACCGTTCAATGGGATACGTCTTCCGCGGGTCTTGGCTTGGCTGCGCGGGAAGGTGATACGCAGCACGCCGTCTCTGAAATCAGCAGTGCACCGTTCGTCATCAGCATCGGGAGGAAGCGTGATCCGGCGCTCGAAGCGACCAAAACTGCGCTCGGAATAGCCGCTCGACTCTTCCCGCTCGCTCTTTTTTTCGCCAGTGAGGGTCAGCACTCCGTCCTCAATCGTGAGGTCGATGTCCTGCTCCTTGACGCCCGGAAGCTCGGCTGTGATCTCGATCTGCTTATCATCGGCGTGCAGATCGAGGGCCGGCGCCAAAGCACCGCCGGGGAAGCTGCCTCCAGTGCGATCGCGATCGAAAAGATCGTCAAAGAGGCGGTTCATCTGATGGTGCAAGTCGAACAGTGAACCCCCGCCTCTACCGAAGCTCGCCAACGAACCACGGCGTTGGGGAGTGAGATAACGGTCAGTCATACCTAGGCTCCTTTCCATGGGTGAAGGAGCGGCCGGCGGAGGCCTTTGCGGGAACGCCACACCGGATCCGGTCGCATCCCATCCGCCGAATCTAGGCAAGGCTTAGGTTAGGTCAAGAAGCTGGTCGTCGTGCCAAGGATAGTCTTCTACATAGCGTGCCAGGCCGAAAGCTGCTCTTCCGCTGTCGTTTAGAGTTTCGGACGCCGTGAGGCGTCGGAAAGTCGGCGGTGCCCGAACCCGCGGGCCCCACGCGGTGATCTATGGGGATTTCGATGGCGGTCCGACCGGGGCGACTGCTGAGGGTGCCGATAAGCGGACGGATGTGAGAGCGGACGGTCGGATTGTCGGCCGGCGATGCGGCTGCCTGGAAGCAGACGGTCTGCATGCGGAGGGGCGGAGTCCGCTTTTGCTCGGGGACTGGGCGGACTGTTCCGTTCCCCGGAGTGCGGTCGCAGCGGGGATGAGCATCGATATGCCGTGCCGGATCACGACGCAGGGCTCCCGGATACGGTGATGTTGGCTGGCGGACCGCGAGGCTGATAGCGGCGCTCGAAGGTCTCGATGACGATCATGCGTCCGCCGCAGCATGGACACGGCGGCCGGGCATCCGGCGGCTCGATGGGCATCTCGTCCGCAGCGGGTGGCGCGACCGCGAGCAGCTGGCGGGCGCGTTCGAGATGGGCCTTGCGGGTGCTGCCGGCGAGCAGGCCGTAATGGCGGATGCGATGGAACCCGCGCGGCAGGTTGTGCAGCAGGAAGCGGCGGATGAACTCGTCGGCGGCAAGCGTCATGACCTGCTGGCGGTCGGCGCCGCTGCGGCGATAGTCCTTGTAGCGGAAGGTGACGCCGCCCTCGTCGAAGGCGATGAGCCGGCGGTTCGAGATGGCGACGCGATGGGTATAGCGCGCGAGATAGGCGAGCACCGCTTCGGGGCCGGCGAACGGCGGCTTGGCATAGACCACCCAGCGCTTGTTCCTGACCGGCGACACGTGGCGCAGGAATGCCCGCCGATCGGCGAGGTGCTTCGGGTCGGCGGCGATGATCAGCATCGTCTCCGATGCGGCCTTGAACAGCAGGTCGTAAAGCAGCGCCTTGTTGTGGAAGGCGATGGCGCCGATCTCGGCGGGCAACGTGAACACGACATGGAAGTAGCCGACCGGCAGCAGATCGGCCTCGCGTGTCGCGAGCCAGGTGCGTGCGGCGGCGCCCTGGCACTTGGGGCAGTGCCGGTGGCGATCAGCACCTTTGCCGGGAGCGCTCGACCTAGCGTCCCCAAAAATTCGAATGGCGATGCCAAGAACCATGTGCCTGCCACCTTGCGGGTCATGGGAAGACTGGTGGGGCTGCCATTCAAATCTACTTTGATCAGAGGACGCGGTCGCCTGCCGCCCAGCCTTGCGCTTCAGAACCAAAGCATGGGAACAGGGCAAGGCCGCTCGGTTGAGTTGGCCGGCATTGTATCCTAGTGCTTCGGAGCGGCGACGACGTTCCCGCCCCTTCATGGGCTTCAAGTCCGGGACGGCCCGGCTGGTCGACGGAGTCGTCAGATGCCCTGGATTGTGCTGATAGTTGCCGGACTGTTCGAGGTCGCATGGGCCTTTTCCATGAAGCAGTCCGAAGGATTCACCAGGCTCGGCCCCGCCATCACAACCGCTGTCGCCATGTTCATCAGCTGCGCCTTGCTGGCGTGGGCCATGAAAAGTTTTCCCCTCGGAACCGCTTACACGGTCTGGACCGGCATCGGGGCGGTCGGCGCGTTTGCGGTCGGCGTGGTGGTCCTGGGTGAACCGGTCGCGCCGCTGCGTATTGCCGCGGCCATCCTCATCATCGGTGGATTGATCCTGATGAGGATCGCGACGCCGGGCTGAGGTTGTCCCGACCGTGAGGGCAGTTCTCGAGGAGGCACCATCACGGTTGGCCGCCCGCACAGGTCACATGTTCATAGACCCATGGGGCGCCTGGCCCGTTCGAGCTCGCGCATCTCGAGGTTGGCATTATCTCGCGTCGCCAGCTGCGGTCCTGGTGCCAGGCACTGATCGCAAACCCTCGCCGGCGCCAATCGCTGGATCCTGATTCAAGCCACGCGGGCCGCCTGCCGCGATCATCACGATCGCCCGGACCCCCATGACGCCCAGGCTGCCCTTTCCATTTCAGCGGCCGGCCAGACCGAGCCTGAGCGAAATCGACTTCTTGAACTCCTCCACCGTCGCCGCCATGTCGAAGTCGTCCAGGATCAGCGATCGCGCCATGATGCCGTCGAGGCTGGTCGAGATCATGGTCGCAAAGCGCTCGATGTCGACCTCCCTGAACAGTCCGCTCGTAACGCCGCTGCGGATGTAGGTGCGCAGGATGTCCATTTCGTGCGCGTAGAAGCCCTTCACGGCTTCGATCGCCTCGGGGTTCGCATTGACCAGGCTGTTCGCGTCGAGGCTGATCTTGACTACGTTGCGCAGGCGCTTGTGCAGAATGACATGGACGTCGAACCAGGCCTCGATCGCCGCCAGCGCATCCTCGTGGTCGTCGATGTGGCAATGCTCTTCGAACAGCTGGAAGGCCTCGTCTATCGCATTCTGGATCGCCGCGGTGAACAGGTCCTCCTTGCTCTTGAAGTGGTAGTAGATCATCGCCGGGTTCACGCCCGCCGCACGGCCGATCTCCTTTATCGAAACGGACGCGAAGTGGCGCTCGGCAAACAGGTCGAGCGCGACGCGGGCGAGGTCGTCGGCGGAGATCCTCGGCTCGCTGGCAGCCCGCCTCCCCAGCCGCGGCTCGCGCAAGGCGCCGGCTCCGCCGCCGTCGCCTTTCCCGCGAGCACGGCCCGGCCGGATCAGCGACTGCTTGCGTTTCCCGGGCTGCGTTGAAGCCAAGATCGGTGCCCCACAGGTCTTTTCGAGTTTCCCCCGCTTAGCGCCCGGGGCTGCGCTTGGCCACGCAGAATCCGGATTTTTCTAGATAATTAATCGGTTGATTATTTCGTAGACTCGCGTAGGTTTGCGGCTGTAAACGACCGACTTGGCGGGGTGCCGAGCAGGGAGAGAAGTGCAGGTCGCCGGGGAACCGGCCCTCCGAAGAATGCGCCCACAGTGCGCAAATACGACATGACCGCGTCCGTAGTCATCCGGGCGCGACAGGACGACGTGTGTCTTACGCAGGAGGTCGAATAGTGTCGCAGTTCATACTCTCGGATCCCAATTTCAGCGATGGAACGAACAAGGACGTCATCGAGGCAATCGTTGGAGAGTTCCGCGACAAGCCCGGGGTGAAGCTGATCGGCTACGAGCCTGACCCCGACTTCGACCGCTTGCCCGTCGAAGTCCTCGGGCGCCCGGAAGCGGTTCGCGAAGCGCTGCTCAACGCCGCGGCGAGGGCATACGAACTGATCGACATGGAAAAGCAGCACGGCCACCATCCGCGGATCGGGGCCGTCGACACGATCGAAATCTATCCCGCCAAGGGCATCACCATCGAGGAATGCAAGGCGTTCGCCGAAGACCTCGGCAACGAGTTGTTCAAGCGGCACGGCGTGCCGATCTACTTTACCGGCAAGAACGCCCGGCGGCCGGATCGCGAAGGCCTGACGGTCATTCGCAAGGGCAACTACGAGGGCCTTCGCGACGCGGTCCTTGTGGATCCGAGCCGGGCGCCCGACCTCGGCCCGGCGAAACTGCACCCGACGGCAGGCGCGACTATCGTCGGCGCGCTCGAGGAGCACGACGCCTATTTCAACATCGTCCTCGACACCACCGACGTGTCGATCGCGAAGAAGCTGGCGAGCTACGTGCGCGGCCGGACCGGAGGCTTCACCAACATCCAGGGAGTGATCGGCCTGCCGAACACCCACAGGCGGACCGGCAAGGAATGCACGGTCGTCTCCTGCGAGGTCAGCAATCCGACCAAGACCCCCCTGCACAGGATCTACAACCTGCTGAAAGCCGAGGCCGCCCGCTACGGGGTGAACGTGCTCGCCGGGCAGGTCTGCGGGACGATCGGCGCGGAAGTGCTGGTCCAGACCGCCGAATGGTACCTGCAGCTCGAGGGGATCAACGGCCCTTGGGACTACAAGAGCCAGATACTCGAAAACCACTTGCTGGAGCTCCAGGAGTAACGGGTCGCACTCTTCGCAAGAACACGAATGGGAACGCGCTTCTTAGAACGGGAGAGCCGGTATGGCGTCCACTGCTGCTGACGATCATCGCTTTGATCAGCCCGTCGTCGCCGAGCCGAAAATGCGGCGCGACGTCAACTGGCTCCAGGTCGTCTTCATCGCCGCCGGCTCTCCTGCCCTCGTGATGTTCAACCTCGGCGGCCTGGCCGCCGTCGTGGGCACCATCTCACCGCTCGTGTGGACCGTGTCGGTGCTGCTGGGGTTCCTCGAGCTGTTCGTCTACATGGAGATCGCCGGGCTTCATCCGCACAAGTCGGGAGGCACGGCGGTTCACGGCGCGACGGCCTGGGTGCGCTACAGCAAGGTCGTCGCCCCGATGTCGATATTTTCGAACTGGCTGGCGTGGAGCCCGATCCTCGCGATCGGTTCGGGCCTCGCGTCAGGCTATTTCCTGTCGATCTTCCTGCCGCCGGATCACTTCCTCATGAAGTGGCACATCACGCTTGTCGACCTCGGCTCGATCCAGCCCAACCTCACGCTGCGCATCAACGCCCAGTTCGTGCTCGGTATCCTCATCATGGTGTGCGTCTGGAGCATCCAGCACGCCGGCATCCTGCGAACTGCACGCGCGGCGACGCTGCTGACCATCGGCGGGCTGATGCCGCTGGTCTTCGTGTCGGTCATCCCGTTCATCAACGGGCGCTTCAGTATGGCCAACTTCTCTCCGTTCGTCCCGCTGAACGGGGCGTGGGACATCCATGGATGGCGCCTGGTGATCGGCGGCCTGATGCTGGCGGCCTGGTCCACGTACGCCGCCGAGACCGCGGTGTGCTACATGAGCGAGTTCAAGGATCCCGGAAAGGACGCGCCCAAGGCGATGATCTGGTCGGGCATCATCTGCATCGCGCTCTACGCCCTCGTCCCGTTTGTCTTCCAGGGCGTTCTCGGCACGGATTACATGATGCGCCCCGGGATCGTCACCGGTGAAGAGGTCGGGGTCGGTCTCGCCAGCATGGTCAATGCGGGAGCCTTTGCCACCAAGCTCATCGTGGTCTGTCTCACCTTCACGCTGTTCCTCGGCATCATGACGGCGATGGCGGGCTCTTCACGCACGCTTTACGAGGGCGGGCGGGACGGCTGGATGCCCAAGTACCTCGGGCATCTGAACAGGCACGGCATCCCGACTTACGCGATGTGGACCGACCTTGCGTTCAACGCGCTCCTGCTGCTGCTGTCGGACTACCTGTTCGTCCTCGCCGTATCGAGCGTGAACTACATCCTGTTCCACTACCTGAACCTCAACGCCGGGTGGATCCACCGGATCGACAACGCCCGCGTGAAGCGACCGTACGTCACCCCGAAGCCGCTTTTCATCATCGGTGCGTGCCTTGCCTTCTTCAATGCCTTCCTCATCGGCGCAGGCGCGGACGTATGGGGGCCGGGCATCCTGTGGCTCGGCCTCGGGGCCGCCTTTCTTTCCGTGCCGTTCTTCTATTACCGGCACTACATCGTCGACAAAGGCGTGTTTCCTCCCGACATGCTGAGCGACCTGTTCCCGGAAGGCGAAGACGACGTCGGACCGACGCGCGCGGGCAAGCTGCCGTACCTCGCGCTGGCCGGCGGCGTCCTCGCCATGGCGGCCGGCTACATCATCTTCTGGAGCGGCCTCTTCGTCAAAGGCTGATGGCCGCGCTTGGCGGGGATGCGCAAACACGAATTCGGCGTCCGCGGACTGCGCCGCGCAAGACAGGAGTAACGGTGTGCTCAAGGAAATGACGATTATCGAGTTCGGCGAGGTCCTGGCGTCGAACTCGCCGGCCCCGGGAGGCGGAAGCGTGGCCGCGCTTTCGGGAATGCTGGGAGCGAACCTCGTCTGCATGGTCTGCCGCCTGACAATCGGAAAGAAGGGTTACGAGGTTCACGACGCCGAGGTTTCGCAGGTCCTGGAGCAGGCGGAAAGCCTTTCGGCGAGCCTGCTCGAGCGCATCGACGGTGATACGCAAGCCTTCAACAAGGTGATGGCGGCATTCAAGATGCCGAAGGACAGCGAGGAGGAAAAGGCCGCCCGAAGCGCGGCCATCCAGAAGGGCTTCAAGAGCGCGATCCAGTCCCCGCAGGGGATCGCGAGCGAGTGTTCGCAGGTGCTCGAGCTCGCTTGCCGTCTTTTGGGAAAGTCGAACACCAACGCCATCAGCGATCTCGGCGTGGCAGGCCAGCAGGCCCTCGCCGGGCTCGAGGGAGCCCTGATGAACGTCAGAATCAACCTGCCGTCGATCAAGGACGAGGAATTTGTCGGCAGCGCGAGGCGCGAAGTCGACGCGCTCCTCGGCAAGGGGCGCGATCTGGCGCAGACGATCTATCGCGCCGTGTCCTGGGAGCTGGGCTGAACCGTCATCCAACCGACAAGATCGCTCCGCAACGTTCCACCTGCGGAACGAACTACCGGCGGCGTTGCCGCCGGTCTTTTGTGAGGGGTGACGCCCGCACCCTCGGCGGCAAGGGGTGAGCCGCAAGCCAGCTGAATCGAGGACCAATCCAATGCCGACCGATATCGAGATCGCCCGCCAGGCCCAGATGCAGCCGATCGCCGAGATCGGCGCGAGGCTCGGCATTCCCGATGAATCGCTCGAGCCCTATGGCCGTTTCAAGGCCAAGATCTCGATGGACTGGATCAAGGAGCAGCAGGGCCGGCCCGACGGCAAGCTGGTCCTCGTCACCGCGATCAACCCGACGCCGGCGGGCGAAGGCAAGACGACGACCTCGGTCGGCCTTACCGACGGGCTCAACCGGATCGGCCGCAAGGCGGCGGTGTGCCTGCGCGAGCCGTCGCTGGGTCCCTCGTTCGGGATGAAGGGCGGCGCGGCCGGCGGCGGGCATGCGCAGGTGGTGCCGATGGAGGACATCAACCTCCACTTCACCGGCGACTTCCACGCCATCACCAGCGCGCACAACCTGCTCTCGGCGATGATCGACAACCACATCTACTGGGGCAACGCGCTCGAACTCGACACCCGGCGCGTCACCTGGCGCCGCGTGCTCGACATGAACGACCGCGCGCTGAGGCAGATCGTCAACTCATTGGGCGGCATCTCCAACGGCTTTCCGCGCGAGACCGGGTTCGACATCACCGTGGCTTCGGAAATCATGGCGATCCTGTGCCTTGCGACCAGCCTCGAGGACCTCGAGCAATCGATCGGCAACATCATCGTCGGCTATCGCCGCGACAAGTCGGCGGTGCGCGCGCGCGACCTGAAGGCCCACGGGGCGATGGCGGTGTTGTTGAAGGATGCGATCCAGCCGAACCTGGTGCAGACGCTGGAGAACAACCCGGCGTTCATCCACGGCGGCCCGTTCGCCAACATCGCCCACGGCTGCAACTCGGTGACCGCGACCCGGACCGCGCTCAAGCTGGTCGACTACGTGGTGACCGAAGCCGGCTTCGGCGCCGACCTCGGGGCCGAGAAGTTCTTCGACATCAAGTGCCGCAAGGCCGGCCTCAAGCCGTCGGCGTGCGTCATCGTCGCCACCGTCCGCGCGCTCAAGATGAACGGCGGCGTCGCCAAGAACGAGCTCGCTGCGGAAAACGTCGGCGCGGTCAGGAACGGGGTCGTCAACCTCTTGCGGCACATCGAGAACGTGCGCCAGTTCGGCGTCCCGGCGGTGGTTGCGATCAACCACTTCGTGACCGACACCGAGGCCGAGCTCGAGGTGATCAAGGACGCGGTCGCCGAGGTCGGCACCGAGGCGATCGTCTGCACCCACTGGGCCAACGGCGGCGCGGGCACCGAGGAACTGGCCAACAAGGTGGTCGAGATCGTCGACAGCGGCGCGGCGCAGTTCGCCCCGCTGTACCCGGCCGAGATGTCGCTGTGGGAGAAGATCAACACCATCTGCACCCGCATCTACCGCGCCGACGAGGCGATCGCCGACCAGTCGGTGCGCAGCCAGCTCAAGGCGTGGGAGGAAGCCGGCTTCGGCAACCTGCCGGTGTGCATGGCCAAGACCCAGTACAGCTTCACCACCGACCCGACCAAGCTCGGCGCGCCGACGCACCACTCCGTGCCGGTGCGCGAAGTGCGCCTCGCGGCAGGCGCCGGGTTCGTCGTCGCCATCTGCGGCGACATCATGACCATGCCAGGCCTCCCCAAGGTGCCGAGCGCCGAAGCCATCCACCTCGACAAGAACGGCCAGATCGAAGGCCTGTTCTGAGGTCCGCCTGGAGACAACGAGGGGCGGCTCCGGCGGAGCGGCCCCCTTTTTTGCGTTAAGGCGAACTTAACCAGCAACCTGCGACCTTGCCGGGCATCAGGAATATTTCCGGCGAAGGATTCCGTCCCGAGCCGGGAAATGGTAAGACACCTTCCGTCGGTTCGGCGATGGGGCGAGTGACAATCGCTCCTAAACTGTGGAACCGACAGGAAAATGGCAGGTTGAGGCAGCATGTCGCTCGCTCGTGCGCGCCGCTCGGCACTCCTGCTGCCGCTGGCGCTTGGTTTTGCCCTCTCGGCCCCCGCTCACGCGGGAGGCTATGCCGCGCCTGCCGATTTCAAATCCAAGCTCGTCAGCCAGACGAGCGGCCAGGTGGCGAGCTACTACGCCTACGGGCCGGGGCCCTTGTGGATCGATGCCGACGGCACGCTCGACCCCGCGGCCGACGAACTGGTCACGCTCATTCAGACGGCGGCCGACGACGGGCTCGACCCGGCCGCGCTCCATGCCGACCAGCTGGCCGCCGCCGTGATGGCCGCGAAGCAGCAGCCGACGCCCGAGGCGCTGGCCGCGGCCGAAGCGATGCTCTCGCGCACGTTTGCCGACTATGTCGCGGCGCTGCGGCAGGAAAGCGGCGCGAACATGAAGTACGAGGCGAGCACGCTGCAGCCGCGCTTCAACGGCGCCTACTTCGCGCTCAACAACGCCGCCAAGGCCCCCTCGCTCGCCGACTACATCCGCGACATGGAGTGGATGCATCCGCTGTACGGCCCCCTGCGCTGGTCGCTGGTGAACGATCCGACGGTGACGCCGGACGCGCGGCGGGTGGCGATCGAGAACCTCGACCGCATCCGCCAGATCCCGGCACAGCCGCAAGGCCGGCACATCATCATCAACGCCGCCACGGCAATGCTGACGATGTACGACGGCGATCGCCTCGCGGATTCGATGCGCGTGGTGGTCGGCAAGCCCGATCCGCACAAGGAAACCCCCGCCTACGCCGGGTACATCCGCACGGCGTTCGTCAACCCGTACTGGAACGTGCCGGACGACTTCGTGAAGTCGCTGATCGCCAAGAACGTGCTCGAACAGGGCCAGGCCTACCTCAAGCGGCAGGGTTATGAAGTGCTGTCCGGCTGGGGCGACGATGCGCAAAGGCTCGATCCGACCAAGCTCGACTGGCGCGCGGTGCAGCGCGGCGAGATCTTCGTCCACGTTCGCCAGAAGCCCGGCCCGCGCAATTCGATGGGCACGATCAAGTACGAGTTCCCCAATCCTTACGGGATCTATCTCCACGACACGCCTGAGAAGGACCTGATGGACAAGGACAACCGGCAGCTCAGCGCCGGTTGCATCCGTCTGGAGGACGCGAAGAAGCTCGGCATGTGGCTGCTGCAGACCAACGACATCGACATGTCGTCCGACGCGCCCGAGCAGAAGCTCGACCTGCCGCAGCCGGTCCCGGTGTATGTCGTCTACCTGACCGCGAGCGCCAACAACGGCCGGCTGGCGATCGGTGACGATCCCTATGCGCGCGACCGCGCAGCGCCGGCGGCGTCCACCGCCACGTCCTCGTCGCTCGCGCTGCAGAACGAGTAGCCGCCCCGCGCTCCTCGCAAGGCGGCGCAGGCGCCCGAAATATCCTATGGAAAAGATTGGCGCGCTCCTGCGGGCGCGATAGCCCATGCGCTCGGTCGTCTGTATGACGGCGCGCAAACATCAGGGAGGACTGCATTGAATAAGGGGGAACGCCCGGCGGCGGCAGGTGCGACGACCGGGCCGGGCGCCGCGGCAGGCTCTGCGCCCGCCGAACCGACGGAGCGCGCAACCATCCGGCGCCTGCTGCTGGCGAGCTTCCTGATGCTGTTCCTCGAGCTGGCGTTGATCCGCTGGCTGGGGGCGAACATCGTCCACTTGTCGTACTTTTCCAATTTCGTCCTGCTCGGCTCCTTCCTCGGCATCGGCGCGGGGTTCCTGATCAGCCGCAAGGGCTGGTCGATCTGGCCGCTGTCGCTGCCGCTGCTCGCGATCCTCGTGGCCGGGGTGCTCACGTTCCCGGTGTCGATCCAGCGCGCGGGCTCGGACGTGATCTATTTCACCGCCCTTGCCGTGCGCGGTCCGCCGGCGTGGGTGGCGCTGCCGATCGTGTTCGTGCTCGTAGCGGTGATCCTCGCCGGACCGGCGGAGGTCGTGGGCCGCTGCTTCGCGCGGCTGAAGCCGCTCGTCGCTTATCGCTTCGACCTCTTGGGATCGCTGCTCGGCATCGTCGTCTTCAGCCTGCTGAGCTTCCTGCGCGCGCCGTCGGTCGTCTGGGGAGCGATCGCCGTGCTCGTCTACCTCGTCCTCAGCCAGGCCAATCGCCGGCTGGTGGGCGGCCTGTGGGCGGTCGTGCTGCTTGGCATGCTGATCCACGAAACCGCCACGCCCGGCGTCAGCTGGTCGCCTTATTACAAGGTGACGACGGAAAGGCCGCGCGGCGCGGCCGGTGACGGCTTCCTCATGATCAGCGTCAACGGCGTGCCGCACCAGCTGATGGCGCCCGCCAAGTGGAAGATCGGCCAGGCGGAACGGATTTACGAGACGCCCTACCTGCGGCTTCCCGGCAAGGTGAACGGGGATGTACTGATCGTCGGCGCCGGCTCCGGCTCTGACGTCGCCATCGCCCTGCTCGAAGGGGCAAAACACATCGATGCGGTCGATATCGACCCGCGCATCCTCGAGATCGGCGCCCGGCAGAACACCGACCGGCCTTACGCCGATCCGCGTGTCACCCGCCACGTCAATGACGGGCGCGCCTTTCTCGAAAGCACGAGCAGGAAGTACGACCTCATCCTGTTCGCGCTGCCCGATTCGCTGACGCTGGTCAGCGGCGCGTCGCAGATCCGCCTCGAATCGTTCCTGTTCACGAAGCAGGCGATGGATTCGGTGCGCCGCCATCTGAAGCCGCACGGCGCCTTCGCGATGTACAACTACTATCGCGAAACCTGGCTCATCGATCGGCTCGCCGGCACGGTCGCGGCGGCGTTCGGGCATCCTCCGTGCATCGACACTTACGCCGGCGCCCAGGCGGTGATCAGCGCGGGGATGACCCCGTCCGACCAGCAGTGCAGGACCACCTGGTCGCCGACGCCGGGACAGGCGGTGATCGCGCCTGCGACGGACAACGCTCCGTTCCTGTACTTCAAGGGGGGCGTCTTCCCGCCGCTTTACTCGATCACGCTGGCGCTTATTCTGCTCGCGTCGCTCGTGGCGGTGATCTCGCTCGGCGGCTCGATCGGCGCGATGCGGCCTTATGCCGACCTGTTCTTCATGGGCGCGGCGTTCCTGCTGCTCGAGACCAAGAACGTCGCCACGTTCGCGATGCTGTTCGGCACCACGTGGTTCGTCAACGCGCTGGTGTTCGCCGGCGTCCTCCTCATCGTGCTCGCCGCGGTCGAGACCACGCGCAAGTTCAGGACACCGCCGCTGCCGGTGGTCTACGGCGGGATCGTCCTCGCGCTGGCGCTCGCGTGGCTCGTGCGGCCGGAGTGGCTGCTGCCGCTGTCGTTCTGGCCGCGCCTCGTCGCCGCGACGCTGCTGGCGTTCCTGCCGATCTACCTTGCCAACGTCGCCTTTTCGAAGCGCTTTCGCGAAGCTGGGGACTCGCAGGAGGCGTTCGCGATCAACCTGCTTGGCACGATCGTCGGCGGGTGCCTTGAATATTCGGCGCTGTTCCTCGGCTACGAGAACCTGCTGATCGTCGTCGGCCTGCTGTATCTCGCGGCGTTCCTGCTGGTGCCGCGCATCGGCGCGCGAACCGCCTAGAGCTGGAACCATCAAGCCGCTGCGGCGCTCCCTTCCCACAGGAAAGGAGCGCCGCATGTCGATCGAGAAGATGATTTCCGAGCACCCGCAAGTCGGCTCGGGCTACAACGGGGCGCTGGGCCAGGCGGTCAAGCACGCGATGTATTGCGCCGCCATCTGCAATTCCTGCGCCGATGCCTGTTCGGCCGAGGACACGGACATGCGCCAGTGCATCCGCACATGCATGGACTGCTCCGACGTGTGCGAGGCGACCTATCGCGTCGCCACCCGCCGGACCGGCGAGAACCGCCAGCTGATCCGCACGATGCTCGCGACATGCATCCACGCCTGCGAGATCTGCGAGCTGGAATGTGCAAGGTACGACGAGGCGCACTGCCGCCGTTGCGCGCAGATGTGCCGCGAATGTGCTGCAGATTGCCGCACGGCGCTCGAAGGCCTCAACGACGAGGTCCACGCCGACGCAGAGGTCAGCCCATTCGAGCACGGCGCGGCCTGATCAGGAGAAGATCTCATGTCCGAACTCAATGAAAAGCAGCGCGACGAACTCGACGAGGACAAGTTCGCCTTTCCCGAGCAGCGCAAGGAGCCTTTGAAAGACGCCAGCCACGTGCGCAACGCGATCGCCCGCTTCAACCAGGTCGAAGGCGTCAGCGACGACGAGCGGGACGCCGCCTGGAAGCGGATCAAGGCCGCCGCGAAGAAATACGGCGTCGAGGTCCACGAGAAGAGCTGGCGCGAAATCGGCAAGGATTGAGGTAATTTCGCTTGTCCGATGCGACGGTATCGCAGCCGCCTGCCTCGTGATAAAGGGAAACGCCTCGCCGTTCGGGGACGTGGTTCCCATGCGCTAGAGCCTTTCCCTGTCCCTCGCGTCCGCCACCGCGCCAATACTGGATCGATGCGGCGACCTGCGGGCACCGGGCGGCGGCTGTCGACCTCACGGGAACCGCACCTGCCGAGGCGCTCGTGGTTGCCTCCCGGCGGATCGACAACTGGAGCGACTCCGAAAGCATCCAGCGGGCGCTGCACCTGGCCGCGCCGGAGGTGCAATGGGACCGGGCGGCGAGGATCCTGCAAGGCGAGCTTGAGAAATGCCTGACCGAGCGCGGCTATGTGAAGTTTCAATTGACCAGGGCCCAGGCGCGCCGGCTGAAGAAGCTGGAGGCCGGAAGCCTTGAGCGGCGCGCGTATCTCTATCGCCTGACGAGCGATCCTAAGGTGCTGGAAGCTCAGGCGATGCCCGGATCCTGAGGCAAGACGTCAGGCCGCCTTGCGCAACTTCTCCAGCTTCTTCAGCGCCATGTTGCGCTTCAACCGGCTCAGGTGGTCGATGAACAGGATGCCCTCGAGGTGGTCCATCTCGTGCTGGATGCACGTCGCCATGATGCCTTCCATTACCTCTTCATGGAAGTTGCCGTCGAGGTCCTGCCAGCGGACGCGGCAGGTCTTCGGACGTTCCACGTCGGCATAGATCTCGGGGACCGACAGGCAACCCTCCTGGTAGGTGCTCAGCTCCTCGGCGGGCTCGAGGATCTCAGGGTTCACGAACACCCGCGGATCGTGCTTGATCGGCTGGTGAGTGTGGTGATGGCCGCCATGGTCGCATTCGACCGGCTCGGCCTCCTCGTCGGGCTCCTGCAGGTCGATGACGAGCAGGCGGATCGGCTCGCCGACCTGGATCGCCGCGAGGCCGATGCCCTTGGCCGCGTACATCGTCTCGAACATGTCGGCGGCGAGCGCCTTCAGCCCCTCGTCGAACGTCCCGACGGCGCTTGAAACGGTCTTCAGCCGGGGGTCCGGCACCTCTAGAATTTCGCGAATGGCCATGCCCGCGAAGATAGGCATTTCGCCCCTCCACGGCAAGTGAACGCCCCGCCCTGCAGGGAACCCAGCCCGCCACGGATGAATTTAACCCCATGCGAAGGAGGAGCGCATGGCCGACAGCACGCAGACGATCGTCGATCTCGAAACCCGGTTCTGGAAGGCGCTGGTGGACAAGGACACCGCCAAGGCCTGCGCGCTGATCGCCGACGAGTGCCTGATCACCGGGCCGAGCGGCGCCATGCGGATCGACCCCGCGAAGTACAGCCAGATGATGAGCGACGGGGAATGGACGCTCGACACGTTCGAGTTCAGCGACGTGAAGGTGATCTTCCCCGGCGAGGACACCGCGGTGGTCGCCTACAGGGTCCACCAGAAGGGCGAGCTGAAAGGCGAGCCGATGGACCTCGAATGTGCCGACAGCACGGCCTGGGTGCGCGACGGCCGCGCCTGGAAATGCGCCCTGCACACCGAGACGATCCTCGAGCAGGGCTAGTCGGCGGGCCGATTGAGGAACATGCAGGCAAGCGCCAGCAGGCTCGCAGCCCCGGCGATCGGCAGCCACCACTTGAAGAACTGCCAATAGAGCTGCGCCGTGTAGGCGCCGCTGTCGTCGACGTAGATGCCGAGCGGGTTGCGTTCGGCAAGGTCGCGCGCCATCCACAGCGACGGGATCGCCGAGGCGAGCAAGGCGAACAGCCAGCCGCCGACGATCCAGCCGCGCTTCACCCGATCGGCCTCCGCGCCCTCAACGCCTGGGCGAGCGTGCCTTCGTCGAGGTAGTCGAGCTCGCCGCCGACGGGAAGCCCGTGGGCGAGTTGGGTGATCCGCACCGGGTAGCCGTCCAGCCGCTCGGCGATGTAATGCGCGGTTGTCTGTCCCTCGAGCGTGGCGTTCATGGCCAGCACCACCTCGTCGATCCCGCCGTCGGCCACGCGCTCGATGAGCTTGCCGATGCTGAGGTCCTCGGGACGCACGCCCTCGAGGGCCGACAGGCGCCCGCCGAGCACGTGATAGCGTCCGCTGAACAGCTTCGCCCGGTCGAGCGCCCACAGGTCGGCGACGTCCTCGACCACGCACAGCTGGCGCGGGTCGCGGCGGGGATCGGCGCAGATGCCGCACGGATCGCGCGTATCGACGTTGCCGCAGACGTGGCACTCCACGAGCGCGTCCTGCACCGCCGCGAGCGCCTGGAGCAACTGCACCAGCGCGGTTTCGCGCCGCTTGACGAGCCACAGCACCGCCCGCCGCGCCGAACGCGGGCCGAGGCCCGGCAGGCGGGCCAGTGCGCTGGCGAGCGTCTCGATCTCTTGCGATGCCATTTCGCCGCAGATAGGGCCACCGCGGGCGCTTAGGAAGGGTGGCTATGCGGATCGTCTTCATGGGCACGCCCGCGTTCGCGGTGCCGACGCTTGTGGCGCTGCGCGAGGCGGGCCACGATCTCCCGGCGGTCTACACCCAGCCGCCGCGCCCGGCAGGCCGCGGCAAGGCCGAGCGCAAGTCGCCCGTGCATCTGGCGGCGGAGACTTTCGGGATCGAGGTGCGCCATCCCGCGACGCTGCGCGATCTCGAGCCGCAGGCCGATTTCCTGGCGCTCGAAGCGGACCTTGCCGTCGTCGTCGCCTACGGGCTCATCCTGCCCAAGCCGGTCCTAGATGGTCCGGGGCGCGGCTGCCTCAACGTCCACGCCAGCCTGCTGCCGCGCTGGCGCGGGGCGGCGCCGATCCAGCGGGCGATCCTCGCCGGCGACCATGTCACCGGCGTGACGATCATGCGCATGGCCGAAGGGCTCGACACCGGGCCGATCCTGGCGACCGCGCGCGTGCCGGTCGAGGACAAGACGAGCGGCGAACTGCACGCCGAGCTGGCCGAGATCGGCGCAGCGCTGCTGGTCGAGACCGTCGCCCGGCTCGACCAGCTGAAGGCCGCGCCGCAGCCCGATCTCGGCGCCACGTACGCGCCCAAGATCGACAAGGCCGAGGCGCGGATCGTCTGGTCGAAGCCGGCCGAGCTGGTCGAGCGCGAGGTACGCGCCTTCGCGCCCTTCCCGGGCAGCTGGTTCGAGCTCGACGGCGAGCGGATCAAGGTGCTGCGCGCCCGCACCATCGGGGTGAACGGCTTCGACGGGACCGTTCTCGACGACCGGCTCACCATCGCCTGCGGCCAGGGGGCGCTGCGCCCCTTGATGGTGCAGCGCGCCGGCAAGCCGGCGATGGCGACCGAGGACTTCCTGCGCGGCAGGCCCGTGCCAGTCGGAACCGTGCTGCGATGACCCGCTTCGCCCTCACCCTCGAGTTCGACGGCGGCCCGTTCATGGGGCTGCAGCGGCAGGGGCATGGCCCGAGCGTGCAGCAGGCGGTTGAGGCTGCCGTCCACGCGGTCACCGGCGAGACGGTGACGATGCACTCGGCGGGGCGAACCGACAGCGGCGTCCACGCGTTGGCCATGCGCAGCCATGTCGACGTCGAGAAGAAGATCGCGCCGTTTCGCCTGATGGAGGCGCTGAACGCGCATTTGCGGCCCGAGCCCATCGCCGTGCTCGCCTGCGAGGCCAAGCCGGATGACTGGCACGCGCGCTTCTCGTGCACCGGACGACAATACGAATACCGCATCTCGAACCGGCGCGCGCCCCTGGCGCTCGAGCGCGGTCATGCCTGGCACGTCCCGCGCCCGCTGGATGCCGACGCGATGCACCGGGCGGCGCAGGCGCTGGTCGGGCGGCAGGACTTCACCACCTTCCGCTCGGTGCAATGCCAGGCGAAGGACCCGGTGAAGACGCTCGACCGCCTCGATGTTCGTCGCGAAGGCGAGCGCGTCGTCATCGAGGCGGCGGCGCGCAGCTTCCTGCATCACCAGGTGCGCTCGATGGTCGGCACGCTCGCGCTCGTCGGCCTCGGGCAATGGCGCGAGGAGCAGGTGGCCGAGGCGCTGGCGGCGAGGAATCGCGTTGCGCTCGGACTCAACGCTCCTGCGCAGGGCCTGTATTTCGTTCGGGCGCTGTACCCGGACGAGTAGGCGGCGCGAACGACGGCAACGGCGCGGGTGACGGTATCGGAATGCGCCCGCTCGGCTGCACGCTGAAGCCGTTGCGATCGACCCTCACGTCGACCGGCACGCCGTTGATGTTGGTCGTCAGCGTCGCGCCGTCGTCGTGAATCTGCAGGCTGGTGTCGCCGTCGCCGAGCGGAATGTCGTTGATATCCGGTACGTCCTGTGGCTGGACCGGCCCGTTCGGGTTCGGCGCCGGGGTCGGCGAAACCGGCGCGGTCGGCCCGAGCTTGAGCGCCTGCATCATGAAATCGTGCCAGATTTCCGCCGGCAGGCCGCCGCCGTGCGCCCCCGGAAGCGGCGTGTTGTCGTCGTTGCCGACCCACACGCCGACAACGAGGTCCCCGGCGTAGCCGACGAACAGCGCATCGCGGTTGTTCTGCGTGGTGCCGGTCTTGCCGAAAGCGGGTACCGGCAGGTCGGCGGAGCGGCCCGTGCCCTGCTCCACCGTGCGCCGCAGCAGTTGCTCGATCTCGTCGTGCTCGCGGCTCGACAGGCTGTGGTGCTGGCCGAACATCCAGTCGAGCCACCCTTCCTCGCCGGCCGGGAACGCGTGCGGCACGACCGGGAAACGGTTCCCCGCGATTCCCGCATAAGCCGAGGTCAACTGGAGCAACGTCATGGTCGAGGTGCCGAGCGCGAGGCTCGGGTCGCCGCGCGCCAACGGCGCCGTGACGCCGAGCTTGCGCGCCTCGCCGATCACCGCATCGTAACCGACCTTCTGCTCGAGCCGCACGGCCGCGACATTGCTCGAATAGGCGAAGGCGTTGGCGAGCGTGACCTTGTCGGCATAGTGCCCGCTGTCGTTCTGCGGCCGGTAGGAGCCTTGCGTGATCGCGCTGCCGTCGATCGTCGTCTCCGGCGTCATCCCCTGCTCGAACGCCGCGAGATAGACGAACAGCTTGAAGGTCGAGCCCGGCTGCCGCATCGCCTGCGTGGCGCGGTTGAACGGCGACTTCTCGTAATCCTTGCCGCCGATCATCGCGACGACCTCGCCGTTGGGATGCATCGCCACCAGGGCGACCTGCGCGTGGCCCAGCGGCGCGCGCTGGATGACCCGCCGGGCGATCCCCTGCAGGCGCGAATCGAGCGTCGTAGTCAGCGTCTGGCGCGAATAGCCGACGTCCGACAACTGGCGCGCCTGCGGCAGGGCCCAGTCGGCGAAGTAGGTTCCGGTCGGCAGGTCGCTGTTGGGCCGCACGTCGAGCTTCGGCGTCGGCGTCGCCCTCGCCTGCGCCAGTCTCATGTAGCCGGCATCGACCTCGGCCTGGAGCACGGTGCGCATCCGCTTCGCCGCGAGGTTGAAGTTGTCGGTCGGATCGTAGCGCGACGGAGCCTGCAGCAAGCCCGCGAGCATCGCGGCCTGTCCACGGGTGAGCCTTTCCGGCTGACGGTGGAAGTAGTGCAGCGAGGCTGCCCGCAAGCCGTAGCAGTTGTCGCCGAAATAGGCGTTCGACAAGTAGCGTTCGAGTATCTGGTCCTTGGTCAGCCAGGCCTCGAGCCAGAAAGCGATCAGCATTTCGCGGAGCTTGCGACCGAGGGTCTGCTTCGGTGTCAGGAAGGTGAACTTGGCAAGCTGCTGGGTGATCGTGCTGCCGCCCTCGGTGCGGCCGCTCGAGACATTTGTCCACAGCGCGCGGGCAATGCCTCGCGGGTCGACCCCCCAGTGATGATAGAACCGCCGGTCCTCGATGGCGATGAAGGCGTTCGGCACGTAAGCCGGCAGCTTCGACACCTGCACCGGCTTGTCGACATGGGCTCCGTTGCGCGCGATAGGGGTGCCGTCCGATGCCAGCAGGGTTATCTCGGGCGGAGCGATCGGCTGCAGCGACTTTGACAGCGGCGCGGTGAGTGCCAGCCACAATACGATGGCAACCAACAGAACCAGGAACAGCGCGAACCCGCGGCTGATCCACCACCACCGACTGTGCTTCTTTGCGGGCTTGCCGCCCTGCGCCGGCTTGGTCGCTTCCAGATAGCGGTCGATCTGCTCGAGCCGGGCAGCCCAGGGATCGCCCGGCGCGTCCTGCAGCGAATAGAAGCCGGGATCGTCCTCGGCGTCGTCAGCCGGTGCGCGGCCGCCGTTCCTGTCCAATCGCTCTCGAAACATGCGCATCGACGGCTGTGTTACCTCAGTAATACACGATGGGTGGCGCGAGGCTAGAAATCAAGCCCCAGAGCCGCAAACGCATGAAACCCGCTTGTGCCCCCGTCGATCCACGTCGGCCCGCCCGAGGCGAGCAGACGGAACGGGCCCTTGAGATCGACGATAGCGCCGATCCCCAGGCTGGTCGATGCGCGACCGCCGAGAGTGTCGGATCCTTGCCGGTCAGCCTCAACACCAATCAGCAAACCCTTCCCGAACTGCCGCGTCGCGGCAATGCCGCCGGTCCAGTAGTCCCGGTTGCCTGAACCCGGATTGACCGCGTAGCCGCCCCCGCCGATTACCGACCACGGCCCGATGTCCTTCTGGGCCCAGAGGGGCAGGAGCGCCGTCACGCGTCCTGCGCCCATGCCGTGGCTCGCGGTCGGCAGCGTCACGCCTGGAAATGCGGCGACCTGCAGGCCGGCCGCTTCGTTGTCGTAGAAGCGATACTTGACCGACGCTTCGAGGTCGCCGGCGCCCCAGTGCCAGCCTCGCGCATCGTGCGAGTAGGCGGTCGGCAGACCCACGGTGACCTGCAGATCCGGCGCCGCGCCGTAGTTGATCTCCGCGCCGAGATCCCCTGCAAAGTCGCGTCCGCTACCTTCTGCCTCGAACCGCGGCGCGTAGATTTCCCAGTGCCCCAAGTCGGTCGGCTCGGGATCGTCGGTCAGGAACGGGGGTCCTGCGCTCGCCGCGGCGGGAACCAGCAGCAGCGCGAGCGCGAATGGCGCCGGCCTCACCGGTGGGCCGCGCTTTCGCGCCCGGGATGCACGCCCGGTCGCTGCGGAATAAGCCAGATGAGAACCACGATCGCCACGGCCAGCACCAGCGAAGCCAGCGGTCGGCTCATGTCGAACCCGCCTTGGCCGAGCGGCTTGTCGAACAGGTCGCCGAGCGTCGCGCCGAGCGGCCGGGTGAGGATGAAGGCCGCCCAGAACAGCAGCACATGGCTGATGCGGCTCCAGAAATAGAGCGCCGCCAGCACCAGCAGGAGCGTCCCGAAGAACGCTGCCCCGCCGCCGTAACCGAGGGCCGAATCGGCGATCCAGTCCCCCAACGCGGTGCCGAGCGTCTGCGAGAAGGTGATCGTCACCCAGTAGAACAGCTCCTCGCGCGGGCTGACGACGGTGTCGACCGAGATCGTTCCGGTCGTGCGGTGCCACGCGAACAGCGACACGATCACGAGCGCAAACAGCAGCAGCGAGCCTCCGGGATAGCCGATCCCGAGCGAGCGAGTCGAGAAGTCCGCCAACGTGGTGCCGGCGGTGGTCGAGGCGACGATGGTCGCCCAGTAAAGCCAGGGATTGAAATTCCTGGCCCTGATCTGCGCCCACACCAGCACGATCAGCAGCACGCCGAAGATGGCGGTGCCGACGAGATAGCCGTTCGGCCCTCCCTCGCCGGCAGCCGGCGTTGTCTCGCCGAGCCAGCTCATCGACACGCTGTCGCCGCCGGTCTCGCCGAGCGTGGTGGCGAGGATCTTGATGATCCAGAAGCCGAATGTGACCGCCGGAACCTTGGTCAGCGTCGCCCGTGTGGCCGAATCCATATCCGTTTCCCTTACCGGTCCTGTCTATTCCGCAGGGTTCAGCCGAGGCCCAGCACCAAGAGGTGGGCGCTGCCTGGCAGCATCGGCGGCCGCTGGCCCTGCCGCGCCGGACCGAACCTCGCGGTCGGCAGGAATATGCGCCCGCTCCTGGGGTCGAGCGCGGCGGTCCGCGCGCCGAACTCGGTGGTTACGGTTCCCGCCGGGGTCACCGTCCTGCCGGTGACCGAAAACAGCGACAGCGTTCCGCTGCGACCGCAGGGCACGAGGAAGCGCTTGCGCTTGGCATCGAACAGCGCCGTGTCCGGGCCCTGCCCGATCGGCAGCAATTGCAGGACCCTTCTTGCCCGAACGTCGACCAGCGCAGCCACGCCGTTCGAGCAGGCGCTGAGCGTCAGCCCCGCAGCGGGGTCGGCGGCGAGGCCGCTCGGACCGTCGCAGCCCTTCAGCGGAATCGAGGCGACCCTCTTGCCTTGCCTGAGGTCGACCAGCTCGAGCTCGCTAAGGTCCTCGTCGTTGACCGCCAGCAGGCCCGGCCCGGCGAGGGCGCCGAACTCGAGCGCCGGCCTGACCGCGATCGTCCGCGTCACCCTCGCGCTTCTTGGATCGACGAGCGAAACGCTTCCGCTCCTCGCGTCCATGACCAGCACCTGGCGCAAGTCCGGATCCCACAGCGCGGCATCCGGGTCCTGGCCGACCGGCACCTTGGCGATTTCGTGACCGTCGCGCGCGTCGATCAGATTCAGGCTGTCGTCCTCGCCGCTGGTGACGGCGATCTCGTCGGTCCCGGGGATCGCCAGAGCCGCATGGCCGCGCGCGACCTCGCCGATGTCCTTGGCCTTCTTCGTTGCGAGATCGATCACCGACACCGCCGTCCCGCGCGCCACCAGCACGCGATCGTGCTCTGGATCGTAGGTGGCGATGTCCCAGTAACCGTCCGCCAGCGGGATCGACGATTCGACGTGATAGGCGGGTATCGCGGGTTGGGCGCGCCCGGTCGCGGCCAGCGACGCGGCTCCCACCAGCGACAAGGCGGCAAGGTCAAAGGCACGCCGCGGCGTCATCAAAAGCCTCCGGAGTCGTCCCCAACGGGGAGCCTTGTAAGCGTCGGCCTTTCTGCCGTCACCTAGGCCTTGGCGACCACGCTTTCGGGCAGCTCTTCGCCGAACACGCGCTGGTAGTATTCGGCCACCAGCATCCGCTCCGCCTCGTCGCACTTGTTGAGGAAGGTGACGCGGAAGGCGAAGCCGAGGTCCTTGAAGATCTCGGCGTTCTGCGCCCAGGTGATCACCGTGCGCGGGCTCATCACCGTCGAGATATCGCCGCCGATGAAGCCCTGGCGAGACAGCTCGGCGACGCGGATCATGTCGGCGATCGTCTTGTCGTCCATCTCCGGGACCTTGGACTTGACGATCTCCAGCTCGACCGGCGCCGGCAGGTAGTTGAGCGCGGTGACGATGTTCCAGCGGTCCATCTGGCCCTGGTTGATGGCCTGGGTGCCGTGATAGAGGCCGCTGGTGTCGCCGAGGCCGACCGTGTTGGCGGTCGAGAACAGGCGGAACCACGGGTTCGGGCGGATCACCCGGTTCTGGTCGAGCAGGGTAAGCTTGCCGGCCTGCTCGAGCACGCGCTGGATCACGAACATCACGTCCGGCCGGCCGGCGTCGTATTCGTCGAACACCAGCGCCACCGGGTGCTGCAGCGCCCACGGCAGCAGGCCTTCGCGGAACTCGGTCACCTGCAGCCCGTCGCGCAGCACGATCGCGTCGCGGCCGACGAGGTCGATGCGGCTGATGTGCGCATCGAGGTTGATGCGGATGCACGGCCAGTTGAGGCGCGCGGCGACCTGCTCGATATGGGTCGACTTGCCGGTGCCGTGATAACCCTGGATCATCACCCGGCGGTTGTGCGCAAAACCGGCGAGGATCGCGAGCGTCGTGTCGGGATCGAACACGTAGGCGTCGTCGAAATCGGGCACGCGGTCGTCGGCCTTCGAAAAGGCCGGGACTTTCCAGTCGACATCGATGCCGAACGTCTTGCGGACGTCGACTTCCTTGTCGGGCGCGGCCATGAGCGTGCCGGAATCGCCGTGGGAGGTGGTCATCTCGTTCATCGGTTGCGCTGCCTAGACGTGAGCAAGTAGTGCTGCAACCGGCAATGGCAACAGCCATTCCGGCTAAAGGGAGAAGTCATGAAGATTTACGGATTCCCGCTGTCCCCGTTCGTGCGCAAGGTCATAGTCGCCGCGCACGAGAAGGGGCTCGACTATGAAATGATCCCGGCAAACCCGAGCCAGCCGACCGAGGAATTCCTGAAGGTCAGCCCGTTCAGCAAGATTCCGGCGCTAGAGGACGGCGATTTCTGCCTCGCCGATTCGACCGCGATCGTGACCTACCTCGACGCCAGGTACCCGGCCCCGGCGCTGCTGCCGGCCGAGCCCAGGGCACGCGGCCGCGCCGTGTGGTTCGAGGAAGTGGCCGACACCGTGCTGATCCCCGCCGGTGCGCCGATCGTCGTCAACCGCTTCCTGCGGCCGCAGATCTTCGGCACCGACGGGGACGAAGAGGCAGCCAAGGCGGGCGAGGAAGCAGTCAAAAAACCGCTCGCCTATCTCGAGACGCAGGTCGGCAACGGCTGGCTCGACGGCGAATTCTCGGTCGGCGATCTCGCTATTGCGTGCGCGCTCAAGACCTTGAGCTACACCGGCTGGTCACTCGACCCGGCGAGCTGTCCGAGGCTCGCCGCGTGGTACGAGCGCGTGCGCGAACGCCCCGCGTGGCAGGCCGCGGCCGACGAGGAAGATGCGATCTTCGCCTCGATGAAAGGCTAGCCGACTTTGGGGGGCAGGTGGAACAGGTCGATGAAGCGATCCGCCAGGGCGCGGTCGCCCTCGATGCTGACCCCCTGCTCCGCCAGCTCCTGCGGCGGGACCTTGCCGTAGAATACCGCCGCCAGCAGCGGCGCCACGGGCGCGCGGAAGGTGACCTTCGCGCCCTCGATGTGGGCCCGGCGAATGGGCAATTGGCCATCCTTCAGCTCCGCTAGGTATCTTTCGCCCGCGACATCGAAGCCGATCGTCGCCTCGCATTCCTTCGCCCGCACCTTGTCGACCATCGTCCGCAAGCTGAGCATCAGCGAGACCGGCGAGAGCGGCAGGGTCGGGTCGTGCAGGGGCGATTGCGCCGCCCAGCGGCCGAGCTCCTGGATGGCGGGCTCGGCGAGATAGCCCCACTCGGTAAGCTCATAGACCTGCACGTTGGCGGGCGGCGGCAGCGTGCGCTTCACCAGCGCGCCCGCGCGCTCGAGGCTCTCCAGCCGCTCGGAGAGCACCTTGGCGCTGATCCCGGCGAGCGCCTTTCGCAGTTCGGAAAAGCGCCGCGGGCCGAGCATCAGCTCGCGGACCACCAGCAACGACCAGCGCTCCCCCACAAGTTCCATGGCAAACGCGGTGCCGCAGGCGTCTTCATACCATCGGCCGTGCTTGGTATCGGGCGACTCGGTTTCTTTTTGTAACTTCACGGTTGCTTTTAGTAACTCAATGCGGCACGAATCGCAAGTCCCGAGTCGCGGCCGATGGAGAGGAGCCCGCCATGACCAAGATGATATTCGTGAACCTGCCGGTCGCCGACCTGCCCAAGTCGAAGGCCTTCTATGAGGCGATCGGCTTCACCAACAACCCGCAGTTCACCAACGACCAAGCCGCGGCGATGATGTGGTCCGACACGATCGTCGTCATGCTGCTGCGCCACGAATTCTGGAAAACCTTCACCAAGAAGGCTATCCCGGACGCGAGGGAAAGCGCCCAGGTGCTCCTGTGCATCGGCATGGACAGCCGCGAGGCCGTCGATCGCATCGTCGCCGACGCCACCGGCGCCGGCGGCATGGCGGACCCCACGCCGAGGCAGGACATGGGCTTCATGTACGGCCGCAGCTTCGAGGATCCCGACGGCCACATCTGGGAGCCGATGTGGATGGACCCGAAGGTCGCCGCCGGCGAAATGCCGGTAGAACATATCGAAGCCTGAACAGACCGAGTGGGGGAACACAGGCAATGGCCACACTTGTCGATAGCGTTCCTGCGGCAACGCAGGTTTCATGGCCCGGCCGCATCCTCAGCGGGATCGCGATCGCCTTCCTGCTGATGGATGCCGGCATGAAGATCGCCGGCCTGCCGGCGGTCACCGAAGCCGCGGCCGGGATAGGCTGGCCGACAGGCGTCGCCTACTGGCGGGTGATGGGCCTGGTGCTGCTCGCCTGCACCGCGCTCTATGCCTGGCCGCGCATGGCGGTGCTCGGTGCGATCCTGCTGACCGGCTGGCTCGGCGGGGCGATCGCCAGCCACCTGAGACTCGGCGACCCGTGGTTCAGCAACATCCTGTTCGGCACCTACGTCGGCCTGTTCGTGTGGGGCGGGCTGTGGCTGCGCTCCCCGGCGCTGCGTGCGCTGATCCCCATCACTCCAGCAAAGGACTGACTCATGGCCAACCAACCCGTCCCCGTCGTCACCGCGTTCGACTGGGTGCCCGAATTCGCCAAGGGCCTGGTGCGCGACTTGCGCGTGCGCTGGGCGTTCGAGGAGCTCGGCGAGCCCTACGCGGTCGAGAAGTTCGGCGCCGCCAACCCGCGCCCCGACGGCTACGTCAACTGGCAGCCGTTCGAGCAGGTCCCGGCCTTCCGCGAGGACGGCGTCGAGATCTTCGAAAGCGGCGCGATCCTGCTGTACCTCGCCGAAAAGCACGGCGCCTTGCTGCCGAAGCGCGATAACGCGCGCTGGCGGGCGATTTCGTGGCTGTTCGCCGGGCTGAACAGCGTCGAACCGTCATGCATGCGCTACTTCGCCTACACCGTGTTCAACCCGGGGAAGGAGTGGACCGAAGGGGCGACGGAAGCGGTCGTGCCGCTGCTGCGTCAGAAGCTGAGGCGCGTGTCCGATGCGCTCGGCGATGGGGAATGGCTGGCGGGCGAGTTCTCGATCGCCGACATCATGATGGTGACGGTGCTCAACAGCCTGAAGGACACAGGCTTCGTCGCGGAATTCCCGGCGCTCGCCGCATATCACGCGCGCGCCACCAGCCGTCCAGCCTACCAGCGGGCGCTCGCAGCGCAATTGGCCGATTTCGACGGCCCTCCGCCCGAAGGAAGGGGATGAGCCATGCACCTCGACGGCTTCATCATTCCCGTGCCCGACGAGAAACGCGACGCCTACCTCGAAATGGCCGAGTGGTTCGACCGGGCCATGGTCGATCTCGGCGCCCTCGAAGTCGTCGAAGGGTGGGAGACCGACGTCCCCGACGGCAAGCGCACGGATTTCCGCAAGGCCGTTGCCGCCGAGCCAGGTGAGAAGATCGTCTTCTCGTGGATCCTGTGGCCCGACAAGCCAACGGCCGATGCGGCGCACGAGGCGATCCACGAGGACGAGCGCTTCAAGGCGATGACCGAGATGCCGTTCGACGGACGGCGCATGATCTTCGGCTCGTTCGAGCCGATCGTGAACCTCAGGAGGTGACGATGACCGGCATGCCCATCTGGTACGAGCTGATGACACCCGACCCGGACGGAGTGAGAGATTTCTACCGCGCGGTGGGCGGCTGGCAGATCGCCGAATCCGGCTCGCCGGCGGGCAGCGGCCATAACGACTATCGGATGATACAGCGCAGCGACGGCGGCAGCCTGGGCGGCGTGCTCGAGCTCAGCCAGGACATGGCCGACCACGGCGCGAGGCCCGGCTGGCTGACCTATTTCCATGTCGATGACGTACCGGCATCCGTGACCAGGCTGGAAGCGGCGGGCGGCAAGACCTGGATGGGTCCGCGCGACATCGGCGTCGGCACGATCGCCATGGTCGCCGACCCGCAAGGCGCCTCCTTCTACGTGATGGACCCGGTGCCCCC
>Ga0207667_10001505_pt1 | contig 29229 bp, 27 predicted proteins | sample KBSCornC52_FD_184301 | JGI IMG/M metagenome (GOLD analysis project Ga0207667, IMG submission 184301) | Corn rhizosphere microbial communities from Kellogg Biological Station, Michigan, USA - KBS Corn C5-2 (SPAdes) (version 2) | ecosystem: Host-associated > Plants > Roots > Rhizosphere > Soil ...
CAGGAGAGGAGCGCGACCCACCAGTTGTTGCGGGAGAGGTCGTTGGTCTTGTAGGTGCGGTAGCCGAACATGTGTGACGCGCTGTTGACCAGCCAGGTCGAGTGGTACATCACCGTCAGCCGGACGAACATGCCCCAGACGACCGCCGAGAGTCCGCCGAAGAAGTAGAGCCCGATGCCGAGGAGGATCTGGAGCGCCACGCTGTTCTTGTCGAGGAACATCATGATCGGATCGTTGTAGAGATCCGGCGCCAGGCGCTGGCGTTCGGCGTCGTTCGGAACGGCGTCGTTGTTGCGGATGAGCCATTCGCAATGCGACCAGAAGAAGCCGCGGTCCGCGCCGTGCGGATCGCCTTCCTTGTCGGTGGCCGCGTGATGCTGGCGATGGGTCGCGACCCAGGTGACCGGGCCGCCCTGCAGCGCGAGCGTTCCGAGGAACGCGGCGATATAGTTGAACGGCTTGACCAGGCGCAGACCGCGGTGGGTCAGCGAGCGATGGAACGAGAGCGATATGCCGATCCCGCACGTCGCGATGCTCAGACCGACCATCAGGAAGAACGACGACCAGGAGAAGAGCGCGGGGATGACCGCGGCGAGCGCGATGACGTGAATGGCACCGATGCTGATCGCGATCGGCCAGTTGATCTTCTTGGCGTCCGCCATGGTGACTACTTTCGAGGAGTGCGCTTCCGAAACGCGGGGACCGGTCTATTGAGGTCGACGCACGATCGTTCCGGGTGGATGGGAGCAGCGCGTACCGTAGCATCTTACCCGCCTTCGCTTAGAGGCCTCTCGGGTTCGACGAAACTTCTCATCCGGAAACCGCCTTTTGTCTGAACGTTGTGCGTTTCTGACCATTGCAGTCGTTTCTACAGGAGTATTCCCGGCGATCAAGCAAGCATGCAAGCCCTGGGAAGAGGTGGCATCGTGGAAAAAGAACGCGATCACATCGACGCGATCTACGAACTTCGTGAAGCGGTCGAGACGAAGGTCGAGCTCGAACACGCGCTCCGAGAGAATCCGTCGGCCGAAGGACGCGATACGCTGCTCGACGCGCAGCTCTCCGTCGAGGCGAAGACGCAGGATGCGATCGAGGCCTGCGAGGATGCCGACTGCGGGCACGCTCATCCGCACGACGTTCCCGTCGCGCACGAACGGGTACGGGCACGCCAAGACAACGTCGTCGCGGTCGATTTCAGGGACCACGATCACGATATCGAAGGGACCTAGGCGAGTTCCTCGCCCAGCGTTGCGCTGCGGGCCGGGCTCAGGAACTTGGTCAGCCGGACGCGCGTCCCGTTCTGCGAATATCGGACGCGGTCCATCAGCGTTCGCATGATCGTGATGCCGTAGCCCCGCGGCGCTCCGGAGGGCGGCGCCTTTCGGCGGCGCGGCGGTCTGAAGCCGGTCCCCGCGTCCTGGATCTCGATGACCAGCGCGTGGCCGTCGCACGAGCAGCGGATCTCGATCTCGGTCCCGGGCCGAAAGCCGTGCTCGGCCGCGTTCGCGAGCGCCTCGCCGGCCGCCAACTGGATGTCGGTCAGCGCCTCGTCGTCGAACCACGAAGCCGCGAAGCGCGCGATGGTGCGCCGCGCCTCGCTCGTCGCTTCGTGTCCCGCGGGAAACCGCTTGCGAAATTGAGCCATGCCCTCAGCCGCATGTACCCCGTTCCGGCCGCTCAAACCACCTGATGTTCGTTTTCGGCGCGAAAGCGGGAACGTACGACCTGTGGCACGCTCGGCATCCCGCTTACTTGGAGACCGCGGTAGCAAGTAGGATGCGAGCGGCGCCGCCGCGAGCGCCGACGATATTTCGGCGCGTTGGTACCCTGCGAAGCGGAACGGCGCATGGAGAAGCACGAACGGCGGACCCCTTGACAAACGTGTGTGCCAGGCGTCAGTCACCCGAAAATGGCACGCTTGGAGCATGCTCCGCTGGATGCACCGCATTCGTCTCTACCCGACGCCGACCCAGGTCGCGCGGATCGAGCATGCCTTGCATCTCACGCGCAACCTGTGGAACGCTGCGCTCGACCAACGACGCTACGAATATCGCGCGCACCGGCGCCACGTCACGGCACGGATGCAGTATGCCGAGCTCACGGACCTCCGCGCGGGATCTCCGGGCGATGCGGCGATCTATCGCGAGTGTCAAGATGCGGTGCTCCACCGGTTAGAGCTTGCGATGGGAGCATTCTTCCGGCGCGTCAGGCGAGGCGAGACGCCCGGCTTCCCCCGCTTCAAGAACGATATGCGCTGGAACCAGCTCGAATATCCGCACGGCGATCGCGCGATCAAGCTCGACGCACGCCAAGCGAAGGCCCGCATTCCGGGCGTCGGCAGCGTGCACGTGCGCAAGGGGCGGGAGATCCCACAGAACTACGGCCGCGCGTTCGTGGTTCGCAAGAACGGGAAGTGGTATGCGGTCTTCGAGTGCAAGCGCGGGGTCGAGCCGATGCCGGCCACGGGCCGCCTCCTCGGGATCGACGCCGGCATCACGGCGTTGCTGGCCACGAGCGATGGCGATCTGATCGCGAACCCGCGCCATCTCGAGGTGCGACGTGCGTCGGTCGAACGGGCTGCACGGCGCCTGGATGCTGCGACCGTCAAAGATGCGCGCGGCCGGCCGACCAACCGCCACGACCCCAAGCGGGCAGCTGCCGTTCGGCGGTTAGCGCGCGCGAAGGAGGCCGAGGCGAACGCGCGCCGGGACGCGTTGCATAAGCTCTCCTCGCGCCTGGTGCGGGACTACGACGGGATCGCGATGGAGCGGTTGGAGCTGCGCGCGATGACGCGCAGTGCCAAGGGTACGGCGGAAGAACCGGGCCGCAACGTCGGGGCCAAGAGCGGGCTGAATCGGGCGTTGCTCGATACGGGGTTTGGGACCTTACGGCAGTTGATCGTCGAGAAGGCAGCATGGGCCGCTCGACTGGTCGCCGTGGTAGACCCGAGGTACACGTCGCAGACGTGCTTTGCGTGCAAAGCGGTCGCGGCGCAGAGCCGGAAGGGAACGCGCTTCGTATGCGTTGGTTGCGGTCATCGCGATCACGCCGACGTGAATGCGTCGCGGAACATCCTGGCGAAGGCGGAGTGGCCGCCTCCAAGCGTGCTATCGTCGGGGGACGCCCGGCTCACGCGGCACGACGCCGCGTGAGGGTACACACTACGAATACCTGCTGGGCGAGCCGGCGGGCGGGGAGCGACGTGCACGGTTTCGCGCGCGCACGATCGCGTGCTTCGGCGGACGGTCGCGGTCAAAGTGCTCAAGCCTGCGTATGCTCTCGACCCGGAGTTCCTGGCGCGCTTCTACGCCGAGGCCAGGGCCGCCGCTACCGTTGCCCATCCCAACGTCGTCGCCATCCACGACATCCTGAGCGACGGCGATTCGCACGCCATCGTGATGGAATACGTCGACGGACCGTCGCTCGGTGCCGTGCTGGCGCGCGACGGGCCGCTGCCGGAGAGCGAGGTGGTGGCGTTCGCGCGGCAGATCGCGCAGGCGCTCGCGGTCGCGAACGAACGCGGCGTCCTGCATCGCGACATCAAGCCCGGAAACGTTCTTCTGGCGGCCGACGGGGTCGTCAAAGTCGTGGACTTCGGGCTGGCGAAGACGGCCGTTCCCGGCGACTTCACGATCACGCGCCCGGGACACATGGTCGGCAGCGCGCACTACTGCTCGCCGGAGCAGGCGCAGGGACGACCGGTCACGGCCGCATCCGATCTGTACAGCCTCGGGGTCCTCATCTATCAATTGCGCAGCGGCGCGGTGCCGTTCGCGGGGGAGTCGGAGCTGGCCGTCGCGCTCGCGCACGTCCAGTCGCCCGTGCCGGCGGTCGCCGACCTGCAGGCGTTCATGAGCCCGGGTCTCGCGAGCATCGTGCACCGTCTGCTGCAGAAAAACCCTGCGTCGCGGTACGCGTCGGCGAACGGCCTCGACGCGGACCTGGCGGCGCTGGAACACGCGCGGACGCCGGCGTTCGGGCCGGAGGCTGCGACGATCGTGCAGGCGCGGCCGGTGCCCGTGCCCCCCGCGCGGCAGTCGCGTGCTCACGTCGTGCCGGCGTGGGCGCCGATCGCGCTGGCGGCGACGCTCGCGGTGCTGGTGATCGTGATCGGCGCGGTCGCGCTGCGGCCGAAAGCGGACGTGCGCGTCCCGGACCTGCGCGGGCGGACGGAAGCGAGCGCGCTCAAGGCGGTCGAGGTCGTCGGACTGGTATCGGCCGTCTTACATCGCGCCGACGAACGCCTTCGCAGCGGGGTGGTGGTCGCGCAGTCGCCGGGCTCCGGTGCCATGCTGCGCAAGGGCGAGAGCGTGAATGTGATCGTGAGTACGGGCTTGCCGCCGGTCGCGGTTCCGGACGTCACCGGGCGGAGCTTGGCAGAGGCGGCGCGCGTCTTGGCCGCCGCGAAGCTGGGCATTCGGGTCGAGGCGCGTCGCTCGCCGGCGCGGTTGGGCACGGTGCTTTCGCAGCGGCCGGCGCCGGGCACGCAGGTGCGACGGCGGACGGTGACGCTGGTGACGATCTCGGCGGCACCCGGCTAGCGCAGCAGCGTCGCGGCGATGCGGTTATGGCCGGCGATGAGTGCTTCCACATCGAGATCGACGAACGCCGCGTGTTCGATCTTCGGAATGCCGTTGACGATCGCGAAGTCGGCGTTGGGGGGCGTGCAGAAGATGAGGGCGGCGAGCGGGTCGTGGACGGCTCCGCCGGCGAGATCGAGGGTGTCGAGGCGGAAGCCGACGATGTCGGCGGCCATGCCGACGGCGAGGTGACCGATATCGTCGCGGCCGAGGACCTCGGCACCGCCGCGCGTCGCGATGCGCAGGGCCTCGCGCGCGGTGAGCGCGGCCGGATCGAGGTTGTGGACGCGCTGGACCAGCAGCGCTTGACGCGCTTCCGCCAGGAGGTGCGAGGAGTCGTTGGATGCGGAGCCGTCGACGGCGAGGCCGACGCGCGCGCCGGCTCTGCGCATCGCGCCGATCGGGGCGACGCCGGAGGCCAGACGCATGTTCGAGCTCGGGCAGTGGGCCATGCCGGTGCGGGTGCTGCCGAGGCGGCCGATCTCGTCGGGCGAGGGATGGACCATGTGGGCGTACCAGACGTCGGCGCCGACCCAGCCGAGATCCTCGGCGAGCTCGACCGGGCGGCGGCCGAAGGTCTCGAGGCAGAAATGCTCTTCGTCGAGCGTCTCGGCGAGATGCGTGTGCAGGTGGACGCCTTTGCGGCGCGCCAGTTCGGCGCTCTGTCGCATCAGATCGGGCGAGGCCGAGAACGGCGAACAGGGCGCGAGCACCACCCGGGTCATCGCGTAGCGCGAGGCGTCGTGGAAGGCGTCGACGACCCGTTCGCAGTCGGCCAGGATCGCGTCTTCGTCTTCGACGCACGAGTCGGGCGGGAGTCCGCCCTTCGATCGACCGACCGACATCGAACCGCGCGAGACGTGGAAGCGGACGCCCATCGCGCGAGCGACCTCGATCTGGTCGTCGACGCGGGCTCCGTTGGGCCACATGTAGGTGTGGTCGAAGGCGGTCGTGCAGCCGGACTTGAGCAGTTCGGCGAGCGCGACGCCGGTGGCGCTGCGGAACGCTTCGGCGTCCATGCGCGCCCAGATCGGATAGAGCGTCGTCAGCCAGTCGAACAGCTTCGCGTCCTGGGTGCCGGGCACGTTGCGCGTGAGCGTCTGGTAGAAGTGGTGGTGCGTGTTGACGAGTCCCGGGATGACGATGCACTCGCTCGCATCGACGATCCGGTCGGCGATCTGCGGCAGGCCGGCCGACGGGCCGATCTGCTCGATGACGTTGTCGCGCACGAAGATAGACCCGCCGTCGAAGGCGGCATCGGCATCGTCGAACGTCTCGATGCGGCGGGCGTTACGGATCAGGAGGGTACTCATCGAGGGCGTCGTTCGCAGGGGCGTGCGGCGGTCCCTCGACGGATGGGACGATGACGAGGGCTAGACGGCAACATCGATTTGGTAGACTCGCGCGGACGGGTTGGGAATCGACTGGCCGGCCTCTCGCAGCTTTGAGATATGGTAGGCGATGCCGCTCGCGATACGGCTGTGCACGAGTCTCTCGGTGCGCCCGGTTGCGTAGACGCCTTCGAGCGCCGGGACATATGCGCTATAGCCGGTGCGTTTGTCACCCTCGACGACGATGAAGAACTCCATGGCTACCAACCTCGCTTTCGCGGTATGCCCGCGTATTTCAGAAGGGCGCGAAGCGTTCCCCTCTTCATCTCGTCGCCTGGCGCCCCCACGATTGTCACCTTTAGGCCCGTGACGCCGTGCTCGAAATGCCGGTGGCTTCCGACTTGGTCCTTAAAGACGTACCCGCATTCGGGGAGGACCGCTTCGACGTCTCTGTTCTTCGGCGGCATCGTCCCTCGCAAGCAGCAGCGTCCGAAGCCCTACTGCTGCGAGCCGCGCGATCCACAAGGGGCGCCCTCTCTGCATGAGGGGGTCGGTCCGGCGTCGTACCCCGGGGGCGTGCATGAATCGGTTTCTCGGGCGCTTGCCGCCTACGATCGGTCGCGCCTGGCGCTCTGTTCGATCGGCAGCCATTCGGCGCTCGATGTGGCCTATGGAGCGCGTCTCCAGGGGCTGCGGAATCTGATCGTCACCGAGAAGGGGCGCGAGAAGACGTACCTGCGGCACTATTTCCGCGACGATTCGGTGCCGGCGCGCGGGTGCGTGGACTCGACCTATCAACTCGACGCGTTCGCGGATCTCCTCGACGACGACGTGCAGGCGGCGCTGTTCGCGCAGAACGCGATCTTCGTGGCGAACCGGTCGTTCGAGGTGTATCTCCACCAGAAATATTCGTACGACCAGATCGAAGCGAAGATGCAGATGCCGTTCTTCGGGAGCCGCTCGCTGCTGCGCGCCGAAGAACGCGGCGAGGCGAACAATCAGTACGCGCTGATGGAAGCGGCCGGGATCCGCTATCCGCTGCAGTTCCCGTCGCCGGACGCGATCGACCGGCTGGCGATGGTCAAGGCGCCGCACGCGAAGATCTCGTTCGAGCGGGCGTTCTTCCTGTGCTCCTCGCCGGCCGAATATCGCGAGCAGGCCGCGAAGCTGCTGGCGGCCGGGATGGTGACCGAGGACGGGCTGCGCGGCGCGGTCATCGAGGAGTACGCGCTCGGGCCGTCCGTCAACCTGAACTTCTTCTACTCGCCGATCCTGGGCGAGCTGGAGCTGATGGGGACGGATACGCGGCGCCAGACCAACCTCGAGGGCTTCCGCAACGTGCCGCCGTCGGCGTTCGACGGGCTGCGCTCGGTGCCGATGCGTTTGGAAGAGGCCGGCCACATCGCGACGACCCTGACCGAATCGACGCTGGAGAAGGCCTTCGAGATGGGCGAGCGCTTCGTCGCTGCCGCCCGGGCCGCGAAGGCCCCGGGCATCATCGGGCCGTTCGCGCTGCAGTGCATCATCGTGGCCGGGCCGCCCAAGGCGTTCGTCTGCTACGACGTCTCGCTGCGCATCCCCGGCTCGCCCGGGACGCGTTACACGCCATACTCGGCCTATCGCTGGGGACGCGACGTCTCGGTCGGAGAACGGATCGCGATGGAAGTGGCGTTCGCGCGCGATGCCGACCGCCTTCAAGAGATCTTAACCTAAGCGCACTACACTGACCAAGGCACTCGATATCACTGGAATGGGGAACATCATGGCAGAAGAAGTCACCGGCGTCATCACCATGCGGGGCAATCCGATGACGCTCGTCGGAAAGACCGTCAAGGTCGGCGACGCCGCACCCGAATTGCATCTGACCGGCGGCGACATGAAGCCGGTCTCGCTCGACGACGTCACCGCCGGCGGCACGCGCAACGCGCTGCTCATCGTGGTGCCCTCGCTCGACACCGGCGTCTGTTCGCTCGAATCGAAGACGTTCAATGGCCGGGTAGAAGAGCTGGGCGACGGCGCCAAGGCGTACGTGGTGAGCATGGACCTGCCGATGGCGATGGGCCGCTGGGCCGGCGCCGAAGGCGTGGAAGGGCTTTCGATGCTCTCGGACTTCAAGACGCACGAGTTCGGGACGGCCTACGGCCTGCGCATCAAGGAGATCGGCCTGCTGGCGCGTGCCAACGTCGTGATCGGCAGGGACAAGACGATCAAGTACGTCGAGATCGTCCCGGAAGTGACGACAGAGCCGAACTACGACGCCACCATCGCCGCGACGAAAGCGGCGTAGTAGAAGCATGGTGGCGGTCCCTCGACTTCGCTTCGCTACGCTACAAAGGAAACCGCTCCGCGGCACGTCCCTCGACTTCGCTTCGCTACGCTCGGGATGACAAGATATGAGTGACCTCGTTTTCGTCCTGGACTTCGGCGCGCAGTATAGTCAATTGATCGCGCGGCGGGTTCGCGAGGCGGGGGTATATTGCGAGATCGTGCCGTTCGATACGCCGTGGGCGACGTTGGCGGCGCGGGAGCCGGGGGCGATCATCCTGTCGGGCGGACCGGAGTCGACGCTGGTGCCGGATGCGCCCGACGTGGATCCGGCGCTGCTCGGCAGCGGCGTGCCGATCCTCGGCATCTGCTATGGGATGCAGCTGATCGCGCGGCACCTCGGGGCGGAGCTGGTGAAGCTCGACCATGCCGAGTACGGTCCGGCCGAACTGCGCGTGGCGGATGCCGCGGGGCTGTTCGCCGGGGTCGCGCCGGCGTCGCGGGTGTGGATGTCGCACGGCGACTCGGTGACGCGGCTGGGCGACGGCTTCGCGAAGCTCGCGTCGACCGACCGCTGCGAGGTCGCGGCGATGGGCGATGCGGCCCGCAAGATCTACGGCGTGCAGTTCCATCCCGAGGTGGTGCATTCCGAGTGCGGCCGCCGGGTGCTCGACAACTTCTTGCACGGCATCGCCGGGCTCGGCAACGATTGGCGGATGGATTCGTTCGTCGAGACGGCGACCGCCGAGATCAAAGCCAAGGTCGGCGCGGACCGGGTGATCTGCGCGCTCTCGGGCGGCGTGGATTCGGCGGTCGCGGCGACGCTGGTGGCGCGGGCCATCGGCGAGCAGTTGACCTGCGTGTTCGTCGATCACGGCCTGCTGCGCAAGGGCGAAGCCGAGTCGGTGGTGGCGGCGTTCCGCGACGTTCTGCACCTCAACGTGATCGCGATCGACGCGCGCAAGCGGTTCCTCGACGCGCTGGCCGGGGTCGAGGATCCCGAGCGCAAGCGGGTGATCATCGGCCACGAGTTCATCCGGATCTTCGAAGAAGAAGCGGCCAAGATCCCGGGCGTGAAGTATCTGGTGCAGGGGACGCTCTATCCGGACGTGATCGAATCGAAGACGCCCGACAGCAAGGCCGGGCATAAGATCAAGTCGCATCACAACGTCGGCGGCCTGCCCGAGCACATGGACTTCTCGCTGATCGAGCCGCTGCGTTCGCTCTTCAAAGACGAGGTGCGCGAACTCGGCCGGGTGCTCGGCCTGCCCGAGCATGTGGTGCAGCGGCAGCCGTTCCCGGGGCCGGGCCTGGCGGTGCGCATCATCGGCGACATCACCGAAGAACGCCTGACGGTCGTGCGCGAGGCGGACGCGATCGTGTGCGCCGAGATCGAGGCGGCGACGCTCGACCCGAAGCCGTGGCAGTACTTCGCGGTGTTGACGCCGGTCAAGTCGGTCGGCGTGATGGGCGACGGGCGGACCTACGCGAATCTGGTGGCGGTGCGCGCGATCACCAGCGAAGACGGCATGACGGCCGACTGGGCGCGCCTGCCGCACGCGCTGCTCGAACGGATCTCGACGCGCATCGTCAACGAGGTGCGCGGCGTGAACCGCGTCGCCTACGACATCACCTCGAAGCCGCCGGCGACGGTGGAGTGGGAATAGCACCGTGAAGATACTCGTGGTCGGCAACGGCGCGCGCGAAGATGCGCTCTCGTGGCGTCTGGCGCAGTCGCCGTCGTGCGAGGCGGTCTTCGCCGCGCCCGGCAACGCCGGGACGGCCGCGCGCGGCACCAACTGGGACATCTCGCCGACCGACGGCCGAGCGCTGGCGGAACGGGCGCTGGCCGAAGGGGTCGACCTGGTGGTGGTCGGGCCCGAGGTGTCGATCGCGGCGGGCGTCTGCGACAAGCTCAAGGACGCCGGGCTGCGGGTGTTCGGCCCGAGCCGCTCGAGCGGACGGCTCGAGTCGAGCAAGATCTTCGCGAAGCGCTTCATGGAACGGCACGGCGTGCCGACGGCGCGCTTCGCGGTGGTGCATTCGCTTGAGACGGCGCGCAAGGCGCTCGACGGCTGGCACGGTGGGGTGGTGGTGAAAGCCGACGGCTTGGCGGCCGGCAAGGGCGTGGTGGTGTGCGACGACGCGGATGCGGCCACGAGCGTGCTGCGCGATTGGTACGGGCCGGGCAAGGTGCCGGGCGGCGGTTCCGACGTGCTCCTCGAGAAGCGCCTGGTAGGGCGCGAGGTCAGCGTGTTCGCGCTCTCGGACGGACGCGCGATGGTTCCTTTCGCGAGCGCGTGCGACTACAAGCGCGCGGGCGACGGCGATACCGGGCCCAACACCGGCGGCATGGGCGCGTTCTCGCCGCCGGTCGGCTTCCCCGACGACATGATGGACGTGGTGCGCGAGCGGATCGTGGCGCCCGTGCTGCGCGGCCTGCTGGCCGAGGGCGAGACCTACGTCGGCGTGCTCTACCTCGGCTTGATGTGGACCGACGACGGCCCGTTCGTGATCGAGTTCAACGTGCGCTTCGGCGACCCCGAGACGCAGGTCATGATGCCGCGCGTTACCGGCGACTTCGCCGCGCTGCTGGCGTCGGTGGCGGACGGCGCGATGGACTTGAGCCTATCGACGCTCTCGCCGCAGACGTGCGTCGGGGTGGTGCTGGCGACGCCCGACTATCCGCGATCGTCGAAGGAGCTGGCCGGGCTCAACGCCGACGTCGCGCTGCCCGACGGCGCGCAGGCGTTCTGGGGGAACACGGCGGTCTCGAACGGGCGGGTGATGGCGGGCGGCGGGCGGGTGATGACGGTGACCGGCGTGGGCGACGATCTGGCGGGCGCGCGGTCGCGCGCCTACGAGAGCGTCAAGGCGATCGCCGCCAAGATCGGCACGACCGAGCTGACCTACCGGACCGATATCGGCACGTAGCGCTCGCGGGGTCAGCCCCAGCGCGCGTTGTAGCGGGCGTTGGGGACGAGCCAGATCTTCTCGTGCGCGTAGTCGAGGTAGACGTCGAAGTTGCGCAGCACGTCCTGGCCGATCAGGCCGTCGAAATCGTCGGCCTCGAAGGTCGGCGCGTCGTGCGTCCCTTGGAAGAGCCACTTCGGAAAGACGATCCCGGCCAGGGTGAGCGGGCCGACCTGAAGCGGACGGTACTTGACCGTGCCGCCGACGCCGTTGAAGTCGGTGACGAACGGATACGAGGCGACCATCTGATCGCCGAGGCCCTGGTCGACGACGTCGCCCGGATGGGCCGCGACGAACGTCGAGAAGAGCGCGCTGCGGTCCGCTCCGGTGTCCACGATGAAGAGATGGCCGATCGCCTTGGCGATGCCGACGTCGACCAGCGGGACGTCGTCGTCGAGCGCGATCGGCAGCGCCTTCGCACCGGCCGGCGGGACGAACGTCTTGGGATCGATGGCCTCGAGCGTGCCGTCGAGATAGTCGACGTGCATGACGGCGCCGTCGATGAAGTCGAAGCCCATCAGGCCGGCGACGGGCGTCTTGGCATCCGACCAGAACGTGAACGGGAGGCTCTGCGCCTGCACGTCGGTCATGGTCACGCCGCCGAACGTCATCGAGGGCACGATCGTCGAGCCTTCGCTGTAGCTCCCGGCCGTGTCGCCCGTACCTTTTCCGTACGTCTTGAGCTTGAGCGCATCGACGATCGCGTCGTCGATGACGATCCCGCTCGCGCCGCTGTCCATCTGGAAATCGACCGTGTGGCCGGCGATGGTGACGGGGATGATGATGCGGTCGTCGATCATCTTGATCGGGATCGAGACGCGCGGCCCCGAGAGCGAGACGGGCGTCTTCGCGGCCGGGACGGCGAGCAGCGAGGGATCGACCGGCTTGCCGAGCGCGAGCGCGGTCATGGTGTAGTCGCCGTCGTTCTCCGGGCGTCCGTCGGTGAGGTGGATGTGCCACGCTTCGGTGAGGCCGGCGGTCGTGCGGAAGTCCCCGTAGGTCGCGATGCGGCGGCGGCCGCGCACGGAGCGATCGCGGCGGACGAGCAGTCCGGTGTCGCGCGCGTAGTAGAGGTACTCGATGCGGCCGCCCGGCGGCGCGACCTTGACGACGTAGGCGGCTACCGGCGCGGCGACGGCGCCCAGCAGCGTGACGCCCTTCGACTGCGTCGCGACGGCGCGATCGCTGACGTCGTCGAGCCGATGCAGCCCGTGTTCGAGCACGACCTCGCCGTTCTCGTTCTGGTGCCAGCCGCGGCCGCCGAAGGTGCCGTCGGCGCTGTGGAACGGCCCGAGGGTCGCGTCGTTCCGGTCGACCGTGCCGGCCTGCGCCGAGGTCTGCGTGCCGTCCATGCCTTCGAGGTGGACCTTCCACTGCTCGGTGCGCGTCTTGGGAACGCCGGGCGCGAGCCTGCCGACGGCCTTGCGGTGCGCGGCCATGACGGCGGCGAGCGTGGTGTTCGCGGGCGCGAGCCCGGCGGGCGGGGCGGTGCCGTCGTCGACGGCCGCATCGGCCCCCAACAGCGCGACCGCCAGCGCGGCGATCAGCAGGACGTCACGACGCATCCGGTTTGACCTTTGCCGTCGCTTTGTAGAAGCGGTCGTTCGGCACGAGCAGCAACCGGTCGTGCGGGTAGTCGAAGTAGATGTCGTAGAACGCCAGGTAGTCGTAGCCGACGACGGCGTCGATCTTGCGATCGTCGTACGATTCTTCGGTCGCGATGATCGGAAGATCCGAGAAGTTCAGGTTGGCGAACGACAGGATGTTGGTGTGGACGATCCAGGTGTCGATGGTCTTGCCGTAGGACGCCGCGTCCGCGAACGGCACGAACGAACTGGCATGCGCGCCGCCGGCGGCCTTGAGCGTGTCCGCGTGGGCGTCGACGTAGGCGCCGAAGACCACCGTCCACGGCATGCCGGTGTTCACGAGAGCGTGCTCGGTGAAGCCGTCGCCGATCGCCATCGGCACCAGGAGCGCGCCGTCGTCGAACTGGAGCGGGATGTCGAGGGCGTGGGCGATCGGCTTCGCCGGGGCGGGCGGCAGCGCCGACGTCGGGAGGACCTCGACCAGGCCATGCACGTAGTCGACATGGATCACGTGCGACGCCAGGAAGTCGTAGCCGAGCGTGCCGACGATCTTGGTCGAGTCGTCCGGGCGCCAGGCGATGTCGGTGGCGTAGACCGGGAAGTTCTCCAGATGGATCGGGCCGAGATCGGCGCTGCGCAGGATCGTGTCGTAGGGGATCCGCTCGCCGGTCGAGAGCTGGGTCGTCTTGCCGAAGGTCGGCAGCCCGAGCTGCTGCGCGACGTCCTCGTCGATCAGGTTGTAGCGGACGCTCGGATCGATCTCGAAATCGAGGCCGCGGCCGCCCACGGTGATCCGGACGATGATGGCGCCCAGGAACGGGAACTTCGCGGGAAGGGGAGCGCGCGCGGTGGTGTCGGTCACGACCGGGTTCGCGGGCGCAGCGAACTCCGACGGCGAGACCGCGCCGCCGGCCTTGAACGACGTCATGCGGTAGTCGTCGTCGTACTCGGGGACCCAGTAGGAATCGTGCACGTGCCAGGCTTGGGTGACGCCGTCGGTCGTGCGGAAATCGTCGTAGCTGGCGGCGATGCGGTGCTTGCCGGCGACGCGTTCGACGCGGACGATGCGATACGTGCTCGCGTCGAAGAAGATCCATTCCGGGTGCTTGGCCCCGGGGAGGGTCACCTTGACGACGTTCGCGGGCGACGCGCCGGTCGTCCGTCCGGCCAGCTCGACGTCGTTCTTCGGATCGGAGGCATCTTCGATCGCGCGCAGGACGTAGAAGCTCGCGTCTTCGGTGCCCGTGTTCGGGGTGGTGAAGCCGTAGGTGTCCTTGTGCCAGCGCGCCCCGGCGAGCTGGCCGTACTCGTCGGTCTGCGCGTCGCTCTTGATCTTGGAATGATAGTCGGTGCCGGAGCGGACCAGATGTTCCGTCCCGTGCAGTCCGGTATCGACGAAGGTCCAATCCTCGGTCAGCGACTTCGGCTGGGCGCCGGTCGACGCGTCGTGCTTGGCCAGGACGACGGAGAGTTTGACGGTCGCCGGGACGAGGCCGGCCGGCGGCGCGTCGAGCGCCGGATCCGGCTTGGCGGCGGCGTGCGCGAGCGCGGACGCGGCCAGCGCGAGCACAATTGCTAATGACGACAAGGTAGTAACCCGCATGAGGCCCCGTTCGCTGGCGGTGGGGAGCGCTCCCTCGACTTCGCGCCTGCGGCGCTACGCTCGGGATGACAGATGACGGGAAAGGTTAGAACGTCATCGGGACGACGGGCTGGATGGTGGGGTCGTGGCCGCCGACTTGGGTGGCGCGCATGATGTAGGCGTCGGCGCCGTGCTGTAGCAAGGTCTTGGCGACGGTGTCCGAGGCCTTGCGCGGCAACAAGGTGCGCCAGCTGGTCAGACCGGCGACGAGGCCGGCCCAGGGAGCGTCTTCCATGGTGCGGCCGAGGTTGGCGGTGCGGGCTCTCCAATCGCCGCGGGCGTGACCGAACGGTTCGAGGTCGCGCAGCAGCGCGCGCGCGAGCGGCGTGGCGATGCCGAGATCGGCGAGCGCGTCGAAGAGCGCTTGGTTCGCGTCTTGGGCGCAGTTGTTGGCGGCGCCGACGTAGGTGGCGCCGGTGCCGTCGCCGATCCGGTAGCGCGCGGTCATGGCGTCGAGCTCGCGCAGCATCACCGGGAAGACCGGCGCGAACGCGTCGAGCTTGAGCGCGACGTCGCACATCGGACGCGAGCCGAGCCAGCCGTACTGACGATCGCCGACGAACCGCGACCAGTGATGCGCGCCGGCGATCAGGCCGTCGGGATTGTGGGTGTAGACCTGATGGTAGCGGATCTCGAAGCGCAGATCGCCGCCGAGCGGTTCGCGCACGACGCGCGCCCGGCCGTAGGCGAAATGGCCGAAGTAGACCGGACCTTTGGCCGCGGGCTCGGCTTTGGCGCCGCCGATGCCGCCGTAGGTGTGAAGCAGCAGCGCGTCGTCGCCTTCGTTCCACGTGCCCGAAGCGGCGGTCGCGAAGCCGCCCTTCTGCGCGGTCGCATCCGCCCACGCGTCCTTGCGCAGGTAGCGGTAGACGCGGTCCCGCGCGAGCGCGCGCTGCGGATCGATGCGGAGCAGCGCGCGCGGCGCGAGGGCGCGCACGACGAACAGGCCGTCGGCATCGACGTCTCCGTAGGCGTACCAGCCGTCGACGTTGGCGGGCGACGATTCGAGATCGCGGGAAGAGGCGGGCAGGATGCCGTCGCCGTTGGCGACGACGTGCGGCACCCGCACGACGCCGTCGCTCCCGTCGAAGAAGCGGACGCGGTAGCGATCGCCCCGGCCGGCCGGCCCGACGAAGTGCAGCAGCGTGTAGCGGCTGCCGGTGATCTGCACCGGTTCGCGCCGCGTGCGCAGCACCGGGCCGTCGGGCGCGGCTTCGAGTACCGCGTCGTCGTCGAGGGCGACCACGATGTCGTCGTACGGGTGCGAGCCGGCCAGCGATTCGAGCGGATCGACGCGCTTCCAGTGGTTCACCCGGACCGGTTGGACGAAGCCTTGGTAGGTGCTGCTGAAGGACGCGTTCGCACCGAAGTCGACGTCGCGAGTGACGGCCTCGACCCAGGCCCGCACGCCCGGGTCGTCGCTCCAGCGCAGCGGCACGATGCTGCCGAGCAGGGCGGCGTGACCCTCGGGAGCGTGCACGACTTCGAAGAGCGCGCCGCGGACGCGCTCGCGATCGGCCGGCTGCGGGAGGATCAAGCGGCCGATCCAGCCGGCGGTGGGGCGGAAGCGCGGATCGCCGACCGGCCTCACCGGGAAGTATCCCTCGCGATTGACGTCGCTCGCCCGGTAGCGTTCGTAATTGCTGACGACCTTCGGGATCTTCGGAGCGAGGTAGGCGGTCTGACCGCGCAGGACGTGCGAGATGTTGCCGATCGTCTCGGCCAGATGGGTGCGGCCGTCGGGCAGCAGCGCGTGGGGATCCATGTAGCCGCCCGGGACCTGATGGCCGACCGGTCCGGCGCCGACCAGGCTGATCTTGCCGAGCCGCAGCGCGCGGTTCCAGTTGGAGAGGAACGCGATCTTCCAGCGGCTCGCGAACATCAGCGGGCCGAGCGGTTCGACGCCGTCCTTCTTGCCGACGAAGTGGTAGAGGTGCTCGGCCGCCAGGAAGTCGTTGTCGCCGGTCATCACGCCGCCGAGCGAGACGATATCGACGGGCGCGCCCAGGACCTTGGCGAGCAGGGGCGCGCAGGCGGCCGACATCTGGCCGCCGCCGCTGTAGCCGATCAGGGTGAGCGGCGTCCCGGAGCCGGCGACGTAGCCGTGCTCGAGCAGCGAGGCATAGACGATCTGCGCGATGCCGCGGTTGTAGAGCGGGCCGTAGCGGGCGTCGGCAGAGATCGAGACGACCAGCATGTTGCGCAGGTTGACGATCATACCGAGGATGCTCTCGGGGCGCTTGAAACGCACGGCGTCGAGGAATTCCCAGAACATGCCGAGCGACGCGCTCGCGTCCAGCGGCTTGTTCATCACCGAGTAGGTCATCAGGCCGCGGACCAAGGCGGCGCCACGCGGCAAGCGCGGTACGAGCGCGTCGAGGAACGTCTCGACATCGGGCGTGTAGGTGGAACTGGACTGCGAGACGCCGTCGAGATAGACCGCCCAGCGCTCGATGGCGGCGGAGGCGTCGCTGCGGCGCGCGAGCGTGCCCGCGTTCCCGAAGGCCGCGCCGCCGGTCGACGGCCCGACCGGGTCGCCGTACCAGCCGGCCCACCAGCCGAGCGTCTCGACCGGCGCGAGCAGACAGGCCGCGACCAGCCCGACGATCGCGATCCAGACGACGCCGACGATCGTGCGCGCGAGCAGCGGCAGGTCGTGGTTCCATCCGAAGATGGTGTGGCCGAGCGGATCGAGCAGCACGCCGACGACGTAGGTGAAAGCCGCGAGCCCCGCGAGACCGATCGCGAGGCTCGTCCAGTTGCGCCGCGTCTTCGCCTTCGCGGCGGCGTCGCGTTTGGCCGGTCTGAGCGCGACCCAGGCGCGTTTGAGGACGGCCGTGCCTTCGTCGGCGAGGGAGACGCCGGCGACCGCGTCGGCGATACGCCGGCCGAGATCCGCGACCGGTTGACCGACGGTGCGTTCGAGCACTTGCAGCAGCAGCCAGCCGAGGCAGACGTGCCAGAGCCCCTCGAGCGCCGAGACGTGTGCGAGCGACGCGAACGCCAGAGCCAATGCCGCCAGATGCCAGATGCGCAGCGCGCCCAAGGCCGGCGAGCCGAGGTACGGCATGGCGGCCAGGAATGCGAAGAGCAGCGGCACGTACGCATAAGCCATCGCGATCGCGAGCGCGACCAGCGGTACGGCGGGCGCGCCGGGCAGCAGCGTGGTGAGCCACGTGGCGAGCACCAGGAAGACGTAGCCGAACGCGAAGAGCGCCGCGCCGACGAGCAGGCTGAACCCGAAGCGCAGCGGGATGACGCGGTTGACGAAGAGGACGATGCTCTGCCCGATCGCCTGCGAGAGCCCGGCGAGGAGCACGACCGCGAGCGCGATCGGCCAGTCGCCGCGTACGGCGTGCGCTGCGAACTCTGACGGATGCAGCAGAAACGTCGGCGCGGTCACACGGCGATGTTCAGCCCGAGTTGGCGCGGCGCCTCCGGCGCGATGCGCGCGCGGCCGATGGCCGCGTCGAGCCGGCCGCCGATCGCGCGCAGCAGCGCGGCGTCGACGTCGATGCCGGCCCGCGCGAGCCGGGCCGCGACGCGCACGTCGTCGATGGTGACGATCCGGAACGCGACGCGCACGCCGGCGGCGCGCGCCAGCCGCGCGAGCGCGCCGAGGTCGCGCAGGATCAGCGGCGAGCGCGTGCGGAGGACGGCGGGCACCGCGAAGTCGGCCAGGATCGCGAGGAGGGGCGGCATCAGCCTGGCCGAGGCCGCCCGGGCGTAGGGGTCGTCGGGCCATCCGATCGCCACCCGGGCCGGACGGGAGGAGGCGCGCGTGAGGTCGGCCGGGAGACCGGCAAGCACGGCGTGACTGGGGACGAGGCGGCGGGTCGGCGTCATGCCGCAAGGGTACATCGAACGTCTGTTCGATTGCAAGGGGAAGGCCGGGGAGCGCGAACAGGGCGGCATGGCCTTCCAGATACCGGCACACGCGAATCGTCTCGCGGTCGCGATGCCGACCCAGACGCTGCTCGGGCACGTGCTCGGGATCACGGCGCTCGGCATGGCCATCACGGGCTTGGCCGCGTATTTCTTGCAAGGCATCCCGTTCGGGATCGCGATGATCGCGATGCTGATCGGGTTCGTCGTGCTGTTCGCGATCCGGGCGACCCGCTCGAACGAGTCGCTCTCGCTGCTGCTGTTCTATCTGTTCGCCTTCTTGGAAGGCGTCGGGATCGCGCCGGTGATCGGGAACTACGTCAGCACGATCGGCCCGGGCGTGGTCTACGACGCGGCCATGACGACGGCGCTCGGGATGGCGGTGCTCGGCGGCGTCGTCTACATCACCGGCCTGGACCTTCGGCGTTTCCAGGGCATCCTGTTCGCCGCGCTCGTCGGCTTGGTGCTGGTCGGCGTGATCTCGCTGTTCTTCCACTTCATCAGCCCGACGGCGTACTCGTGGGCGACGCTGGCGATCTTCGCGGGCCTGACGCTGCTCGACTTCGCGCGCATCCGGGCCGGCGGCGAGGGGCTGACGCCCGTCCAGATGGCGGTGCAGATCTACTTGGACGCGCTCAACATCTTCCTGGCGCTGCTCCAGATCTTCGGGGGTCGCCGACGCGACTAAGGGCCGGCTGAACTACTTCTTATGTGCGGCGTAACCGGGATCTTCGCGCCGGGCCGGGATGCGGCTCGGCTTGCCTATTTCGCGCTGTACGCGCTGCAGCATCGCGGCCAGGAGTCGGCCGGGATCGCGGCCGCCGACGGCGACCGGCTGCGCTCGCACAAGAAGATGGGGCTGCTGGGCGCGATCTTCGACGAAGAGGTGCTGGGCGAACTGAGCGGCCACATCGCGATCGGACATACGCGCTATTCGACGACCGGCTCGTCGGCGGTCGTCAACGCGCAGCCGCTGCTCGAGGACACCGCGATCGGCACGTTCGCGTTCGCCCACAACGGCAACCTGACCAATACCGACGAGCTGCGCGACGGGCTGCCGCCGACGGCGGTGCTGCTGGCCAGCTCCGACACCGAGGTGCTCGGCAAGGCGCTGGCGGTCGCGAGCGGGACGATGATGGAACGGATCGCGAGCGTGATCGGGCAGGCGCGCGGCGCGTATTCGATCGTGCTGTGCACCAAGGACGAGCTGTACGCGTTCCGCGATCCGTGGGGCGTCCGGCCGCTCTGCCTGGGCCGGTTCTCCGACGGCGGCTACGTGGTGGCCTCGGAGTCGTGCGCGCTGTCGACGGTCGGCGCCGAATACATCCGCGAGATCAAGGCGGGCGAGGTGCTGCGCATCTCGGCCGACGGCATCGAATCGCGCGTCGTGCACGTCGAGGGCGAGCGCGCCGCGCTGTGCATGTTCGAGTACATCTACTTCGCCCGGCCGGACTCGACGCTCTCGGGACGCTCGATCTACATGGCGCGCTACGAGATGGGCCGGGCGCTGGCGCGGGAACATCCGGTCGACGCAGACGTGGTGATGGCGGTGCCGGACTCGGCGGTGCCGGGCGGCATCGGATTCTCGGCCGAGAGCGAGCTGCCGTACGTCGAGGGCCTGATCAAGAACCGGTACATCGGCCGGACGTTCATCAGCCCGGACCAGAAGATGCGCAGCCGCGGCGTGCAGCTGAAGTTCAACCCGGTGGTCGAGAACCTGCGCGGCCAGCGGGTGGTGGTGGTGGACGATTCGATCGTGCGCGGCACGACCACGCCCCGGATCGTGCGGCTGCTGCGCGACGCCGGCGCGACCGAGGTGCACCTGCGGATCACCTCGCCGCCGATCGTGCATCCGTGCTACCTGGGCGTGGATATGGCCAGCTACGACGAGCTGATCGCGGCCAACCACACGGTCGAGGAGATCCGGCAGAAGACCGGGGCCGATTCGCTCGGCTACCTGAGCCTGGACGCCCTGGTGGCCTCGACCGGCCGCAAGCGGGCCGAGATGTGCCTGGGGTGCCTGACGGGGGCCTATCCGAACGTGCCGGTGGCTCATCTGACCAAGCAGGCGCCGGGCTAATGCGACCGTTACGGGGTCTTAACACGGGCTAGGCCCGATTCTTTTGTTAATTCCGCGGCCTTTGGCGTATAGTCGAGCCTGAAAGGTCACCATACACATGCCTCAGCCCGACCGACGCCAGCGTAGGGAGGCGCCCTTCGCGCCCCACGACGTCCGGCGCGTCGCCGAGTACTTCGACGGCGAGCTGGAAGCGACGTATCTGTTCGTGCAGTCCGTCTGGCTTCCGGACGCCTTCAAGAGCGTCGACGCCCTTTCGGAATGTCTGCGCGCGGGCGACGCTTCGGCGTCCTTGTTCATGTGCGACCACCTGCGCCAGGGCGCGATCTCGGTCGGTGCCCGCGCGTTCGCGAACGAGGCCGACGCGATCGCGTTGGCCGTCACCGACGGGCAGTGGCTGATGGCCGCGACCCTGACCCGCGGACTGCTGGTCCGCCTGACGATGGCGACGCGCTGGCTCAAGACCCGCCTCTCGAAGTTCAGCTCCGCGACCGACGCCTACGTCGCGACGCAGCACATCGGCGAAGAGACCGCGCCCACGAGCTCGACCACCTACTACGGTTAGTAGGGCGCGAACGCGATCGCCGTCCCTTCGGCGATCGGGGGAAGCGCGTGGACCGGGCACGCGGCGCGGTCGATCGGCCTGACGTCCCACTCCTCGGCATCGATGAGCACCTGCGGCGGCGGAGAGATCCGGCCCGCGCCGCGCAGCTGGTGGAAGAGCGGGAGCATCGTTTCCCGCGAGTGCGAGAACTCGACGCACGCGCCCGTCTCGGTATGACCCCAGCCCGTGCCTTCGGCACTGGGCGGGACCAGGACCATGCTGACCACGATCGTCGAACGGGCTGCGGGCGATGGATCGTTCACGCAGGCAACGTACCCACCGCGCGCCGGAATCATCGCCGTTTGGTTTGCGCGCGGGCGGGCACGATTGGCCTGCGATGATCGAGCGAAGCGAGGGACCGACCTCATCCGAACTGTTGGACGTCCGGCGCGAGCTCGGGCGCTCGAACGGCATCCTCGCACGCTGGTCGGTCAGGACGTTCCGGTTCGCCCTGCACCGGGGCGCGCGCGGGCTGTGGATCGTCGTCGAAGCCGACGACGCGCAGACGTTCGCCTTGCGCGCCGCGCACGTCGCCACCGGATCGATCTCGGTCAATCACCTCGAGAAGCGCCCGAAGGGCGCGAGCGTCGAGATATCGACCGACGTCGGCGCCTTTCGCGTCGTGGTCGACGCGCGGACGGACGGCTGCCTGACGACGCTGCACGCGGTGACGACCCTGATCCCCAGCCACGACCTGCGGCTGGGGAGGCAGCCGCGCGACCTGATCGCGATCGAGACGCAGGGCGTCACGCCGCAGCGCAGCGGCCGGCTCTACACGCGACAGCATGGGTACCAGACCGGTTCGCTGTTCGCCGCGTGCTCCGGCACGCGCGGCGCGTCGCTGTTCTATCTGCAGAACTTCACGTCGCTGGCCGCCTACTTCGAGGACACCAAGACGACGCCGAAAGACTCGGTCGGCGGGACGTGGCCCGAGATCGGCTTCGCACTGCCGACCAGCGAGGAACATCCGCTGCTGGCGAGCGACGAATACACCCTCTCGGACGCCTATCTGGTGCTCGGGCCGAAGGCGCCGGAGGACGACGGCGAGGCCGCAAGGGCCTACCTGGACGCGCTCGCGGTGGTGGTGTCGCGGATGGCGGACCGCCCGCGATCGTATCGCGATTGGCCCAAGCGGGCGCTCGAGACCGTGTACGATCTCTCGCTCTCGCCGGAGTGCACGATCGAGGCGCGAGGGCGTCGCTATCTGGCGCCCTACGTGAACAGTAAGAACAAGCCGCCCGAGAGCATGGTGCAGCTCACCGTGCTGGTCGCGCTGCTGGAGTTCGAACGCTGGCTGGGGCGGACGTTCGAATTGTCCCGCGAGATCTCCGCGGGGTTGCCGGCGTTCTTCCGCGAGGATCTGGGGACGGTGGTCCGGTGGCTTCCGGGCGAACGGTTCGACGAGAAGGAGGACGAGCATCAGAACCACGAGGCGATGGACAGCTGGTACTTGTACCACGTGCTCTTCAACCTGTCGCGTCTGGCGGCGTTGGGCCGGGCCGACGCGCGCGAGCTGTTCGAACGCTCGCTGCCGTACGCCATCCGCGTGGCGAAGCGGTTCGCCTACCGTTGGCCGATCTTCTTCAATTTGACGACGCTCGACGTCATCCAGTCGGAAGCGTCGAAGGGTTCGGGCGGCGAGAACGACGTGGCCGGACTCTACGCGCTCGTGATGCTGCACGCGCACGACCTGTTGGGCGACCGGACGTATCTCGACGAGGCGCGGCTCGCGACCGAGGCGATGGAAGGCTTGGGCTTCGGTCTGTCCTATCAGACGAATACCACCGGCTTCGCGGCCGAGGCGGCCGCGCGGCTGTGGAAGAAGACCGGCGAAGCGCGCTATTACGACCTGGCCTTGATCGCGCTCGCGAACGTGTTCGACAACATGGCGCTGTGGGAGTCGCGCTACGGCAACGCCCGTCACTACTCGACCTACTTCGGGCTCTACCCGCTGCGGGGAGCGCCGTACATCGCGGCCTACGAAGAACTCGAAGCGCTGGCGAAATTCCACGAATTGCTGGCGATGGCGGGCGACGACCTGCCGAAGAGCGTGACCCTGCTCGCGAGCGAGTTCGCGAAGTCGCTGGTCTCGCGCGGATGGAACTACTACCCGGGCGATCTGCCGGCCGAGGCGCTGGCGCCCAAAGCCCGCAACGGCACGGTGCGGCGCGAACTCGCGATCCCGCTCGAAGATCTCCAAGACGGCTTGCTGCAGTCGGGACAGGTCGGCCAGGAGATCTACGGCGCCGGCCTTGCGCTGGTGTGCGCGACGCGCCACTCCGTGCGCGTGCCGGGGCGTCCGTTCCTGATGTTCTGCGAATATCCGCTCCAACTGATCGCCAAGAATCGCTATCGCGTCGCGGGCGATCCGCGCATGACGTGCACCGTCCGTCTTGTCCCGACCGGCGCGGATGCGCGGGTGCCGCTGGACGCGGTCGGCGTGCGCGGCTCGAAGCGATCCAAGCCCGTCAGGTCGGTCGAGGGGCACGTGCGCTTCGAGGTGCGGGGCGGCGACGAGTTGACGATCCGGGCGGCTCGGGCGGCGGCGAAACCCTAAGCGGGCCGAACGGTCGCGAGCACGCCGATGCTCCGGCCCGAGAGTTCGAAGAGGACGCCGCGGGTGGCGGCGTTGATATGGGTCGTGTCGTCGCGGACGTCGTGTTCGCCGCCGCGGGCGTGGACGTGACCGAACGCATGGACCGGCGGGCGGGCGTCGCGCACCAGTTCTGCGATCGTCTCGGAGCCGGCGTGACCGCCGTCGCGGACGGCGTCGAGGACGCGATAGGGCGGCTCGTGGGAAAGCACGATGTCGACGCCGGACGGTACCTGCGGGAGTGCGGTCGCGTGAGGGAGGCCGAGGATGACGACGTCGCGTTCGCGGACCTTCACGCGCGCGCCGCGATCGAGGAGAAGAAGCGGGCCGAAGAGCGCCTGCCATTGCTCGGGCCGGTACTTCTGCACGGCGTCCTTGCCTTCGTGGTTGCCGAGCGTCAGGAGCTTGACGCGATAGGGCAGCCGGTGGAACCAGACGGCGAACTCTTCGGCGCCGGATCCGTAGCGCGTGAAGTCGCCTGCGTGCAGGAAGATATCCGCGTCGGGGAGCGAGCGGAACTTCTTGTGATTCGCGTGCGTGTCGGAGAGCACCAGGACGCGCACCCCGGCGTCGCGCTCTATTCGGGGAATGCGCGGGTTCGGACGTCTTCGGCGTAGTTGCGCAGCGCGTCGACGGTGGCGGCGCCGACCTCGGCGTAGCGCTTGACGAACGACGGCGAGTGCTTGTACATGCCGAGCAGATCGTAGAGCACGAGCACCTGCGCGTCGCATTGGGGGCCGGCGCCGATGCCGATGGTCGGGATGCTCAACTCGCGCGTGATCTCGCCGGCGATCTCGGCATCGACGACCTCGAGGACGATCGCGTAGGCGCCGGCCGCTTCGACCGCCTTGGCGTCGGCCATCAGCCGGTCGCGGTGGGTGCGCGGCTTGTAGCCGGGGCCCATGCTGGCGGTTTGCGGCGTGACGCCGATGTGGCCGACCACCGGGATGCCGGCCGAGGTGATGGCGCGGATGGCTTCGGCTTCGTGCGCGCCGCCTTCGAGCTTGACCGACGACGCGCCGGCCTCTTTGACCAGGCGGATGGCGTTGCGCAACGCGTCCTCGTTGCTGACGTGGTAAGAGCCGAACGGCATGTCGACCATCACGTGGGCGCGCGAGGTGGCGCGGGTGACGGCGCCGGCGTGGTGGATCATCTCTTCCATGGTGACGGGAGTCGTCTCGTCGTAGCCGAGCACGACGTTGCCGAGGCTGTCGCCGACCAGGATGACGTCGATGCCGGCCTCTTCGACGAATCGCGCGAACGAGGCGTCGTAGGCGGTGATGACCGGGAAGAGCACCTTGCCCTTGCGGCGCTTGATCGCTCCGGCGGTGACGCGACGGACGGTCGCGGGACCGGGAGCGGGCTGGTACGGACGGGCGTCGGGCGCGTCCGCAGCGCGGGGGCGATCGGGGGTGATCATGGTCTTTGACCCTTCGCTACCTGGAGGCCGAGGCCCCGGGCCATTGACCTACCGCAAAGTAAGGAATATAGTAAGAGGTAAGGAAATGGAGGCACTATGGCACGGTCGACCGTGACGAGCAAGGGTCAAACGACGTTGCCCAAGGTGGTCCGTGAGGAGCTGCGCCTCGTCGCCGGCGATCGCATCGACTTCTTCGTCGAGGATGGACGGCTCATCGGCGTTCCGGCGAAGATCACGCTGGACCAGCTGATGAATATCTTGCCGAAGCCGACGAGGCGCGTCTCCATCGAAGAGATGAACGAAAGCGTTCGTACTGAGGCCGTCCGGCGATATCGGAAGGCGCGATGACCGGCCTCGATACGAATGTCGTCGTCAGGCTGCTGGTGGACGACGATCCGGAGCAACGCGAGCTCGCACGGGCCTTCGTCGCTCGCACGTGTACGCCGGACGAGCCCGGCTATATCGATCACATCGTCCTTGTGGAAACCGCATGGGTCCTCGGTAGTGCATACTCGTTCGAACGCAACGAGATCGCCTCTGCCATAGAGAGCATCATGAATGTCGAGGAGTTTACGGTCGAAGGGCCGGATCTCGTCCGCAACGCCCTGCGGGCTTCCGACCGCGGCGCCGACTTCTCCGATGCTCTCCTCGGTGCGGTCAACCGTTCGGCGGGATGCGAGCGAACCGCGACATTCGATCGGGCGGCTGCCCTGAAGATCGACGAATTCGATTTGGTCAAGTAGAACGGATGGATTCAGTCCGGCGGCGAACGCTTCGCGACGATATGCGCACTTTAGCGATGACCCTTCTGATCGCCGCATCAGTCTTGATGCCGAGCATCTCCCAAGCGGCAGAGAAACGCGTCATCTCGGTCGCCATCGTGAACGATCGCGAGCAACAGGTGAAAGCGCAGTCGCCACACCTCGAGAATTGCTTCCCGAACCTGGCGCAACGCATCGAGCCGGGGCAGACCTATCACTTCCGGTGCACCGTCTGGGACGAGACCAAGGCGACGTCGTTCGTCGTGCGGCGGCGGAAGGCGAAATTCTTAACGCCCACCAGGGCGTGAACAATCTCATCACGGTCGGGGCGGCCAACTCGCGCGTGTCGTTGGAAAAGGTCTTCACCTATTGCGGCGACACGCTCGACATGGACTTTCAGCGGAGCGAGTTCCGCCAGCGGCAGGGCTTATTCGGATCGCACAAAGACGTCGAGATCGTGAAGGGTCAGAAGTATCAGGCGCCGACGAGCGAGCGCAGAAAGCTTGCGGCACCAAGACGGACGAGGTGGCGAGCCCGATTCCGGCCGACGCATTGAAGGGCGACCAATAGCGCGTCCAAGCGACCCCTCCGTGTAGGGCGCGAAACGTGGGGGTACGATATCGGCATGACAGACTTGAACGAAGTCAAACAAGCGGTCAAGGACACGGTCGACAACACGATAGACCAGACGCGTGAAGCCGGCCACCGTTCGTCGGCGGATGCCGAACGAATACGACGCGATCTCTCCGGAGATCAGATGACGACAACCGAGAAAGTCACCTCCACAGCGAACGAGACCAAGGAACGAGTGGCGGCGGGCATAGACCACGCCAGACACGAGGTTCGCGAGCGAACCTAGCCCGGTAGCGACCGGGCAGATGAAGCCGCTCTGACGTAACGAGAAGAAGCCCCGGCGCACCAGCGCCGGGGCTTCTCTTTGGGGTCAGGTCGGTTCGCTGGGCGAGGGAGGGTCGATGATCGGGTTCTCGGGGATGCCGGGTTCGCCGGGCGCCGGCCGGGGCGGCTGCGGCGGGATGCCGCCCGGATCCGGGCGCGGCATCTCGGCGCGTATGCGTGTTGCGTTCATGGCTGGATCGTACCCAGGTGGGGTGGCGGTCCCTCGACTACGCTTCGCTACGCTCGGGATGACAGGAGAGGTAGATCGCTTCGCTCCCTGTTCGCTCGACTACGCTTCGCGGGTGCGGGGCCGTGCGGGGTGGTGGTCCCTCGACTACGCTTCGCTACGCTCGGGATGACAGGGTGCGGGGCCGTGCGGGTGGCGGTCGCTCGACTACGCGCTTCGCGCTACGCTCGGGATGACGGGGTGCGGGGCCGGCCGGGGCGGCGGTCCCTCGACTACGCTTCGCTACGCTCGGGATGACAAGGCGGGGCGCTTTGCTGGGGGAGAGCGCGGTCTTTGCCGCGGCTGTAGCGGCGCATGGCTTCGTAGTTGGCTTCGATGAAGGCGCGTTTCTTGCGGTGGGACCAGCCTTTGAACTTCTTCTCGAAGGCGATGGCGTCTTGGATCCAGGTGAACTCGGAGACGTGTTCGAGGATCAAGGGACCGCGGTTGTGGGTGTAGGCGCTGGGGTCGGACTCGTGCTGGTGCTCCCAGAAGCGCCGTTCGACGTCGTTCGTGACGCCGACGTAGAAGGTGCCGTCGAAGCAGCGGATGGCGTAGACGTAATACAGCTTCATCTCGTGGGTCGTCTGCTCGGGGAGGCGCGATCGACAAGGCCCGCGCCTGTCATTCCGAGCGTAGCGAAGCGTAGTCGAGGAACGGCTCGGCGCTTTTGCTCTCGTCGGTCCCCCGACTCTGGTCGCTTCGCTCCCGACGCTCGGGATGACAGGGAGAAGAAAGAAGAAGGGTGCGCGTTTGCGCACCCGACCTTTTCGCTTGCGGCGAGGGCGGTGGTCTCGTCGGTCCCTCGACTACGCTTCGCTACGCTCGGGATGACAAGGGGCGACGCCGGTGATTACAGCGCGCGCACCAACCTTTTCCCTAGCCGGCCATTTGCTCCGCGAGCGCGACTAGGGCGCGGACCGGGGTGCCGGTGGGGCCTTTGGCTTGCCAGGCGGATTCGTTGTCGAGGTAGGCGGTGCCGGCGACGTCGAGGTGCAGCCAGGGAGTGTCGCCGACGAAGGTGCGCAGGAAGGCGGCGGCGGTGAGGGTGCCGGCGGCGCGGCCGCCGGTGTTCTTGAGGTCGGCGATGTCGCTCTTCATGGCGGTGGTGTAGTCGTCGTAGAGCGGCATGTGCCAGTAGCGCTCGCCGGTCGGCTTTGCGGCCCGCTCGAAGGCGGCGATGAACTCGTCGTTGTTGCCGACCAGCGCGCTTGCGGCGTGGCCGAGCGCGATGACGACGGCGCCGGTCAAGGTCGCGGAGTCGATCAGCTTGGTCGCGCCGAGCTTGAGCGCGTACGACAGACCGTCGCACAGGACCAGGCGGCCTTCGGCGTCGGTGTTGATGACCTCGATGGTGGTGCCGTTCATCGACGTGACGATGTCGCCGGGTTTGGTGGCTTTGCCGCCCGGCATGTTCTCGGTGGCCGGGACGATGGCGACGACGTTGAGCTTGGGCTTGAGCTTGCCGATCGCGTACATCGCGGCGATCGTGCCGGCGCCGCCCGACATGTCCATCTTCATGTCTTCCATGTTGGCGGCGGGCTTGATCGAGATGCCGCCCGTGTCGAACGTGATGCCCTTACCGACCAGGCCGAGGATCTCTTTGGAGCCCGGATCGCCCTTGTAGGTGAGGACGATGAACTTGGGCGGCTGGACGCTGCCGGCGGCGACCGAGAGGAACGAACCCATGCCTTCTTTGCGGCAGCGGGCTTCGTCGAGCACGTCGATCGAGAGACCGGCGTCACCCGCGACGCGGGTCGCTTCGGCGGCCATGTGGGTCGGGGTCATGTCGTTGGCGGGCGTGGCGGCCATGGTGCGCGCCAGGTTGATGGCTTCGCCCAGGATGATGCCGCGCTTGACGCCGGCGGCCACGGCGGCCGAGTCGAAGCCGTCGTCGAGGAGGGTCACGGCGGTGACGGCGACCTTCTTATCCGGCTTCGTCTGGTAGAGGGTGATGTCGAACGAGCCCGAGAGCGCGCCTTCGACCACGAACGAGGCGCAGGCGGCCTCGTCGCCCTTGGCGGCGGCCGGAAGGGCGATGGCGATCTCGGAGACGTTCTTGCGGCCGAGCAGACGGACGGCCGTGCCGGCCGCGCGGGCCAGGAAGTACGGCTCGAACTTCTCGCGTTCGCCCAGGCCGACCACGAGGACCCGGCCGAACGGCTGGCCCTGCGCGTGGACGAGGGCCGTCTCGGCGAGCTTGCCCTTGATCTCGCCGCTCGCCAGGATCCCGGAGATCGCACCGCCCAGTGCGTCGTCGGCGGCTTTTGTCGCACCGTCGAGCGTCCCGTCGGTGAAGACGGGGACGACGAGTGCGCCGGTGCGCGCCGAGGCGGGCGCATCGTGAGCGATACGGACTTGCATGATGAACCTTTCGCGTAGGTGAAGA
>Ga0207667_10001507_pt1 | contig 29227 bp, 40 predicted proteins | sample KBSCornC52_FD_184301 | JGI IMG/M metagenome (GOLD analysis project Ga0207667, IMG submission 184301) | Corn rhizosphere microbial communities from Kellogg Biological Station, Michigan, USA - KBS Corn C5-2 (SPAdes) (version 2) | ecosystem: Host-associated > Plants > Roots > Rhizosphere > Soil ...
CCATGACCGTGGTCGCCTGGAGGTTTGCCTCGTATGTGGCAGGGTCGGTGGCCTTCAGGGCCTGCGCCTGCCTCATCGTGTCCGAGTTCTCCTGCCACCACTTGGTGTTGCGAAGCTCGGCCTGGAAGGCCTCTTTGCTCAGGTTGTTCTTGACGTAGTCGTCGAACACCTTAGCCACACCGGGCTGAGACTTGAGGAACGAGTAGGCGAAGCCGTACTCGGAGGCCAGCTCCTCGGATGACAGGCGAGCCGGAAGCTCGCTGTCAGTCATGTCCTGATCGTTGTTCGGTCCGCCACCCTCGATGCCAGAGATCCTGCGACCACCCATGAACAGATCCTGGTAGTAGCCAGACTTGAGGTCATCGATCTCGATGCCCTTGCCGGGCTTCGGGGCATGGATGAACTTGCCGTTACCGATGTAGATGCCGACATGGTCTGGTCCGGCTGAGCCCTTGTCGGTATCGAAGAAGATCATGTCGCCAGGGGCGAGATCCTTCATGCCGACAGCCTTGCCCTGACCGATCTGGTCGTAGGTGGTGCGGGCAACGGACAGGCCAAAGTGCTGGTACGCTTGCTGCACCATGCCCGAGCAGTCGACACCCGAAGTGAGACTGTTGCCGCCCCACTGGTACGGTGTGCCGATGAACTGCTTCAGGTAGTCTACGATCTCCTGTCCGTTTACCGCCATGTCATCCTCCGCCGATCATCTCCATGAGCCAGTTCATGCCGTTGGTGGCAGCCTGGTAGGCCCCATACTCAGGGTTCTTCTTGGCCTCTTCCTGAGCCATGTAGGACTGTGCAGCGGCGCTTACGCCGCCGCTACTAGTGCTGGACTGGTTCTGTAGATCCTGTCCCACATACGTGGACGTGGTGGTTGTAGTCGAGGGATTGGCCTGCTCGTACTTGTTCAGGATCGACTTGAACCGGGACTGCTCAGCCTTGGTCGGATCCCTGCCCAGAAGGGTCTGAGCGGCGCCCTGGAAGAGGGCTGCCGCATCCTCTGCGGTAGAGATGTTGTACGACTGCTGGGTGGCCGTCACGGTCCGAGGCTGTGAAGCCTCCTTGGATCGCTGAGCGATGTCCTTGCCGAGCACGTCCCAGGGCGTGACGTTCTTCCCCGCCACTTGGTACTGAGCCGACACGCCGACATAGCCAGCCCAGAGCTTAGCCACATCGGCATCACGCATCTGCGTTGTGTCGTAGCCAGCCAGGTTGAGCTGAGACATGAACTTGTTGCGGGTCTTCTGATCCCACATGTAGTACATGTTGACGGCGTCCGAGTAGTCCATGAACGCGATGGGCGACTGAACGCCCATGTACAGGTTCGGGTTCTTCGGGTTGCTGGCCTTCTGCGGCACAACCGGGAACGACCCCATAGACCCACCAGAGTAAGTGGTGGGCCCTGCGGTGCCACCGCCCTTGAGGGCGGAGGCCACCCTGTTGCGCGCAGCATCGATACCGTCCTGCTGCTTCTGCTGACTCGGAGGCATACCGCCCATGCCGCCAGCGTCAGATCCGACAGGTGTAGACATGATCAACCTCCAAACGTGTTCGTGTTATCGAACGAAGGGGTGGAGAGTCCACCCACGCTCTGGCCACCAGCGGTGCCCTCGTTCGCCATCACGTCGAAGATGGACTGGTTCGCAGTCTGATCCTGGACGTTGCCGGTGAACTGGCCGAGAGTTCCAGCGGTCTGCTCTTGCTGCACAGTGTTCTGATCGAAGCCCATGTCTCGCGACAGGTAGCGGGTGAAGAGGTCCCCGAACGTCGTAGACTGCTGGATCATCGCCACCACCATCGAGTTCCACTGACCCTTGATGTCAGCGTTCTCCTGGGCGTTGATGTCGCTACTTCCTCCGTCCGCCTTTCGGAGGAGCAGAGCTCGCTTGGCGTCGTCCCTGTAGGCCAGGTAGCTCTTGAGCCAGTAAATGTCGGAGCGCATGCCGATCGACCCGTCAGGGTTGACGGCCTTACTCCAGATCTCTGGGTCGTTCACCACCTGCTTGAGGGCTACAGCCTGGCGATCGAAGTAGTTCACATCGAGCTGGTTGTAAGCCTTGGACCAGTCCGCGTTGTAGTACGGGTTGCTCACCAGATCGCCGTTCTCGTTCACGATCTGCGGTTCCGAGAGAACCGCGACTGCGGCCTGCTTCTGCAGCTTCAGGTCTTCAGCGCCCGGATCGTCGAACGACTGGAAGCCCTGCTGGTACAGCTCGGCGTAGATCGTGTTCATCTGCGACTTGTACTGCATCCAGCCCTTGGCGAGGTTCGCCTGAGCCATAGCATCACGAGCCGACATCTTCTCACGCATCGGCTTGCCGGAAGCGGGGTCGGTAGCGTGGGTCAGCTCGTAGTGGTACGCACCGTTGGAGTACTTACCCTCCTGGTCCGCACCCACGATCAGCCCAGCGTACTCGGGTCCGACCTTGGTGATCAGGTCCTGGTAGTACTTGGACATGTGCACGGCTTCGGCGGTAGGCCGAAGGCCGCTGTTGTTCTTGCTCAGCGACTGAGAGAACACGAAGGCAGCGTCACCGAACTTGTCGTAGAACCGCTGGTCCGCCGTGTTCGGATCCACCTTCTGTATCGCCCGGTACTGCTGACGGAAGAAGTCGTACGGGTCGCGAGCCTGAAGCGAGATGGGCAGCGTCATAGCGAACAGGGTCTTCATCAGACTCTGCTTCTTCGCCCTGCTGTCGATCTCGGTCCAGGTAGGCTTCGTCTTGCGAAGCCCTTCCATGTACTTGTAGTTCTCCGCCTGCATGATGTAGAACAGGTTCTGCTGGTAGCTGTCCGACATCGGGTCACCCTGCTCGGACTTCCTGTACCAGTTGGGCAGGAACGTCTCAAGTTCGGAGTCGTTGACACCGAACGGCAGGATGCCCAGCTGCTGGAACATGTCCGCAACCTTGGGGCTGTTCTTCGCGATGTGGTCAGCAGCGATCTGGACGTAAGGTCCAGCGCTGACCGGGATCGGTCCGTCACCGTGGTTCAAGATGATGTTCGCAGTGGACATCGGGATGTTGAACGTAGCGTTCTTGTCGAGCCCGAAGAACTTCTTGAACGCCTTGCCACCAAGGTGGTCCGGAACCTGGATGACCATGTTCCGCTCGTTGTACGGAACCAGCCGCTTCGATCCGTCCGGCATGGTGACCGTCCCGTCAGGGGCGATCTTGTAGCCATTCTGGTCGGTGGTGACACCGGCACGAGTCGGTGCACCCATCACCTGAGCGACCCTGGGCAGGATGTCCGGTTTGTCCGAGATGATCCGAGCCCAGCGGTTCCACGACTCTTGCTGCGCCCCGAAGAACGCACCGAAGTTGCGGAGCATGTAGCTCATCTTGGTCTCGTAGTCCATCGTGAAGGTGGTCTTCTTCACGTCGTCCAGCGCGCGCTTACGCGCAGCGCTCTCCATCTGGAGCCTGAGATCCTCGGTTATGTGGGTAGCTCCGGACTTGCCGGAGGTCTCCATCAGGTCCCGAAGGTGTACCCCGTAGCGCTGAGCGAACAGCGGGTTGCGAAGCAGATACTTCGCAGGCATGTTGCCCATGATGTTGTAGAACCCGGACATGAACCGGTCCATCGCCTTCATCGCGGCGTGACCGCCACGAGCGTACGACAGAGCCTGGCCGTTCACCAGGGGACGGTTGGGCTCGGGGATCTGCTTGAGCATGTCCTCGGTGACTTCGCCGCGGGCGGCAGCCTGACGGATGGCGTCCCCAGCGGGGAACGCAGGGTTGAGCCACTCGTCGACCTGAGATGTAACCCGATCCACCAGCTGATCATGCGGAAGATGCTGCGCGATCTGATGGTCTCGCTTGTAGGCGACACCCTCTGGCGTGTTGAGCCAGCGCTCAAGCTGGTCCGGAGTCTTGCCCTTGAGGTATCCAACAGCGAGCTCGTCGTGAGCAACCTGCTGGTTGACCACCTTGAGCCACGCTTCCATGTGGACGTCAGCCCCGTGCTTGGCGGGAGAGAGCTGCTCCCAGTTCATGCGACGGAGCTGGTTCAGATACATGTCGGCACTGCTGCCCATCATGTTCTGGAAGTTCTTCTCCCCGCTGGCCAGGTCTCGGAAGAGACCACCCTGAGCGCCCGCATAGGCGGGCGCGAAGAGCTGCCCACCAACCTCCTGGTGCTTCATGGCCTGTCCACCCTTGACGAGTGAGTCCATATCAGCGTAGGTGTTGCGAACATCGGCCAGCATGTCCATGTTGACGTTGAGCTCGTCTTGGTGGGCGACCACATCATGGTTGCGCCCCTCGTTCCGAGCCAGGGTCATGTCCTGCTGGATCCGCTGCTGCTGCTTCTCCAGGTCGGAGATCTGGATCTCCAGGTTGGAGCGAGTGACGTGCGCAGCCTCGAAGTAGTTGTCCGGCATGGCTGCTCTGCGCAGCCCTTCCCAGGAATACTTGCCACCCTTGATCGCTCGGTCCATCATAGCCATCGGGCCGAACCTGGCGATCTGGCCGAGCGCGTCATCCGACAGCGCTCGTGGACCGTAGCCCAGGCGGAACAGCTGAGAGAACTTCCAGATCGTACCGACATACTCAGGAAGCGCCACGATCTTAGTCCAGGCGTTGCCGGACTGGTTCAGCGCCTTCTGCCAAGTCGAGGCGTTGGCGTTGATGGCCTTCTCGAACAGCTTGAAGTCCATCATCGAGTGACCGTTGGCCATCTGGCTACGGAGCAGTGGAGTGACCACCGTCTTTCCGCCATCTGGCGTGATCTCGTCTACCCGCAGAGTGAGGCCCGGGTTGTTCGGGTCTGCCACGCTGGTGGTACCGAACTGCTCGTTCCTCATGGAGCCCTGGGCGGCGCCGCGCTTGGCGGCGATCTCCCGGTACAGACCGTCGGCCACCTCGTGAGAGATGTCCTCACCGGTCCGCAGGTTGTACCTGTCGACGATGTTTCGAGCGATCTTCTGCTCGATCGTCTGGAGGACCATCGGACGCTCAGCCGCTGAAGCGTTCAGGTACTGAGAGACGTACATGTCGCGAGCCTGGGGCGTGAGCGACTTGACATCCGTCAGGCTGGCGTTGAGCTGCTTGTAGCCCTGGTCATCGTTGACGTCGATGTAGTGCGTAGGCTTGATGTCGTTGTAGGTGTGAGCCAACTTCACAACCCCGCCGAGGCTGAGGCTGTAGATGTTGTTGACGCGGCTTCCGATGAAGCCGCCGTCCTTCATAGGCTGCCACTGTCGCGACTGCTCCCAGGCGTTCCTGATCTTCAGGCCCGCAGGGGTGGTGACCCGGTTGAAGTTCATGTTGCCGAGAGCGCCGAACGCGTCGATCTTGTCGGAGACGATCCGGCTCTGTGCGTCCAGGGTTGCGATGTCCCGAGTCTGGGCGTCCATCAGGGACTTGGCGCGCAGACCCATCGGACTGATCTTCTCAGCGTCCGACAGTCCGTTGTAGTACGTCGAGGTGTTGGACAGCCGGGACTGGACCTGGTCGATCTGGTAGGCCAGCTCACCGTTCTGAACCTTCAGAGCCTCGTTGGCTACGTTGTCACCCATGGTGACGCGCAGCACGTTGGCAACCTCGGTCTGATCCTTGGCCTGCGAGAGCAGCGAAGCGACCGCAGGGCCGTTGGCAGACTTCCGAAGCGTAGGTTCACGAAGCATCACTGCTGCCGCTGTATCGGAGTTTGCAGACTTGATCTTCATGAAGTGATCGGTCAGCTTCTGGAAGGGCTGCTTCGAGGTGAAGTTGTCCCAAGCCATGCTGTTGGCGATCTCCGGCGTAAGAGCCGGAGCGCCCCTGGTGACCTGTGCGGTCTCCTTGGCGATCTGTCCAGCGACAGGCCGGGTGATCAGGCCGAGCTTGGCTGCACCGGCAGCCTTGCCGCCGAGAACCAGCGGGTCAGCCTCCCAGGAGATGCCGAGGTCGGCCGCTCCCGAAACGTACTTGGCAGGTCCGTCGCTGAAGTACTTGTCAAGGTTGGTCATCGTGCCGAACGGGTCGGCAGCAGAGACGGTTCCCCTGAAGGTGCCCTTAGCTACCTCGCGCTCCTGCTTGAGGATATCCTGGGGCAGGACGCCCGCCTTCTGGCGTTCGCCCGGAGTCTGGGTGAGCAGGGTCCACGACTGGCCGGGACTGATGTGGTGAGCGAGCTCCCACGCGTCAGAGAACCCCATGCCCTGGTCGTGCATGTAGTCCTTGCCCTGATACCCGGTCGGGTTCATGTCGTTCAGGAACGTGCTCATCTCGATCCCCGCGAAGGAGACGGCGGGGGAGACTGTGGCGCTGTACGCCTGGTAAAGCTTGGAGCCGATCCACTCGATCGGCTTGAAGATCTTGGAGTCGAAGATGCCGCCGTCGTTGGCCTCGCGCTGCTGCTTCAGGGCAGCGAGCTGGGCCTGGGTGATCTGCGAGTTCGGGTTGGACATGTCGATACCCCGGCCACCCATGTACTGGTAGACCTTGTCCCGGACGTTACCAGGCAGGTTCTCCGGGGTGATCATCCCATCGATCAAACCATCTTGGAGAGTCTGAAGATCCTTGGGGGAAACATCGCCAGCCATGTCACGCCTCCTGTCCGACAACCCCCGGTTCGTCGTAGTACGGAGGTATGTTACTGCCCATGAGATTCTTCGCCATGGAGTTGATCATGTCTCGGCCAACGGGAGCGTTGGCCAGCTCTACACCCATCGTGGGTGAGTCGCTGAAGGTCAGGGCCAGTGCGCCCATATCGTCGAACCACTGGCCACCGTACTGGTACTCAAGGCCGCCCTGTATCACTGCTTCCCCTTCACCTGTCGGATCACGTTCCGCATAGCCCAAGAGGCGCCAGGCTGGTTCGCCATGAACTCAAGCACCGGCATCCAGTTCTGCAGCTTCTGAAGATCCTCGGACTGCTGGTCAGGGAGGTTCAGCGCCTCCGTGCCCGCACCCGGACCGCTTGCGGCGCCCGCTGTGACGGGAGTGTCAGGCTGAGTAGTAGGGTCACCAAAAGGTACCACGCGGGAACTAGCGTCCCCAAAGAGATCTCCAAAGTTCACCCCTCCACCATCAGGGGCCTGCGCCATCTTGGCGCCGGACTCCTGAGTCTGATACTCTTGCTGCTCGCCGTAGCCAGCGTTGGGTAGGCTACGGTTCGCCTGAGCGACAGCCTTGTCGGTGCGCTTACTGAACTGGCCGGGGCCAGCAACGTTTGCCATAGCCTACCCTCCGCTCACTTCGGCATGTGCTTGTCGGTACCCCGAGTCAGGGCGTCCGGGTCGAACTGGCCAGACTCGACAGGCCCGGTAGCCTCCCACTTGTGGGGAGCAACTTCCTGGTTGAGTCGGTCCGGACCGATGTTGCCATCCTGGTCGTAGAACGACAGTTCGGGCGCCTCAAGCGCCCGCCCCTTCAGGGAGCCGAACTCGCCCTCAGGGCTGTGGTCACCGGCGAACCAGCCGCCGGAGATGTTGCCTTCGTGGCCGGAGCCACTGTGAACCTGGTTCAGGCCCATGGATTCTCCTTATCAGATAGGCGACTGGCGCCGCGTCTGAGCAGACATCTGAGCCTGCCCCTTACTGTTCAGCCCGGCGAGGAGACCCATAAGGTCTCGTCCCTGAGGCTCACCTTGCTGCGGTGTCACGCCCGCCATGTTCGGCCCTGGTTGGCCGCCTCCAGCCCCTCCAGCGCCGGGGGGTCCTCCAGGTCCACCAGCGCCCTGAGCGCCGCTTAGAGCGGCAGCCAGGGGGTCCTGTGCCTGCGCTGAGGCCGGTTGCTCCTTGGGCTTGAAAACCTCAAGGACGGCATCAGCTACTGACTTGCCCTTCTCCCTCAGCTCGATGAGCTTGGCCACCTTCTGAAGCTCGGGGACGGGATCGAACATGCCTTGCGACTGCAAAGCCATGGTCGGGATCGCTTGCATGTATCCCATGATCCCCTGCTTGATAGCGTCGGTGAACTGCTCGTTGTCGATCTGGGTCTGCATCGCCATAACGTCGATGTTCATCGGGAGCTGTCGTTGGAAGAAGTCTCTGGAGATGAGCTGGTCACCGCGAAGCTGAAGGAGACCCACGATCGCCCGAGCGGGATCCTGACCAGCAGCGAAACCGTACGTGACATCAACGGTATAGTCGCCGTCGATGTCCTTAGTTGGAACGTAGGTCTCTTCGAATGGGGATCCCTGAACAGTTCCACGGATCGTCCTCTTCTCGCTCGGCCAGAGAGCCTGGTCCATCTCGAACGCCAGGTTGATAGCGACACGGAGAGCCTCGCCGATCACCTGCTGTCCTGTGGTGATGACCGTGTTGAAGCCACCCATCAGGGCCTGCACACCACGACCGGTGATGATCGAGGCATCCATGTTACCCGAGCGAGCTTCAGGGGTGCGGGTTCCGGTCCGGAGCTCGGACTCCAGAACCTGCATCTCCTGCATCGCCGCCTGGGGGACGTCGATGCCTACGCGCTTGATCTTGTCCGGGTTGTCCGTACGGATGATCGCATCATCGCCGAAGGTCATCTTCTGGACGTCGCGGGGGACAGCCAGCGGAGCGCGCACCGTCTTCTCTGTGGCCTCAAGGCCGAGAAGAGCCATGCGAGACTTGGCGAGCTGAACCCAGATAGCGTCGTCGAACGCACCACGGATCTCGTGGTCGTACCCGGGACGCTTGCCCACAGACACGTAGAGCTTTTCGAGGACGTTCGGCATCTCGTCGATGACCTGGTTACCGAACTGCGGCAGGTACATCACGATGCGCTCGTTGTCCATGTACTTGATCAGTTCGATCTCGCGTTCAGCCCATCCACCGGTATCGCCCTGGTTGCCCTGGATGACCCGCAGGAGCTGAGGATACTTGGCTACCAGGTGGATAGCTTCTTCCCGCCACACCTTGGTGTACGAGCGGAGACGCCCAAAGGCGTCCAGCTCGGGATAGGTGCCCATCGGGTTCTCGACCCGGATATGGGGACGCTTGTTCTTGAAGTCCGGCTCGACGACGTAGATCGCCATGCCGTAAGTCAGGTAGTGATCTGATGCCACGATCTGCTGGCCTGCGTACAGGCCAGACTCGATGAGGTACCAGGCTGCGATCTTCGTCTTCTTGGTGGCGAAGTTCCTAGCCTTCTGGGTGCTCATCGTAGAAGTGGCACAGTTGACGCTGGGCATGACACCCATCGTCTCAGCCATGTCGCGAGCGCTGGTGTCCACCAGGTTGGCGACGATAGGCTTGGGCCATGCGTCAGGCATGGACCCAGGGATCACGGTGTCGATGTCGCCGGAGCGGACATCATGTACATCGCGGTGTCGCTGGTCACGGTCAGCGGCAGCACGGCGCAGGCTCTCGACCTTACCGAAGATTCTTTCGAGGCTAAGCGCCATGTGTCACCTCCTTATCGGGGCTGGGCTACCTTGAGTAGCTTCCAGGTCAGTGGACCGAAGTGACCGTCTGCGTCACCGGCAAGTTCTGCATGCTGCTTCTGGAACCACTGCACGCCCCGCCGGTCAGCGGGGCCGAAGGTGGGGCCAGGGCCAACCTTGTAGCCCTTGTAGCCAGCTCGAACCAGAGCCTTGCCGACCTCGGTTACAAGCTTGCTTGTGCGCCCGTAGAAGAAGTACTTGTCCCCAGGAAACGGGGCGTAGACAGGTGCGGGCTTGGGCTTGGCTGGATTGGCGCCGAACAGGTCGGGCATAGGGCCGGGATCGACGTGATCGTTACCGGGTACCTGGTTGTGTCCGTAGTGTCCGCCCTTACCAGTCCATGTCGCCAGAGAGACGGTGTCCCGAGCGAAGCTCGTGGGAACTCCACCAGGCCAACCATCCACGATGCCAAGACTGCGGATCCAGGCAAGAAGACCAGGCCACGGCTTGAGCGGCGTGTCCTTGAGGGAGTAGTACCGCTTTCCATCGACGACCTCGCCCTCCGTGAAAACCCACTCGATCTGGATGTTGTACTTGCCGGTCCGGTTGGTCCGGACATCGCCAGCGTTCTTGAGGCTCAGCGAGCGGTAGTCGGCGGGGAAGAACTGAGCGACCTCGCCTGTGAACGGATCGGCCAGGATGGTGGGCGCCACCGAGGAGCCGCCTCCGGTGAACCAGCCGAGTTCGTTCTTGAAGGTCCAGTCGCGATTGTTCGAAGTGATGTGGTGGGTGACCCTTGCCGGGCCACCATCCATGGTGCCCTCGCCGGAGCGAAGGTCATGGCGCTGAGCGCCGGGATACCAAAGGTCAGTCACGGGGTACTCCTAGATGGTCTGCGATCTTCTTCGTAAGTTCAAGGGCCTCGGCGTCGAGGGAGTAGTCATCCTCCAGGGTCGCCCGGTCTCGGGCGGCCTGACGGTTGTTACTCATCAGAAGGAGCGGGGTGGCAAAGGCAGCTTCCGCAGACATGGCAAGGTTCAGTAGGATGAACGGGTACGGGTCCCACGATAGCGACCAGGCCATAGCATTCAGCGCAAACCACAGGACCATGATCACAGCTTGAGCGATCACAAACCGCCAGGATCCCATGAAGGTTGCTACCGCATCGGCTGCACGTTCCCCTCTGTTCAGCTCCATCCACCGAACCCCCCTCCGAACTCGGTCGTCTGCGACAGGTAGTCCAGGTCGACTGTCACCTGCTTCTTGCGGTCACGCTCTGACTGGTAGTCGTTGCTGATGTGGAACACGGTCTCGATGTCGTTGACCAGCTCGCGGGCCCGGGTCTCTGCGAACCAGAGCGCCATGACGGTGTCCTGCTTGGCCTTGGACTGCGGGAACCAGGTGACGAGCTGCTCGACCAGCGCCTTGACACCCTCTTGCTGGGAGCGGCTAGGCAGTCTGATCAGGCCCTGCCCCTCCTTCGCCCCGTCGAACAGCATCGACATCGAAGCGACGCCGAAGTCGGCGTCGTTCTTGTTGGCTCCGGTGAAGTGCTCCTTTAGGATCGTACCCCTGCTGCCGAGGAAGTTCCGGAGGTCACGGTTCTGGGTGACCATCAGGTTCATCGCGTTCTTCTCGATGACCCACTCGTGCATGTGGTACTTGACGGTCCAGTCCTTCAGCTTGTTGAAGAGGTCGTCTGGCTTCTGGTTGGGGGCCGTCCATACATCCAGGACGTAGCGCATACCTGACATACGATCAACGCCCAGGACGACGGCTGCCGCGTGGCCTGTGATTGCCGGGTCAAAGCCTCCGACGACATAGAGTCCGTCCATGCCGTGCGGCCTGTGGCCGGGTGCTCCCGGGGACATGAGCCCTGCCGCCCGCATCCCGTCGATAGAAGCTGCCACTTTGTCAGCGGGGAAGATCGCATCCTCAACCACCTGCTCCTGTTGGTAGACCATCTTCCAGTTCTGAGCCGACGACGTTGCGCGTCGTCGGGCTAGCGCCTTGCCTGAGTGCCAGGGGAAGAGTCCGTGCTCGTTCGCCTCCACCAGGCGTCTTGCTCCGAGCGAGACCGGGGGTCGGTTGGTCCAGGGTGCGAGAACAACCCAGTCGTCAGGACTGTCAGCGAACTCCAGAACTGCGGGCTGCGTGAGGTAAGTCCAGGGGCTCTCTTCGTCCTGCCCGTACCACTCTGGCTTCTGGATCTCAGAATAGAGTTCCACCGGAGCCAGGCGCGTACCGACGAGGAGGAGTACCCCTCCGGGATACGAAAGTCGGTTGATGACCTCTCGCTGGATCCAGTCGATCTGCTTCTCGAACTCATGAGCGTTCTTACCTGTCACTGTGTCGTCGAGGATGATCAGGTCGGCACGGTTTCCGTAGATCTGGCCGTTCATACCCAGAGCCTGCACGGTAGGCGTAGCCTCACCGGAGTCTCGGGCTTCAGCGTTCACGTAGATCGAGTCAGCGGTCCACGACGCGCTGTTCGCGTCGAAGCCACCCTCGGGAGCGAAGTCGTGCTGGAGCTTCTTGTAGGCCGGGTTCGCACCGCTGAGGCGGTCCTTCACCGCCCGCAGGAACCGCTTGGCCATCTCCTGCGTCTGGGACACGATGATGATACGGATGTTCGGATCCTGGCAGATCCGCCAGGTTGTGTAGTTCACCGTGATCGTTGTGGACTTAGCGTGCTCCGGAGGGGTGTTCACGATGATCATGCCAGGATCGCCTGGCTTGTAGATCTGGTTCTCGTGCAGGTCGCGTGGAGCGCGACCCTCAAGGACGTCGTACCACTGGAGCTGGTGGTTGAACAGCTTGGTGTCCAGGTACTCTTCACAGAAGTCTGGGAAGTCAGGTACTTCAATTTTGTCTACGAGGGCACTAGCCGTCTCCATGTTGGACAGCCTGGCGTACTCAGCACGGAAGTCCTTGTCAGACTCCTTGTAGTACTGAACAGCTTGCTTGGTGATACCCAGGTCGAGGATAGCCTTAGACATAGGGATACCCTTCCTCATGTAGGTGAGGATGGTATCCTTCTTCTCCCGGGTAGTCCTGTTGACAGGTCTAGCCACCTGTACCTCCCTTGTCAGTCTGTCTTGACCCTTACCAGGTCACCGCCCTGGAGGCGGTGCCCCTGAAGCGGGGGAGGTTCCGCGAAGCGGTAGTGAGTACTATAGCTACTAGTAGGCAGCCCCTGAAGGGCTGCCGTACTTGTGTTGACTATGGTTGGGCCAGCCTTGAGGGCTGGCCACCTGTGGTGGCCTCTGATGAACGGCTCCGCATGTTCTATAGTTACATATATAGTACGGGGTGCATCTTGGGCACCTGGACCACTGAGGGACCTAAATGTTACCAAACCTTTACCAAAGTTCTACGAGGAGTGACTGATGCATAGCCGAACGGTCACTCTCTGTAGACCATCCTTGTCATGGCCACGGTCAAGTTTTATGGTAGATTTCTGAGGGGTCTCACTCCCTCCCCCCCAGCGGCCAGTTAACAACCCGGGGTCGAACCAGGGCAAACCGGGACATACAGTGACGAACCGAGCACGTCGAGTTGCCCCAGGATGCACCAGATCCAGCCATGATGTCCGAATCGTGCCGATCGTCCCGAACCATGCAGATGCAAGGTGATATGGGCTGATAGCCTTGCATATGAAGGTGATGCGCCCTGTTTGCCTACGATTGGGGGCGGGGACTGTCAGTCTGGACTGATTAGGCTGCCTAACGAGAACTATGTCATGACATGCTGACATAGGCCCTGCGTACGCGCGCGTGCACACAACGCGCGATACCAACGAGCCACGAGGTGCAGGCACGCGCAGGTACCTGCGTACGCGTAGGGGCCGAGGATTCGGACATACCAGGACAACCTGGAAGACTTATGCCTCAAAGGTGTACAGAACGGACAGGGCTGCGTTTGCGATAGCGTTTGCTCCAGCACAGACCAGCCTCGCCAGCGCCCTGCTCCCCCCGCTCCGAGCGCCCGACGGGGCGCTGACCAGGGGCAACCGTCGTTTTGTACACATCTTCCAAACCAATCCGAGATTCTTTTGAACTCCATCCTTGCAGGTCAGGGGCCTGCGACCCCCGGGAGGGTGTCCGTTTTACCCCGACTCGAAGACGGTTGCTCTCACCGTTCGCAACCGCTATCCGTAGTGTTTTCCATGTCAGCACAACGGCCCGCCGGAACGGGGGCCGGGACAGGGCCTTCGAGCCCGCGCCGACTCGGGTGAGCCCGCAAGGGCGATCCCGCCAACTCAACAGCGTGACGACCCGCCCGCAGTGCCACCCTGGCGTCCTCTGGGACGTTGAACGGGAGTGAATCGGGCTCAGGCGAAAGGGCGCGTACCCACAGCATCACCGGGGCGCGGACGCTATCAGCTATTGCGTGAGGTAACGGCTCACGTAGGCGACGACGGCTAGCCAGGCGAAGGAACCTGCCGAGTGGAGGCTTGCACAGCTCCGCGCTTGACACGCCCTCTGGGGGCGTGCGACAGTCGTCACGTTGAGCACGAGAACACGGCGAGTGGTGGCCTAGCTTAGAGCGAAGCACTCAGCCACTCACAGTGTTCGGGTGGGACCTTCCTGAAGGGCTGTAACAGCCTGGAGGGCCTCTGGTGAACGTTACTGCCGGTCATAACGGTGGGACGGGACAGCATCCGGAGGAGTCGGAGAACACCAGGGCTGATGTTTGAGAACTGAAGAGTGTGTGCGCCTAGCTGGCGCCGGTAGTGCCGGAGGTTACGGCGCCCCTTGCGGGGGCGCAGGACATGTCCCCACGGCTACTGGTGAGCTAGGCAGTCCAATATTCCCTGTAAGAGCCATCGGGCAGACAGGGAGCTTTCCTTCCCAAGGGCGTCAAGAGGCAGCTTTGACAGTGTCGCAACGGCTACGGGGCGAGTGCTCGACCTGCGGTACATCCGTAGCGAGCCACAAGCGTTACATCCTTCAAGGGTGGCGTGATGCGTCTCAAACTTGGGTGACGGGCAGATCCTTTGGATCGCCTGGCTTTGCTCCCTGTCTGTCCTCTTGGTTCCGCAGGGACACGGCGCAAGCCGTGTCTCGGAGCTCGACCACGTCGAGCTAGAGATAGGAGATAGTCATGGCTGAGTACAGCGATGGCAGCACGACGTATGTCTACACACACCAGGCGGAGACCGCCAAGGATGTGCTGGACATGCTCCACCCGCACCTCGGCAAGCAGGTCACGGCCTACCTTGACAACGGTTACGGGTACATCAAGGCCACCAGGATCACCTTGGCGGCTGTAGGCGGCACCGACGTCGCCTTCTGGTTCAACAACCAGCGTTACGTCAGGAACGGGCTTGAGTTCACTCACAAGCCTGTGCATGTGCACCAAGGGTGAGAGGTCAAAGCCTCCGCTGGGGATGCGATAGCCCCAGCACTCACTGGCTTCACAGAGGGAGGAACATCATGAGGACACTGAAGAGCAAGGTCACCGGACAGGTTGTCGGCGACACGTGTGGACTCAGGAAGGACGGCTCTGTAGCCGTCCTGTTCGACGACAACACCATCAAGTGGTACTCCGCGTTCAAGTTCAACGCTCTGTACGAGGTGGTGTGATCATGCTTCTGGTTATCACGAGGAACGTCGTCCTGGCTGTAGCCTGGATGCTGATCCTCAACCACGCTTACAGCTTCACCACAACCTAGGAAGTGATCCAGTCTAACGGCCATCGAGAGGTGGCCTTCGGCCTGCGGCTACGCCGCTAGGCTAGGGCGACTAGCAGAGTGGGAGCGTGCAACTCCTCCCCGCCCGCTGAGCACGCCATGGGGGCGTGCTTGAGGGAAGGACATACCATGATCGAGATCAACATCGATCAGGCGATCGCTGGCGTTAAGGCTATCGTGGCCGAGTATGGTCATGACTACGTCTACACCAAGCGGCCCTTCGGGTATGGCGCCTCGCGCTGTGTCTACGTTTACGAGGGGCAGCCGGACTGCCTGGTGGGCAAGTTCCTCGCCGCCCAGGGCGTCAGCATCGAGCACCTCGCCGAGGGTGACACCGCCCGTTTCGGGTCGGCGGCAGAGAACCTGCTCGACTACCTCGCCCAAGATCGCATCCTGGGTACCGACACCGAGACCGTCGTGTTCCTCGCGAACCTTCAGTACGAGCAGGACCAAGGATCGGAGTGGGGCGTAGCCCTGCGCCGCGCCACGGAGATCGTGTCGCAAGACGACTGAGTATCACAGCCCGACAGGCAGGCATCTACGTTCGAGCCGTAGACGGGCGCTGGAGCGCTACAGGGGCGCTCCTCGCAAGGAGGACGTTATGAGCATCAAGCTCCGTACGTACTACATGGACCGAGCTGTCTTCAACCTCGCTGAGGTGATCGAGACGGCCAAGGACCGACTGAAGGATGTTGACTTTGACACCATCGTTGGTACTGGCTTCTCGGGCGGCATCGTCATCCCCTCCCTCGCTCTCGCCCTGGGCAAGAACTTCGTCCTCATCCGAAAGGAGACGGACGACTCGCACCACGGTCGTGGTCGGCTCCTCGGCGAGATGGGTGACCGATGGATCTTCGTGGACGACTTCGTGTCGTCCGGTCGCACTCGTCAGCGGGTGATCGAAAAGATCCACCAGGCTGGCCACGAGTGCGACCACTTCCCCACCCTGGTGGGGCAGTACATGTACTGCGACGACTCCGACGATGGACCGCGGTTCGAGGAAGAGCGTTTCTGCAAGACAGGCTACATGTGGGCGTGAGCAGAGGCTCACGGTGTAGGGTGAGCAGCACACTCCCAGGTGCGAGTCCTGGGCACCCACTGGCTTCAGGCGTAAGTCTGAGCGCCTCTATCCCCCGCTCAAGCGGGGGCGGCCTACAGGAGGACCGATGGAAGCTACCACGTGCCCCGTATCCCCCGCTGCGTATTTTGATGCGCTGGCGCTGGCGCAGGATGAGTCGGAGCGAATCAAGTCAGCGACCACCCCTGCCCAGGAGCTGCTCAGCGAGGACGCTGAATACTACCTCTCTGGCGACTGCAAGTCCGGCTACGGCGTCACCCGTCAGGGTGAGCTGATCGGCGTCTTCTCACTCGTCAAGGGTAGGGGAGAGAAGCTGGTCAGCGAGGCTATCCTCCTGGATGGCGCCAGCAAGCTGAGCTGTTTTGACGGATTCCTGCCTGGCTTCTACAAGCAGTTCGGGTTCGTCGAATGGATGCGTGAGCCCAACTGGACCGAAGGTGGTCCGGATGTGGTCTACATGCGTTTGGAGGTCCCGGGCCTCCTGGAAGACGAGGTGTGACAGGGCTTGACACTACGCGTCAAGACAGGGTGAACGGCATACATCAAGGTTCGAGTCCTTGACACCCACGGGATCGACAAGTGTTCGATCCTGGGAATGAGGACATCATGCGTAAGAGCGAGGATGCGTTGGGGCTCTCCGTGATCATCGGAGGGTTTCTGGTCATCCTGTTCATCCTGGTGGGCGTAGTGGCCTGTGACAAGAGTGGTGGTGGGGACTCCTACTACTACCCGCAGACCACCCACTACGGCTACTACGACACGCATCACCACTACCACTATTACCCCAAGTACGACCGGCATTCCAAGGTCTACGTGGCGCCCCGCAAGGGTGCACCTGGGGTGAAGGTGAAGCCTGCCCCCAGGTCGGGCGGAGGCTTTTCGTTCCGCAAGAGCGGTGGGAGTGGGTTCAAGTCGAGCGGCGGTTCTCGCCGCCGCTGACGCTCTCAGGGTGACCGGCAGTCACCGGGGTTCGAGACCCCGGCACCCGCTGGATCAGAAAGTCTGATCCTACTCGGCTCTCAGGAGTTATTCATGATCGGTAACCGTGGCTACGCTACGTTCATCCGTGACTGGGTCCGCCAACAGCAGAACTTGTTCGGGAAGTTTGGCACCCCCCGAATCGCCCCGGAAGGCTGGACGCGCCTCGGTGAAGGCTGCTACCGTATCGCCTACTTGTCTCCGGACGGGGTGGTGTACAAGGTGCAGCTCTCTGGGGGCTACTCTTACCAGACCAACGAGGGGGAGTACCGAAAGTACAACAACCTCCGCATCGCGTACCGTATGCCCAAGGGTGCCCGCTTCCCGCTGATGTGCAATTTCCGCATCGAGGGGGAGGACACGGTCAACGCGATGGACATGGTCGGACCAACCCTCAATAAGTATGAGGGTGATGACCGTCACGAGCTCATCGCCACCTGGTCCTCGCTTGCGTGGACCATGCAGCTAGGGGACGCGCACCACGCCAACGTGGCCGTAGACGAGGCACGAAAGCTGGTCGTCCCGATCGACCTGGGTGATTGACGCCCAAGGGTGAACGGCATACACTCTGGTTCGAGTCCAGAGCACCCGCGCAGTACTTACAGGATCGGACAACAAAAGGACAGCGATCATGCGTGAACTGCTGCAACTCCTCATCAAGGAAGCTGAGTCGGAGGAGCGCAACCTGTGGTACAGACACGGGTACGAGGTTGAGGACAGGACTCTTCAGGTCCTCCTCAAGATCCTCGAACGCGCTCTGCGCAACCTCGACGACGCTGAGGGGAAGTAACAACATGCACAACATCGGCAACGAGCACGACGCCCAGACGATCCTGTATTGGGTGCGCTCTCACCCAGACATGTACGGCCGCCCCTCTTGCGTCACCCGTGGTGATGCGCCGGAGGGTTGGGAGTACATCGCTGCAGGATCGTTCCGCAGCGTGTGGCGCTCCCCTGAGGGGGTCGCCTACAAGGTGGGGCACCGCGAGGATGACTACCAGTCGTGTGAGGAAATCAACAACCTGAAGACAGCTTGGGAGCGGGGGGTGCCAGAAGGGTGCCGCCTACCCAAGTTCACCCCGTACTACCCCGACGATGATATCGTCGTCGCGGTGGAGCTGATCAACGGTGAGACCCTGTACGACTCCGGCAAGAGTGACGGCCCCTTCGGGGACTACTATGAGCTGCTGAGCGAGATCGAGATCAAGTTCAACCTCGGCGATCTACACGACGAGAACGCCATGGTGGACGAGGACGGGTACCTTGTGCCCGTCGACTTCGGCTGCTGAGGGCGTAGCCCTCTCGGGGTGAACGGCATACCCTCAGGTTCGAGTCCTGAGCACCCACAGAGCCACCCATCAGGGGTGGCTCGCCGTAAGGAGCAAGAGATGGCTTTCAAGGATTGGGACGACCGAGGACGCTGGAGTGATGACTCCGAATGCATCGTCTGCAAGGCGAGCATGGGGAAGTCTGAGGCGCTCATCTGCTCAGCCACCTGCGAGGACGTCTGGCTTCTCAAGAGCCAGCGTGCGCTTGGCGGGCTCCTGGACGAACAGGAATCCGTTCGCTGGGAGGGTTGGGAGAGGGAGAACGACTGCTATGCGTAGCCAGACCATCAAGTTCGCGAAGAACCGCCTTGCCAAGTTCGATGCTGTTCGTGTATACTCGTATGAGTATGCATCCCACCGCACCGTCAAGCGTGCCGGAGTCGTCCGCGTTTGCTACAAAGAGAACTGATCCAGTGTGACCACGGAGTGCGGCCACCTTCGGGTGGCCGTAGTCCCGGCATCGCAGTGGTGTCGGCTAGGAGGAATTGTGACTGACAACTCTGCCGAGCGTGAGGCCGAGAGGATCCTTGAGGAGGCTGCCAAGGCTATCCAGGCTGAGCAGTGCCCTCAGGGTGAGGAGTGCGCCGTCCACCACCGCGTGGACGAGGAGTACGTCCGGGAGGATGACAAGTACGTCCGGTTCATCACCTACTTGGACGACTACGTTGTGATCACCGATGACAACCCTGTCTTCGAGACTCCGGCGTTCCTCCTCAAGCTGGTGCTGGGCATGATAAAGAAGGACGACGTCCCCCCGCGATGGGAGACCTCGATCTTCTACGTTGGACCCGACGGCACCATCGGCGACGTCGGCAACAAGCCGAGAGAGGAGCAGGCTGCTGCAATCCGGTACGCCAAGACTCATGACGACTGGGACCTGCTGAAGAGCGAGCACGAGACTACGGTCTCGGCTCTCAAGGATGGTCTGATCGACGTGTCCAAGCCCCTCAAGGAGGACTGATGCCACTTCAGACCGAAGCGAACAAGAGGGCCGAAGGCGTGGGATACTACACCGCATACAGCTCTGACGCCGCTGACATCCTCGGCTACCTGTCGAGCGATCTTCAGCACGTGGAGGAAGATCGGCCCACCTACTACAGTGGGCAACTCTTCAAGGTCACGGTGACCGTAGAAGAGATCTGATCCCCCGACCCACCTCTTCGGAGGTGGGCGGACAAGTCGACAGGTGGGTCCGGGAAAAATAAGTACCGGCCTAGCGTTTGAGGGTCTTGTCAACCCGAGCTAGTTGTTCACCCACCTGTTGGCCTGCCCGCAGCACAGCGGGGATCGAAGGGAGGACTATGGCGGTACCCACCAAGGCTGCACAGGTCTCTGCGGTGGCGGCACTCCTCGATCTTGAGGAGAACGATGGCCGATCACTTGAAGAGATCGCTAAGCAAGTCGTGGAGGGCTACCATGCTCTCCTGACGCGGGGACTGAAGTCCCCTGCTTCCCCCGCCAGGCTAGGCATGCTCTTCAAGACGCCGCTAGACGGCAAGGTGAGGCGCTATGTCTGGGAGGGTGAGGGAAAGGCATGGATCGTTGGCGAAACCGACTCCTACGGCTGGCTAGGGCCCTTGACGGGGCCCTTGCTGGAGTACTGCGAGGAGTATCGACCGAAGCGGAGACGCGACGGAAAGATGGTGGAGCTAACGGATGCGGAGATAGCAGAGGAGTGGAGCAATCCGGACTGGAACGCGGGGGACGTGATGTCTCAGCACCAGCGCCAGCACTCCTTCGAGGTCATCGCTACAGCACCACAGTCCGTGCTTTTGCGCGGAACCGACGGCCGTCTAACGGTCGACAGCAACGGTAGCCTCAAGCAGTACTACAAGCGTGAGGTGAAGGGACTGGAGGGCGGATGGTAACCATCCTCCTGTGCGTAACCCTGGTGGGCGTGTACCTCTGGGGTCAGTACTGGAAGGACCTGGCGTGTCGGATCACCGACATCGTCAACGAGATACTATCGGAAGAGGAAGACGATGCGCCACATTCTTGAGTCCCTGCGGTCCGAGTTCATCACGATCAACGATGACGACTCCGGGAAGCGGTACGTCATCCGATTCTGGCACGTCCAGCTCGCCACGTTCGTGATCGGCTGGCTGGTCGGATGAAGACTCTGGAGACGTTCATCGCATGGGTGTTCATCGTCGCACTCGTGATCTTCATGATGAGGTCTGACTGACATGCAAGAAAGCCCGGCCGAAAGGCCGGGCTCCCAAGGGCCGGTAGCTCAGTGGCTGAGCGCGTATTGAACGTAGGTAGGCGGGTTCGATTCCCGTCCGGTCCACCTATCAGCCTTCGTGGCGTGACGCGAGAGCGTCACCCTTCATAGTCGCGCTCCGTCTGAACGCGACCGGAGGCGTTGCCACGAGCCTCTGTGCGCCCGCTGTAGCCACGGCGGTAGTCCGACAGGTCCCTCTTCCCGAGGAACTGCTGGATGGCGCTCACAGCGGCCCTGTGGCGGTCCGCAGCGGCCTGCTTGGTGATGCCTGCATCCATCCCTATCTGGGTGAAGGTGTAGTGGTACTTGTATCGCCAGACCAGGACGTTGTACTGATCTTCTGGGAGCGCCGTGATGGCGCGAGAGACATCGGCATAGCTGGCGAGGTTGTTGCCGGACGTAGCAGGCTCCGACTTAGCTCGGGGCATACCGTCCGACGCAGCCTGCGCGAACGATTGCCAGTCCTCGTGTTCGAACACGACTTCCAGGATGCTCTTGATCAGCTCAAGCGAGAAATGGAACACATCCTCCTCATCGTAGCCGTAGACCTGGGCGTCCTCAGTCTTGAGTGCACTCTGCCCGGCACGCACGAGGTACGTGTTAAGCGTAGCCTCGTAGTTCTCCTCGGTGAGGATTCTGGTGACGGTGTTCTTGTTCTGCATGATCCACACCCAGATCTCCTGCTCGACGTCGTCGGCGGAGTGGTGTGCAGGGAAATTGGCCTTAGCGATGCCCGCCGCACGCTTGACGGCGGGTGTCAGTCGAGTCCAGTCCAACATCTTCATACCTCCAAGTAATCGGCGAGCTTGCGCAGCGTGTCTGGATTGTCTCGCACGTTACCTAGTGCAACGTTGCAGTGCCAGCACAATATCCCTCGAACCCTGCCCGTGTCGTGGCAGTGGTCCACGCATAGCTTGTAAGTTGAGCCACAGACCTGACACTCCCCGATCTGCTCAAGCTCGATGACCTCTGCAAGAGTAAGCCCGTACTCCTTCATGCGAGTTGAGCGCACACTCTGCCTGGTCTGGCATGCCTTGCATGCAGTCGTGAACCTCACATGTTCACCGCAGTGAGCGGAGCACTCGTCACAGAGCTGACGCCCGCCACCGAAATGCTTGGGTCCGCCGCAGTTCTTGCAGACCTTGGGCACGTACTTGCTAGGCATCAGATGCGCTCTCCCTTGAAGTATGCGAGATAGGCCACGAGACCCTGGAGGGTCTCGATGTTATCGTTCACCAGCCCAAGGGCCTTGTTACAGTTGGCACACAGCACGCCCCGGTACGCTCCGGTCTCGTGGTCGTGGTCGATGTGCATGTCCCCTTCGGCCCCACATACTTGACAACGCTCTACAGAGAGTACATATTCCACCTGATCCTCGGGTACGTTGTACTCCCTGATCGCCTTAGCCTTGCGCTGTAGGTAGTTGAGCCGATCCCTTGCCTCCGGGTTGGCGTCGTAGTATGCTCGTCGGCACGGTCCACATGACCCCGTCATGGTGGCGTGCTCATCGCAGTGATACGAGCAGTTGTCGCAGACGCGACGGCCCCGTCCCTTGGGCTTAGGGCCGCCACACTTTGCGCAGCTCACAGACGTTCCCCCTTAAAATAGGCCAGGCGATCATTGAATAGAACAAGTTCCGGCCAGACTCTCTTCCCGTCGTCCTCGATCCACGCGAACGAGGGCACCCAGGAGACGGCTCCGTCCTTGACGTACGTCGCAGCCACCGGATCCATGATGCTTCCCACGTTCATAGTGAAACGCGGGGAGACCTTGCCCGCATACCCGAACGCACGAGACTGGATGAAAGGCTGGTGAGTGTGCCCAAACACAAAGTTCTTGTCGCTGCCGTACCTCTTGGCAAACTTGGCGTCCCAAGCGGAAGCCGAGGCGCAGTACCCGCCACTCTCGTGGCCATGTATAGCAAGGGTGTTGGTGGCGATGCGGAGCGGACCACGTTCGTAGCTGACATCGAAGTCCTGAAGGGCAAACAGACTGCTTACTTCAAGGGCCTTCAGTGGCGCCAGTGGCGCCGCGTACTTCCGGACGAACTCCCGGAGTCGAAGGTCGTGGTTGCCCTCCAGCCACACGATCTTGGCGTTGGCAGCCGCATCCCTGAGCGGCGTAAGAAACTCCCCCTGGTAGCCGTTTATGTGCTCCTGTAGGGTGTCTGCGTACTCTCCTGCGGTACCCTTGGACCATTGAGAGACCTGAGGGAAGTCGATTCCGTCCCCGATCTGAACGATCTGGTCCGGCTGGTGATCCTTGGCCACCTTGATCAGCTTACTGAGAAGCAAGCTGTCGTGGTAGGGGTACTGGATGTCGGGGATGATGAGGGTTGACTTAGTCTTGGCCATGTCACTATCATAGCAGACAAGCCGGACACAGTAGGTGTGACGCAGGTCACAAAAACTTCCCAGAATTTTTCTGGGAGATCCGGGAATCAATCACCATGATCGGATTGTTTCCTCTAACGTAAGAGCAACCAGGAGAACGAACGAACGGCCCCCAGGCCGGGCGTTCAAGGTACTCCCACTAGCTCACTAGAGAGTAACTAGTAGTACTAGTCTAGGGTCCCCCTAAGGGGGGACCTAGAGAGCGGGGAGAAGTGAGTGTAAGGAACGGCGAGAGCTCTAGAGCCGACATGAGCTACAACGGACCAGAGGTAGCTCTGTACCGGCCTCCCTCGGGGTCGGCCGTGCCGTATCGAAGCTTTACTGACGAGGCGTTGTGTGCTGCTTCCCCCGCTGAGTGGTTCGAACTCTCGGATGCAGCAGGGGACATCAAGGGTGCAGCGCTGGAAGCGCAGCACGAACTCATGTCTAAGGGGCTGAAGGTGTGTGCAGGCTGCCCCGTCAAGGATGAGTGCCTGAAGGACGCCAGTGAGCTCGACAGGTACTGGACTGTCCGTGGTGGCAGGCCCCCAGAGGGCCTCTTCTGGGACTCAAAGAGACCTGGCTACAAGCTGCCTGTGTTCGTCACGGGCAGTGCTGCTCCGGGCAGAAAGAAGCCTCCGCCGGAGGAGTGCCAGCGAGGTCACAACAACTGGAAGATCCACAACGACGGTGGACGTCGTTGCATCGATTGCCAGAAGGAGGGGTATGAGAAGCGCAACAAGGCCCGGTTTGCCAAGTCGAGCTGATAGACTGTGAGTATGCTACCTCACATCAGTTACTCGCAGTACAACACGTACAAGTGCCCTCGCGCCTGGTACCTCGGCAAGGTCAGGCAGGCCGAGGAAAAGCAGACCTGGTACATCCCGATAGGCAGTGCTGTGCACAACATGATCGAAGACTGGGTCAACCCTGAGGTCTCCTTCGCAGGGCGTGACAGCATCAAAGTCGAGGACTACTTCTACCCGCTGATCACCAAGCAGATGCAGATCGAACCCGATCTCTCCAAGTGGTTGGCAGGCGGCCCCGAGGCCGCCCCCATCACCCACGAGAAGGCCCTTCAGAGGACGCAGGAGTGCTTTGAGAAGGCCGTTCAGGAGCTGGGGGACATCGACGTATGGGAGGTCGAGTACGACGCCTCAGGCAGGCTTCCAGGGCTTTCGGTTCCGGTGAAGGCGTTCGTCGACATCGTCGGCGAGCACCCCAAGAAGGGTCCGGTCATCATCGACTGGAAGACCGGCAGCACCAAGCCGGGTAACTTCCAGCTTGAGACGTACGCAGCACTGCTGAAGGTTCCCGCCGAGGGCGGGAATGACCACCCGTTCACTGAGCATGGCAGCTTGCCATTCAAGGGCAGGTATGTCATGCTGGCCCCTGGCGCACCCAACACTAGGTACGTCGACCTCTCGAAGGTCGACCCCGCAGAGGTTGGCAGGAAGTACCAGGCTGTGGTAGAAAGGATGCAGGGCAAGCACTACGAAGCGAAGGCTGGCTTCGACTGCCGGTTCTGCTTCATGCAAGACAACTGCCTGGTCAACAAGGGCCTGACGGAGCGAGCGATGTACTACGACAGGAGCGAGGAAGATGGCTACCCTTTCTGAGCACGTCGAAGCGATCAGGGCTGACGTCTGATGGGCAGCCGAGAGGACGACGACTACTGGAACGTTAAGTACGACGACGTACCTGAGTGTGAGATCCACGGGGATACTCAGTACTTCAACTCCGAGTCTGGCGAGTGGGAGTGCTACGATTGCGTAGACGAGGAGGACATGCAGAATGGCTGAGACCTACAAGGTGGAGCTGTTTGCCACCGGCCCTTATGTGGGGAGCAGCTCGACCGAGCTGGTCGACCTGAGCGACTACGGCTACACCGACGAGGAGTGGGACGGGCTGTCCGACCAGGAGAAGGGTGATCTTCTCGACGAGTGGGGCGAGCAGTACTTCTGGAACGAGGGCTACGAATACAACGCGGAGGTCCAGCGTGGCTGAGATCGAGATCACCCTTCCGACCGTGCAGTACGGAAACGTGAAGGTGCGGGCTACGCCCGAAGAGCTGGGGCTCGCGTCCCTGGCGGACGCGTACGACGTCGGCATCGCCTCGGCGGTGTACCTCAACGTGTTCACCCAGGGGTTCAAGAAGGGTGCTACGCTGGACGTAGCCGAGCGCGGTGAGCCCCAGCAGGGCGTCACCGAGGAGCAGGCCCAGCGGTGCCTTGACGAGGGCCTGGGTGGCGTCACAGAGGTCGACGGGCAAGAGTCCCCTGCACCCTGGGAAGCCAAGGTTGACGCCAAGCCCAAGCCGTGGGAGAATGGAAGTGCGGCACCGGCCACCAAGCCGGTGATCGACGAAGGCTGGTAAGTTACCAGCCAGTACCAGAAATCACAACAAACACAAGGAGAAAACTAAGTGCCTACACTGAACGAGCTGCTCGGCGGCGGCAAGAACTACGGCCCGAAGTTCATCAACCTGAAGAACGCAGGCGAGTTCATCAAGGGTGTCGTCACCAAGATCGACACCGAGGCTATCGTCACCGACTGGGACGCGGTCAACAACAAGCCGGGACTCCAGAAGTTTTGGGTTGACGGCAAGCCGAAGGGTGTGCCGAAGGACGAGGCTGAGCGCGCTGGCCTGAACCCGGTCCACCAGATCGAGATCCACCTGAAGGACGTCGTCGGTGAATGGGAGGGCAAGCCTGCCGACCTGACCGAGGCGCGGATCACCGCGACCGGCTCGGCCAACGAGCGTGAGGCCTTCAAGGCTGCGGTCTCCGAGGCTGGCTCTCTCGATGAGGGTGACATCTTCGGTAAGAAGCTGGACAAGCGCAACGGCAACAAGAAGGAACACAGCATGAAGGTCGTCAAGGCCAGCTGAACAGTGGACCTGGCATGATCCTACGGAGACTCCGTAGACACCTGGCGGTGACGGCCGCCAGGTCCACCCAGGGCCTGGAAGGTTTCGACATCTGTGAAAGCCGCACGCGGAACGCAGATGGACATGGGTTCGATTCCCATCAGGTCCACGCACTAAGGAGGTGCCCCCATGGCTCTGACCGAGGAGCAGGAAAAGGAACTCGACGAGATGGCCAAGCGGTTCAAGGACACGAAGGGCAGCAAGTGATGCGGGTTCTGTACTACGCCGAAGAGGATAGCAGGGGTGAGATCGCCGTCGCCGCCACCCCTGAAGAGTGGCGCGAAGTACTGCTCGACCTTGAGGAGATGGCATCCCAGATCAAGTACTACCTCAGCAGGCGTGATCAGCACGGCGACGTTGAGGGTGGCCATTACGGTCTTGAACCTGCCACCTCGCGGCTGATCCAGACCCTTGGGGGTGCTGTTTGAAGACACTCGCACGAACCGTCAAGCGGGGAGTCTCGGCAGGCGAACCCCTACCCTCCCCGTGGCCGATCTTCGATGAGAAGAAGATGCACCTTCGTCGAGGCAGCATCACCATGGTGGCTGGTCCGCCTGGCTCGATGAAGACGGTCATGACCCTGAACGCCGTGAAGAACATCGGCGTTCCCACCCTCTACCACTCGTCCGACTCGGACGACTTCACCATGGCATCGAGATCCCTCTCGATGCTGACAGGTACGGCCACCGACGAGACCGAGCTGTGGGTGATGACCAACAAGCAACTCGCTCACGACACGCTCAAAGACATGGACTTTGTACGCTGGTCGTTCATGTCCAGCCCGACGCTCGAACACATGGAACGTGAGGCTGATGCGTTCTTCGAACTGAAGGGCGAGTACCCTCACCTCACGGTGATCGACATCATGATGGACATCAACTACGAGGGCGCCGGTGAGCAGAACTACTGGGCTCTCATGGCCGAGCTGAAGGACATGGCCCGTGAGCAAGAGACGGCGATTCTCGTTGTTCATCATACGAGTGAATCAGCGAAGGCTGGTAGTCCTCCGCCTCGCTCCGCGATCATGGGCAAGGCTAACCAGCTACCGACGCTCATTCTCACTCTTTGGGGTGACGCTCACGCTGGAACTCTGGACGTCGCAACGGTGAAGAACCGCTTCGGTCCCCAGGATCCGATGGCGAAGAACGGCACGTTCAAGATGAGGGCACAGCCTGCGCTGTGCCTGATCGAAGAGATGGAGCAACCGGTCGACGTGCCGGTGCTCTTCAGGGACGGGCCTTGGACCGACAAGGAAGACAAGATCAACGCATGGGAGGATGACTGATGGACAACGTAACCCCTATCGGCGACCTGTTGGTCGCCGTGGATCGCAAGCATTACGAACAGCTGGTCGAGCGTGACAACTTCCTCACCGCCCTTGAGGCGGCGGGAGTAGACAACTGGCAAGGCATCGACCACGCCTACCGCATCCTGGAAGGCGAGGAGGACTACTGATGAGTTGCCCTGTACCTCCCGGAGAAGAGCACTACCCGATCACCGTGGAGCGTGACGGTGTCCCCGTCATGGTCTGCGCCAAGTGTCAGCAGGTGATCTGATGGCGAAGTGTTCCACCTGCGGGTTCCGTAACTGTATCTGCGCACCTCAGCCCAAGTGGCCGCCGCCGGGGCTCAGCGGTAGCTGCCCTATCTGCGGGGATCCGTATCCGTGCCTGAAGCACTAAAGGGTGCGGCGGTGACGCCGCAGCCCAGCTGCAAGGACTGTGGGTCGACGACGCGTAAGCTGAGTCGGCCCGGTCCTCGCTGCGCGACCTGCAAGAGGAAGAGGAAGAATGAGCAACGAGAGGCTGCCTGGGCAAGAGGTATCATGGATCGATACGGCCTCAGTCCTGAACAGTACTGGGCTATATATGAAGCCCAAGGAAGACGTTGTTACATCTGCGCTACGGCTACTGGTCAGTCTCGTCGACTGTCCGTCGATCACGATCACAGTACAGGATTCGTCCGGGGACTACTCTGCCGCCCTTGCAACACTACGGTTGGACGGCTACGAGATGATCCTTCAGCATTCGACCGAGCAGCGGACTACCTCCGTGATCCTCCAGCGCACAGGATCGTGGGAAAGGTGAAGCCAGGTGATTGAGTTCAGCAACGACGAGCTGATGGCCGTATACTCCTGCGTCTATGACGAGGTCTACTACGGTGACGACGATGTGGTGTACGGCGACGGCGAGTACGCCGTCGCTCTAAGGAAGGGGTTGGCTAAGATTGAGGCAGAGAGCAAGAGGCAACAACTCTGGTGAGTTCCCGATCTTCCCGATCGGACCAATCCTGGAAGCATTCGGTGGACAGCCTGTGGTTGAGGGTTACGGATGGAAGCCCTACCGGTGCCCGTTCCACAAGGACTCAGACGCCAGCGGCTCGGTCAACACCCAGCTCCAGGTTTACAATTGCCACGCCTCGGACGACTGTCCGACAGGCAGCGCAGTCCAGGTCATCAAGGAACACGAGGGGCTGACGTACAGTGAAGCTGTCCAAAGAGCAGCGGAAATATCTGGCGAGAGCGTGGGAAACGTACGCTCCCCATCTGGGAGAGGCCGAGGGCTGGCTCGCGGGCCGAGGAATCAGCCTGGAGCGGGCGGAAAGCGCTGGGCTCGGCGTCGTTCGTGACGCCCTGCCTGGTCACGAGCCTGCGACTGGACGCCTGGCAATCCCGTACCTGACGGACGCCGGTCCGGTCAACTTCAACTTCAGGTGCATGCAGGATCACGACTGCAAGACGATCCCGGACCACCCCAAGTACTGGAAGCGGAAGGGTTCTGGCGTCAACCTGTACGGCGTGCAGTCCCTGGCTTGGGCTGACGACTGGGTTGTTGCCTGCGAGGGTGAGCTAGACGCCATCGTGTGGCACATGATCGGGGTTCCCGCCATCGGGATCCCCGGAGCTGAGAACTGGGAACCGCACTGGGCTAACGTCCTCGAAGACTTCAGTCGTGTGTACCTGGCCGAGGACGGCGACAAGGCTGGTGGTGACCTCTGGCGGGCGATGTCAGATCACATCGATCAGTCGAACACCATGGTCATCCGCATGAGGATGCCGGACGGTGAGGACTCTGGTAGTATGTACCTCAAGCACGGCAAGGACTACCTCCTCGGAAGGATCAAGAAGTGAAGCGCACGATCGGCATCGAGGTAGACATCCCCATCGGGTGGGACGAAGAGGACTTCGAGTACCTGATGGAGCTGCTTGAGAACGTCGTGGCTCGCAACATCCCCAGCAGTAGCTATGAGATCCAGGAGTACAAGTGAGCGTGTTCATCATCGTCAACAACTGGGAAGACACGACGGGCGTCGAGTCCAGTGAGGTGG
>Ga0207667_10001509_pt1 | contig 29221 bp, 23 predicted proteins | sample KBSCornC52_FD_184301 | JGI IMG/M metagenome (GOLD analysis project Ga0207667, IMG submission 184301) | Corn rhizosphere microbial communities from Kellogg Biological Station, Michigan, USA - KBS Corn C5-2 (SPAdes) (version 2) | ecosystem: Host-associated > Plants > Roots > Rhizosphere > Soil ...
GTCGTCACGGGCGCCGCCGGCGAGGTCCCGTCGCAAAGCTGGCCGCTGGCGTACTGGCCGGACGGCTCGCTGAAGTGGACCGCCCATGCGCTGGGCGCAGCCACGTCGCCGGGTGAAGGCCTGCGCGTCCGTCCCGGCATGCCACGCCCGGCTATCGGCCATCGGGTGACCGTGCGGCGCGCCGGCGATACGTTCGTCGTCGGCACCGGCGTCGTCGAATGCACCGTGCCGGTCCGCGGTCCCGTGCTCGTGCGCGAGGTCCGCCGCAGCGGCCGCGCCAGCGCCGCCAACGTACGCCTCGTCGCCCTGTGCGACGACCAGCCGGAAGGCAGCACGCGCCGGGCGGACTTCCACGGCGAAGTCGAGAAAGTGACATTGGAGCAGGAAGGCCCCATCCGCTCGGTGCTGAAACTGGAAGGCCGGCACCGCGGCGCCGGGCGCGCCTGGCTGCCGTTCACCGTCCGGCTGTATTTCCACGCCGGCGCCGAAAGCGTGCGCATCATGCACACCTTCGTGTTCGACGGCGACGAGAGCAAGGATTTCATCCGCGGCATCGGCCTCGCGTGCGACGTTCCGATGAGCGACGAGCTGCACGACCGCCACGTGCGCTTCGCGGGGGAGAACGGCGGCCTGTGGGCCGAGGGCGTGCGCAACCTGACGGGCCTGCGGCGCGACCCCGGCGCGGACGTGCGCCGCGCGCAGCTGGCCGGCGAACGCTGCCCGCCGGTGTCGGACAAGGTGCGCCCGCTGCTGCACCTCGTGCCGGCCTGGGGCGACGTCTCGCTGTCCCAGCTGTCGGCCGACAGCTTCCGTATCCGCAAGCGCACGCACGCCGGCTGCGGCTGGGTCGACGCGGCCTGGGGGCGGCGCGCGCCGGGTTGCGGCTATGTCGGCGGCGTGTCCGGCGGCGTCGCGTTCGGCCTGCGCGACTTCTGGCAGCGTCACCCGACGCAGCTCGACATCCGCAACGCCCACACCGACACGGCGCTCGCCACCGCGTGGATGTGGTCCCCGGACGCGCCCGCGATGGACCTGCGCTTCTACCATGACGGCATGGGCATGGACACGCATGCGGACGAATTGCAGGGCCTGGAGATCACGTACGAGGACTACGAGAAGGGATTCGGCACGCCGGCGGGCGTCGCGCGCAGCAGCGAGATCACGCTGTGGGTGTGCGAAACCACGCCGCCGCGCGGGCAGTTCGTGCACATCGCGCAAGCCGTGCAGGCGCCGCCGCAACTGGTGCCCGCGCCGGCGCACATCCTGGCGACCGAGGTCTTCGGCACCTTGTGGTCGCTGCCGGACCGCAGCACCCCGGCCCGCGCCGCGATCGAGGACCAGCTGGACGCCCGCTTCGACTTCTACCGCAAGGAAATCGACCAGCGCCGCTGGTACGGCTTCTGGGACTACGGCGACGTGCGCCACACCTACGATGCCGACCGCCACGACTGGCGCTACGACGTCGGCGGTTTCGCCTGGGACAATTCGGAACTGTCGCCCGACCTGTGGCTATGGTATGCGTTCCTGCGCTCGGGTCGCGGCGACATCTTCCGCATGGGGGAGGCCATGGTGCGCCACACGAGCGAGGTCGATACTTACCACCTGGGCCGCTTCGCCGGCCTGGGCTCGCGCCACAACGTCCAGCACTGGGGCTGCAGCGCCAAGCAGGTGCGCATCAGCACCGCCGTGTACCGCCGCTTCTACTACTACCTCACGGGCGACGAGCGGATCGGCGACATCATGCGCGAAGTCCTCGACGCCGACCGCAGGCTGGACGACGTGGACCCCGTGCGCAAGCTGGCGAACCAGCCGCCCAAGGGGCCGTATCCGGCGCGGATCAGCTTCGGCACGGACTGGGCGTCGCTCGCGGCGAACTGGCTGACGGAGTGGGAGCGCAGCGGCAACGGGCGTTATCGCGACAAGCTGCTCGCCGGCATGCGCGACATCGCCGCCATGCCGCACGGCTTCTTCAATGGTGACCGCATGGGCTACGAGCCGGACACGGGCCGCCTGCACAACATGATCGGTACGAACGTCAAGGCGCTGCACTTGAATGCCGTGTTCGGCGCCGTCGAGATCTTCGACGAATTGATCCGCCTGACCGGAGACCATGCGTTCGAGCGCGCATGGCTGGAATACTGCGAACTGTTCAACGCACCGGTCGACGAACAGCGCCGGCGCCTCGGCATGCCGCATGGCGCCACGCATGCGCTGTACGTCGGCCACTCCCGGCTGACGGCCTACGCGGCATGGAAGCGCAGCGACCCCGCGCTGGCGCGGCGCGCGTGGCGCGAATTCGCCGGCGAGGAGAAACCCCGCCCGTTCCGCGCCGTGCGCGTGGCCGGCGCCGCCGTGCTGAACCCGGTGGACGAAGTCCCGTGGGTCAGCACGAACGAGACGGCGCAATGGGGCCTCGCCGCCATCCAGAACCTTGCTCTGATCGGCGGCATGCTGCCGCGAACCTGGGAGACCTGACATGCAGTTCCTGCGATCGGGCGTCGCCGCCGCGTGCGTCGCCGCCACCGTCCCGGCCTGGGCCGCCACCTGGTACGTCGCGCCGGCGGGCAACGACACGGCCGCCGGCACGCAGGCCGCGCCGTGGCAATCGTTCGCCCACGCGCAAGCGATGGCGCGGCCGGGCGACACCGTCTATTTCCGCGGCGGCCGCTACACCTACACGCACGCGACGACCAGCTGCGCGTCGCGCCGCGCGACCGTGTCCGCCATCGTCCTCGACAGGAGCGGCACGCAGGATGCGCCGATCCGCTACTGGGCGTATCCGGGCGAGACGCCCGTGTTCGATTTTTCCGCGATGAAGGACGATTGCCGCGTCAAGGGCGTCGAAGTCGCCGCCGACTGGATCCACCTGAAAGGGCTGGAAATCACGGGCGCGCCGCAACAGCCGGACAACCGCCTGAACCACGAATCCTGGGGCGTGTGGATCAACGGCAACCACGACGTGTTCGAGCAGCTCGACCTGCACCACAACATGGGACCGGGCCTGTTCATCAAGGACGGCGGCTGGAACCTCGTGCTGAACAGCGATTCGCACCACAACTACGACCCGTACACGTCGAACGGCGCCGGCCAGAGCGCGGACGGCTTCGGTGCCCACGTCAGCGCCGGCCATCCGGGCAATGTGTTCCGCGGCTGCCGCGCCTGGGCCAACACGGACGACGGCTTCGACCTGATCAACGCATACTCGCCCGTGACGATCGAGTATTCGTGGGCCTGGCAGCACGGCTACCTGCCGGGCACGCACACGCCGCTCCCGGCAGGCAACGGCAACGGCATCAAGGCCGGCGGCTACGGCGGCCAGTACGTGCCGAACGGCGTGAAGCACGTGGTGCGCTTTTCCGTCGCCTTCGACAACAAGGTGTCCGGTTTCTATGCCAACCATCATCCGATCGCGCTCGACTTCTTCCACAATACCGCTTTTGGAAATGTTATCGATTACAATATGCTCGGCGTGGCGCCGGATGGCGGCCCCGTCTACCTGGGCACCCTGCGCAACAACCTCGCCTATCCGGCGGGTACAGCACTGAAGGTGGAAGGCGCGGACAGCGCGGCCAACTCCTGGGACCTGCACCTCGCGTTGCGCCCGTCCGACTTCGACAGCGTGGCCTCCACCGGCTGGGATGCGCCGCGCAAGCCGGACGGCAGCCTGCCCGACGTGCCCATGTTCCACCCGTCCGCCGCCAGCGCCGTCGTCGACCGCGGCGTGGACGTCGGCCTGCCGTACCGCGGCAAGGCGCCGGACCTGGGCGCGTTCGAGCGCTGAACCGAATCACGAAGGAAGCCATGAAGCCATCGTTCCGCGCCGCCATCGGCGCATTGTTCTGCATCGCCTGCGCAGCGCACGCCCATGCCGCCGACGCGTGGAAGTTCGCCTTCGGACCGGGCAAGGCGCCCGCCGGTCATACGCCAGTGGCCGCCGACACGGTCTACAGCGCCGCGCGCGGCTACGGGTTCGAGCCGGACTCGCGGCCGGACGGCGTCCAGCCCTGGTATTTTTCCGTCGACCTCCCGGAAGGGAATTACACGGTGACCGTCACGCTGGGCGACGATCGCGCGGCCGGCACGACCACGGTGAAATCCGAACTGCGCCGCCTGATGCTGGAAAACGTGCGGACCGCGCCCGGCGCAACCGTGACGAAGACGTTCACCGTCAACGTGCGCACGCCGCAGATCGCGCCGGTGGCGGGCGTGGCCGCGGGCGCCGTGAAGCTGAAGGCGCCGCGCGAGACGGAGGAAGAAGGCTGGAATTGGGATTCCAGGCTCACGCTGGAAATCAACGGCGCTCACCCGGCCGTGCGCACCATCGCCATCGAACGCGCGCAGGTGCCCACGTTGTTCCTGCTGGGCGATTCGACCGTGTGCGACCAGCCCGCCGAGCCGTACAATAGCTGGGGCCAGATGCTGCCGCGCTTCTTCAAACCGGGCATCGCCGTCGCCAACCACGGCGAATCGGGCGAGACCTATCGCGATTCGCTGGCACGGCGCCGGCTGGACAAGATCCTCTCCGCGATGAAGCCGGGCGATACCGTCGTCATGCAGTTCGGCCACAACGACCAGAAGCAGATCAAGGAAGGCAAAGGCGGCCCGTTCACGACCTACAAGGCCGAGATCAAGGCCCACGTCGACGCCGTGCGCGCGCATGGCGGCCAGCCCGTGATCGTCGCGCCGATGGAGCGGCGCGGCTTCGACGCCGACGGGCACGTGATCCCGTCACTACAAGAGTACGCCGAGGCCGCGCGCCAGTCGGCGCTGGAATTGAACGTCCCATTCATCGACCTGAACACCATGAGCAAAACACTGTACGAAGCATTGGGGCCGGAAGGCTCGAAGGCCGCGTTCGCGGAACCGGCACCCGGCCGGCTGGACAACACGCACCACGACAATTACGGCAGCTACGAGCTGGCCAAGGCCGTGGTGCTGGGCCTGCGCGCGGCGCGCGTGCCGGCCGCCGCGTTCATCGCGGACGACTTCGCGTTCGACCCCGCCCACCCGGATCCGGCCGCGGCATTCGCCCTGCCGCCGAGCCCACGCCGCACCGCGCAGCGCCCGCTGGGCGACGAAGCACACAGGGAGGTGCGCCAATGAAGCGCCGCACCCTCCTCGGCCTGATGGGCGCCGGCTTGCTCGCGGGCTGCGCGGGCGTGGCACCGAAGCCTGCCGGCAGCGACGCGTACGTGTTCGCCTACTTCATCGACAATGGCCAGGACGGCCTGCACCTGGCCGGGAGCCGCGACGGCTACCGCTGGGAAGCGCTGGGCGGCGGCCGCAGCTACCTGGCGCCGACGGTCGGCAAGGCGAAGCTGATGCGCGACCCGTGCATCGTGCGCGGCCCCGACGGCACCTACCACATGGTGTGGACGAGCGGCTGGAACGAGACCGGCATCGGCTATGCCTCGTCGCCCGACCTCGTGCACTGGTCGCCACAGCGCGAACTGCCCGTGATGGCGCACGAACCGGCCACGTTGAACGCCTGGGCGCCGGAGATCGCCTGGGACGAAAAACGGGGCGAATACCTGATCTACTGGTCGTCCACGATCCCCGGCCGCTTCGCGCAATCCGACGCGGCGGGCGACGACGCCGGCGCGGCCAAGTACAACCACCGCATCTACGCGACGACGACACGCGACTTCCAGACCTTCACGCCGACGCGCCTGTTCTACGACCCGGGCTTTTCCGTCATCGACGCGACGTTCCTGCGCACCAGCAAGGGCGACTGGCTGCTCGTGAAGGACGAGACGCGCCACCCGCCGCGTAAGCACCTGCAACTTGCCCGCGCCGACAGCCTGCAGGGCCCGTTCGCGCCGCTGGGCGCGCCGATCACGCCGGTGGGCCTGTGGACCGAAGGCCCGACGGCGCTGCAGGTCGGCGAGGACGTGATCGTCTACTACGACGCGTACATGACGAAGCACTACGGCGCGCTGCGCTCGCGCGACCTCGTGCACTGGGAAGACGTGACGGCGCAAATGCATTTCCCGGACGAAGGCACGGAACGACGCATGCGGCACGGCACCGCACTGCGTGTGCCCGCGGCCGTGCTGGACGCACTCACCGTGCGGTAACACACACTGTCCGGCTCCGGATTTGCCCATATTCAAAGGTGCGCGTGAAGCACGGCGGATGGAGTACTCTCGGCCACTCCAGTGTCGTGATTCCGGAGGCGGACCGTGTCCATCGATTCAGCAGAACCCGATCAGCAGAAGCAGGAACTCGCCAGGGTTCCCGTCGTCCGGGAAGACGCGTGGGTCGAGAAACGGATCGTCGATACCGGGCGCGGCGTACGGGTCCACAAGACCGTCGCCGAACATCCCTGCCAGATCGACGAAAGCCTGCTGCGCGACGACGTGGAGGTCAGCCATGTGCCGGTCGACCGCATCGTCCCGCTGGACCAGGCGCCCGCCACCCGTTACGAGGGGGATACGCTCGTGGTGCCTGTCCTCGAGGAAGTGCTGGTCGTCGAACGGCGCCTGCGCATCAAGGAAGAGCTCCACATCACCCGCATCCGCCGCGAAGAACGCCACGTCGAATCCGTCCTGCTCAAGTCCGAGCAGGTCAGCGTGGAACGCTTCGACGAACACGACGCCAACTCACCCAAGTGACAATCACCGGAGGACGCATCATGCAACATACCCTAGTCGCGGTTTTCGACAACCGCAGCGATGCCCAGAGCGCAATGGACGAATTGCTGGCATCGGGCTTTACGCGCGACAATGTGTACGTGTCCAGTGCCGACCTGACCGGCCAGGCCGGCACCAGCTCGTATGCATCGTCGACCATCGACACGACGACCACCACCGGCACCACGCACGAGGAAGGCATCGGCGCGTCAATCAAGCACTTCTTCGAGAACCTGTTCGGCGCCGACAACGACGAGCATGTCACGCGCTATTCCACCGCCGTCTCGGGCGGCCAGCACGTGCTCACGCTGACGACCTCCTCCGAGCCCGAGGTGGAACAGGCGGCCGACATCATCGAGCGCTTCGGCCCCGTCGACATCGACGAACGCCACGACCTGCAGGGCAATGCCGCCTCGCTGGGCACGAGCGCCTACCAGCCGGGCATGTCGTCGTCGACGGCAGCCGGCTCGATGCAATCGGGCACCCAGGCCGGTAATTTGTCCGGCAACCTGTCCGATGCACGGACCGATTCGCTGCAGCGCGACACGAGCATCGACCAGACGACGGGCAAGGCCAGGATCCCGGTCGTGCAGGAAGACGTGCAGGTCGGCAAACGCCTGGTCGAGCGCGGCGGCGTACGCGTGTTCTCGCGCGTCGTCGAGACGCCCGTGAATGAAACCGTCAACCTGCGCGAGGAACACGTGGACGTGGAGCGCCGCCCCGTCGACAAGCCGATCAACCCGGCCGACGTCGGCGCGTTCAAGGACAAAACGATCGAGCTGCGCGAGACGGCCGAGGAAGCCGTCGTGCAGAAAACCGCCCGCGTCGTCGAGGAAGTGGTCGTCGGCAAGAAAGTGAGCCAGCGCCAGCAGCAGGTCCAGGACACCGTGCGCCGTACGGAAGTGGAAGTCCAGCCGTTGCAGGGCACGGCGACCGGCACCAACCTCGATGACGACACGTACTACCGCAACGACTGGCAGACGAATTACGCCAGCCTGGGCGGCACCTACGACGATTATGCGCCGGCCTACCGCTACGGCTACGAGATGCGGCGCGATCCCCGCTACCAGGGCCGCGACTGGGACGCCGTCGAATCCGACCTGCGCAGCGACTGGGATACGCGCTACGGCAGCAGCGGCGCGTCGACCTGGGAGAGGATGAAGGCGGCCGTGCGGTCGGGCTGGAACCGCATGACGTCCTGACCGGGCGCGCTACGACGGGGCAGGTTCAGTTGAACCGGCCCCGTATGCCGCCGAGGCTGTAACGTCCCGCACCGAGCAACGCGATCGCCACGGCGGTGCCCAGGTACATCCCCTGCAGCTCGAGCGCCCAGCCGCCCGTGTCGTTGCGCGTGAAGAACTGGCTGGTGTGCACCAGCAGCAGGGCCACGATCATGTTGATGACCACGACGAGGGCCGCGGCGCGCGTGAACACGCCCACGAGGATCAGCAGCGGCGCGACGACTTCGCCGATATACACGAAGTAGGCGAACGCGCCGGGCAGGCCGGCTTTCACCAGCATCCCGCTGATGAAGCCCACGCCGCCGATCAGTTTCGACACGCCGTGGAACAGGATCAGGACGGCCAGCACGACGCGCAAGACCAGCTTGCCGCGGTCGTCCATCGGGTTGCTGATGTCGGTAGCAGTATTCATGATGCCTCCTCGTGAGCAGACGTCTGCTCATCTTACGCCAATGGCGGATCAGGTGGCGTCACTGCAGAGCGCGTCCATCGCCAGCCGGCCCAGCCGGTAGTTCAATCTTCCGTCGACCCAATGGGCACCGAGGCCGGCATAGAAGCGGATGCCGGCGTGATTGGAGGCCTGCACATGCCAATCGATCCGGCCGCATCCCTGGTCCAGCGCGTAACGGGCAACCCAGGCCATCAATGCGCGGCCCACGCCACCGCCCCGCTTGCCGGCACGCACATACAATTCCTTCACCATGCATTGGCGCCGGTTGGCCGGGGTCGGATCGACGAGCGAATGGAGCAGCATGACGGCGGCGAAGCCAGAAATGTTTTTTTCCGCGTCTTCTGCCACGATCAGCCGCACCGCCGAGTCGGGTGCGAGCAGGTTGTCCATCAGGTGATCGCGCACGACGTCGCGGGCGACCGACGCCTCCGGGTGGTAATGACGGTACAGTTCACACAGCAGGTCGATCAGGGATTCGTACTGCTCGGGAGAAACGGGTGCAATGCGCATGATGCGTGTCCGGACGGTTCCGGCGGGTATCCTGGATCCACCATCCTACGCGAATCCGTCCGGTCGAAATGTCGCACAATGTCGCGTCGCACGGCGGCATGAATGACCTCAGGCCCCGAGCGGTGGCAGCGGGGCGTCCTCGTCTTTACCGTCATCCCGGGTCGCAACCGCGCGTTCGGCCTGCATGCAATCGGACAATCTCGCTGTCCTGCTCACTGGTGAGCGGCAGGCCGCGAAACGTATTCGGTGGGGATGTTTCCATGACGTCACTCCTGTAGGACTCATCCGGCAGCCCGTGCCTGTTCGCCGCCGCCGGGCGCACGGCGTGCAGTACAATCGCGCGCATGGCCAATCCGCCCTCTTTCTTCGATGTCGCCGTGGCCGGCACCGGCCCGGGCGGCGCCAGCGTCGCGCGCGAGCTCGCGCGGGCCGGTGCGCGCGTGCTGATGCTGGAGGCCGGCGGCGCCGCGCCGCTGGCCGGTACGCTGGTGCAGATGGCCGGGATGGCCGCCGTCCCCGGCAAGGGCGCATTCGTGCACCGCGACCTGTCGCTGCTCGTCCGGGCGCTGACGACGGGCGGCACGTCGACGATCAACTTCGCCACGGCCGCGCCGCCACCGGCCGCCATGTTCGCGGCCCACGGCATCGACCTCGCGCCGGCCCTCGCCGCGTGGCGCGCGGAGCTGCCGATGGCGCCGCTGCCCGACGGCCTCGTCGGCCCCATGGCGGCACGCATCATGGCGGCGGCCCGGGCCCGCGGCCTCGCCTGGCACAAGCTCGACAAGATGATCCGTCCGGCCAGTTGCCGCACGGGATGCTGGCGCTGCGTCTACGGCTGTCCGTTCGGTGCCAAGTGGTCGGCGCGCGAACTCGTCGACGACGCCCGCGCGCACGGTGCGCAGCTCGTCCTTGACGCGCGCGTGACGCGCGTGCTGCTGGACGGCGGACGCGCGGGCGGGGTGGAAGCCATCGTCGACGGACGGTCGCAACGCTTCCGTGCCGGCGCCGTGGTGCTGGCCGCCGGCGGCATCGGCAGTCCGCGCATCCTGCGCGCATCCGGCCTGGTGTCCGGCCCCGTTCCATTCTTCAGCGATCCCGTCGTCGCGGTGATGGGCACCGTCGACGGTAGCGCGGACGGCGGCGCGGAAGTGCCGATGGCGGCCGGCGCCTACGATCCCGATGCCGGCATCGCGCTGGCCGACCTCACCCTGCCCCGCCCCATGTACCAGGCGTTCGCGGCGCAGGCCGGCCGCGTGGACCGGCTGTTCGCGCACGCCCGCACCCTGACGATCATGGTCAAGATCCGCGATGCGATCGGCGGCGACGTCGGCCCGCGCTGGGTCGACAAGACGTTGCAGCCGGCCGACCGCGCGCGCTTCGCCCAAGGCATAGCCAGCGCGCGCGGCATCCTCGACGCAGCGGGTGCCCGCCATGTGTTCGCCAGCCACCACTTCGCCGCGCATCCCGGCGGGACGGTCCCCGTCGGCCGGTTGCTGGACGCCGACCTGCAGACGGCGACGCCGGGCCTGTACGTGTGCGACGCGTCCGTCATCCCCGAACCGTGGGGCCTGCCGCCCACGCTCACGCTACTGTGCCTGGGCTGGCGCCTCGGCCGGCACCTGGCCGCGGCGCCAGCCTGCGACGCGTTCAGCGCGGACGCACGGGCAGCGTCGCCGTCAGCCTGATGTCGGCCGAGGATTCCCCGACCATCAGCTTCACGGGCACCGGCTCCACGGCGAAACGGCCCGCCTGGGTATTCCAGTAAGCGAGGCGCTGCGCCGCGACCGGGATGCGCACGGTGCGCGTCTCGCCGGGCTTCAGGCTCACGCGCCGGAAGCCGACGAGCGCCTGGCGCGGCCGCTCGACGGCCGACTTCGGCCACGACGCGTACAGTTCGACGACGCTGTCACCCGCCTGTTTGCCCGTATTGGTAACGTCCACATTCACATCGACGCTGCCGTCGGCCGCCAGCGCCGGCGCGCTCGTGCGCAGCTTCGCGTACTTGAACGTCGTATAGCTCAGGCCATGCCCGAACGGGAACAGCGGCTGGCCCTTGAAGTACATGTACGTGCGGCCGTGGCGGATGTCGTAGTCCATCATTGGCGGCAGTTGCGATTCCGCCGCGGGCCACGTCGCCACCAGCTTGCCGCCGGGGTTGTAGTCGCCGAACAGGACCTTGGCCAGCGCCGTGCCCTGGTCCTGCGACGAGTGCGCCATCTGCACGATCGCGGGGACATGCTCCTTCGACCAGTTGATCGTGAACGGGAAGCTCGACACGAGCACCATCACCGTGTGCGGATTGGCCGCCAGCACCTGTTTCACGAGCCCTTCCTGCGCGAGCGCCAGGGTCTCGCGGTCGCGTCCCTCGCGGCCGTCGCCCGGATCGGCGCAGGGCTTGGTGCCGGCGTCGGTCCAATCCTGCGCCATGTTCGGGCCGCAGGTCGGGTCGTTGCCGACGACGACGATGGCCACGTCCGCCGCGCGTGCCGCCTTCACGGCCGCGTCGTCGGCATTGTCCGCCGCATAGGTCACCTGCACGCCGGGTCCCACGGCCGCGCGGATGCCTTGCAGCGCCGTCACCTTGTGCGGCGGGATGCCGCCATACCAGTCCCAGTGCACGCTGTCCGCGTGCGGGCCGATGACGGCGATGCGTTTCACCCGGTCCTGCGCGAGCGGCAGCGCGTGGCCCTCGTTCTTCATCAGCACGATGGATTCCAGCGCCATGCGCAGCGCCACGGCCTGGTGGTCCGCGCTCTCCCATGGCGCCGGGCCGTCCTTGATGGCTGCGTAAGGATTGCCTGCCGGCGGATCGATGAGGCCCAGCCTGATCGTCGTGCGCAGCTTGCGGGCCATGGCGTCGTCGAGGTCGGCCACCGTGATCGTGCCGTCCTTCAGCGCGGCGCGCAGCTCGTCCTTGAACTTGTCGAGGTACTGGTTGATGCCGGCCTTCAGGCCCGCGACCGCCGCCGCCTTCTGGTCCGGATAGCGCTTGTACAGCTTGACGAGGTTGCCGATCGCGCCGCCGTCGCTGGACACCACGTTCGCGTCCCATTGGCCGATGACGAGGCTGCGCAGCACGGGATGGACGCCCATCGGCGTGCCGTTCCAGGCATTGTACGACGCCATCAGGGCGCGCGCGCCACCGTCTTGGAACGCCATGCGGAACGGCGCCGCATAGTATTCGTGGAACTGGCGTTCGTCGAAATCGGACGACGAGTTGCCGCGCCCGTTCTCGTTGCTGTTCGCAAGGAAGTGCTTCAGCAGCGCCGCGCCGCGCCAGTATTTCGGGTCGTCGCCCTGGATGCCGCGCGTGAACGCCGTCGCCATCGTGCCGACGAGGAAAGCGTCTTCGCCATACACCTCTTCGCTGCGGCCCCAGCGCGGGTCGCGCGCGAGGTCGGACTGCGGGCCCCATTGCATCAGCATCGGGCGCCCGTATTGTGCGCTCTGCGTGATGTAGCGCGCTTCCGTCGACTGCACCCTGCCCGCCTCGCGCACCAGTTCCGGGTCCCACGTCGCGCCCATGCCGGGCGGCTGCGGGAATTGTGTCGTCGTGATGTGGATTTTCTCGTGTTGCTGGTCGCCCCGCTGCACGACGCCGTGGATGCCTTCCGTGCCGCCGAAGCTGGGGATGCCCAGCCGAGGCACGCCGGAATTGGTCGACAGCGCATCGATCTTTTCCTCCGGCGTCATCAACGAGAGGATGTTGGCGATGCGCTGCTGCGGCGCGAGGTTAGTGTCCTGGAACGGGTATGTGGCCGCGCTTGCCAGGCCCGCGGCCGTGGCGCACAGGGCGGCGGCAAGGGCCGTGGCGCGCAGGATGTGCATTGGCATGTTCGTATGCATATAGTCTCCTTATAAACGTTTTTTGTTAGCGCGAACATCATCATGATAACCCAGCAATGAAACCGTTTTCACAACATTCGCCCAAAAGTTCATGTCCGGCGCTAAAAGTTCCTTGCGCAGGGTAAAGACATCAGTACAATCGCTCTGCATACGAACACGGGCGACCAGCCCAGGCAAGAACAGAGAAATCATAGAGGAGACAGCATGACATATCGACGCATCGTGGTCCTCGGCGGCGGCACCGCCGGCTGGATGACTGCGGCAGCCCTCGCGACGGGCCTGAAGGGCACGACGGTGGAACTGGTGGAATCGGAGGAGATCGGCACCGTCGGTGTCGGCGAGGCGACCTTCCCCTCCATCCGCAACTATCACCGGATCCTGGGCATTCCCGAATCGGACTTCCTGCGCGCCACCAACGGTACGTACAAGCTGGGCATCCGCTTCTGCGACTGGCGCGTGCGCGGCGAGGACTACTACCACACGTTCGGCGACTTCGGCCAGATGAAAGGTCCGGAGAGCCTGTTCGGCCAGTACCGCCGGCACCCGGATGCCGAGGTGCCCGTGTTCGGCGAACTGTGCCTGCCCACCGTGATGGCGATGCAGAACCGGTTCTGCCTGCCCGGCCAGGACTCGGCCGCGTTCAACTACGCGTATCACTTCGACGCCGCGCTGTATGCCCGCTTCCTGCGCGACCTCGCGATCAAGCGCGGCGTGCGCCGCACGGAAGGCAAGGTCGCCGACGTGACGCGCCGTGCCGACGGCGGCGTGGCCGCGCTGCGCCTCGACGATGGCCGCGTGATCGAAGCGGACCTGTTCTTCGACTGCTCCGGCTTCGCCTCGCTGCTGCTGGGCCGCACGCTCGGCGAACCGTTCGTCGACTTCAGCCACTGGCTGCCGGTCGACCGCGCCTGGGCGGTCCCGTGCGCGCGCATCGACACGCCGCTGACGCCCTACACCCGCGCGACGGCGCTGGACGCGGGCTGGGCCTGGCGCATCCCGCTGCAGGACCGCACGGGCAACGGCCACGTGTTCTCCAGCCGCTACATCGACGAAGAGACGGCCCGTGCCCAACTGCTGCAACAGCTCGACGGCGAGGCGCTGGCGGAACCGCGCCTGCTGAAGTTCACGACGGGCCACCGCGAGCGCTTCTGGGTCGGCAACGTGGTCGGCATCGGCCTCTCGACCGGCTTCCTCGAACCGCTCGAGTCGACCAGTATCTTCCTGATCCAGGCCGGCCTCGGCCACATGATGCACCTGTTGGAGGCCGGCGGCCCCATCGCGTCCACGGACATCGACACCTACAACTCGATCCTCAGCCACCAGTTCGCGCGCATCCGCGATTTCATCCTGCTGCACTACTGCCTGACGGCGCGCCGCGACACGCCGTTCTGGACCGACATGGCAAACAAGGAGCTGCCCGAGACGCTGGCGTACAAGCTGCATACGTGGCGCGAGACGGGCCAGCTGCACCAGTACGAGCATGAAGGCTTCGATGAGCACAGCTGGCTGGCGATCCACGCCGGCATGCGCAACTGGCCGCAGCGTACGGATCCGATCCTGGCCGAGATTCCCGCCGAACTCTCGCTGCAGTGGGTGCGCGAGCGCGGCGAGCAGCTCGTCAAGGCCGTGTCGTCCGTGCCCACGCACGAGAAATTCCTGGCGCACATGCTCGGCCGCTGACGGATGTTGCCGAACGCAATACGGTTTTCGCTATAGTTCCTATTCACGGATCGCATATATCGCTTCCTCCCTTCAGCTCTAAGCTTCTGTTTCCATAACGATGAGACACCCCGCTGCCGCCCGCGCGGCATGCGGGTCATAACACAGGAGCAGCCGTCATGTCCCAGCCTCAACTCCAGCGCGTCGAGCGCGACGATGCATTCACATCGCGCCCCGCCGCCAACGACAAGTTAGACCGGTACTTCCAGATTTCCGCACGCGGCAGCACACCCAGGAGGGAAGTCGTGGCCGGCGTCACCACGTTCCTGGCCATGGTGTATTCCGTCTTCGTCGTGCCGGGCATGCTGGGCCAGGCCGGCTTCGACGTCAGTGCCGTGTTCGTGGCCGTGTGCCTGACGGCGGCCTTCGGCTCCCTGATGATGGGCCTGTGGGCCCGGCTGCCGATCGCCGTCGGCTGCGCCATCTCGCTGACCGCCTTCACCGCCTTCGGCCTCGTGCTGGGCAAGGGCCTCTCCCCCGCCGTCGCGCTGGGCGCCGTGTTCCTGATGGGCGTCCTGTTCACCGCCATCTCCGTGACCGGCGTGCGTTCGTGGATCCTGCAGAACCTGCCGGCCGGCGTGGCGCACGGCACCGGCGTGGGCATCGGCCTGTTCCTGCTGATGATCGCGTCCAGCGACGTCGGCCTCATCGTCAAGAACGCCGGCGCCGGCCTGCCGGTGGCGCTCGGCCACGTGACCGCCTTCCCGGTCGTGATGAGCATCCTGGGCCTGGCCGCGATCTTCGGCCTCGAACAGCGCAAGGTCCCGGGCGGCATCCTGCTCGTCGTGATCGCCATCTCGGCCCTGGGCCTGGCCTTCGATCCGAAGGTGCACTTCACCGGCATCTTCTCGTGGCCGCAACTGAGCGCCCCGGGCCATGCGTCGCTGATCGGCGCGATGGACATCCAGGGCGCGCTGAGCATGGCCGTGCTGCCGAGCGTGCTGGCCCTCGTGATGACCGCCGTGTTCGACGCCACCGGCACCATCCGCGCCGTCGCCGGCCAGGCGGGCCAGGTGGATGCGCGCGGCTATATCCACAACGGCGGCAAGGCCCTGACGGCCGACTCGCTCAGCTCCGTGTTTTCCAGCCTGGTGGGCGGCGCACCCGCGGCGGCGTACATCGAGTCCGGCGTCGGCACCGCGGCCGGCGCCCGCACCGGCCTCACGGCGGTCGTCGTCGGCCTGCTGTTCCTGGGCCTGATCTTCTTCTCGCCGCTGGCCGGCCTCGTGCCGTCGTATGCGACCGCCCCCGCGCTGATGTACGTCGGCCTGCTAATGCTGAGCAGCGTCGCGCACATGAACATGGACGACAAGCTGGACGCGCTGGCCGGCCTCGTCTGCGCCGTGTTCATCCTGTTGAGCTGCAATATCGTCACCGGCATCATGCTGGGCTTCTGCACCCTCGTGATCGGCCGCGTGCTGGCCGGCGAATGGCGCAAGCTGAACTTCGGCACCGTCAGCATCGCTGTTGCGCTGGCCGTGTTCTATGCGGGTGGCTGGGCCATCTGACAGGTCTGGGTCCGATCGATGAAGTCGCTGTGGCATACTGTGTTAATGAAAAGACACGCGCGATTGCCGATCGGATTCATTACTCGTGCGGGCCGAAGGCCGGCGGTTCGACTGGTCTTCGCGTGTGCACTGTGCCTGCCCTGGCCCGCGAGCGCAGGCACATGCTACGGCTCCAGCGCCAATGGACGCCTGGACGGTGGTGTCCAGTTACCGGCCAGCGGTGTCAATTTCGTCGCTTATAGCGCCGACGGCGTCGGACTGGGCCGGACGTACGTCCACGACGTCGTCCGCCAGATTGTCGTGGACACCTACGCGCGTCTCGAGCAGACGATGCCAGGGAAGACATTCGTCTACGGCGAAACCGGACTGGAGCATGGCGGGATGATGCCCCCACACAAGACGCACCAGGCCGGGCTCTCCGTCGATTTCATGGTGCCGGTGCTGGACAAGGAAAACCGTTCGGTGCCGCTGCCCTCGACGCCTTCGAACAGGTTCGGATACGGACTCGAGTTTGACGGGGACGGCCGGATTCCTGGTTTCCGCATCGACTTTGAGGTCATGGCCGAGCATCTTTTCCAGTTGTCGCTCGCCAGCCGCCGGCATGGCATCGCGATCAAGCGGGTCATCTTCGATCGGCGCCTGCAGGACAAACTGTTCAATACGGAGACGCACGGGGCCGAGCTGAAGCGCTCGATGCCGTTCATGAAGGGTGAACCTTGGATCCGGCACGACGAGCACTATCATGTTGACTTCGATCTCGCCTGCCGGCCGTTGTCCGAATTTTCGTCCGAACTGAGGCCTTGGACCGATGGGCGTAAATCGAGGAACACCACGAATGGCCGAGTTCGCCCGAACTCCGCCGTTCAGCCCGGCTTAGCAGGTTTCCGATCGCAAATTCGCCGATTGTTACGACAGGCCGTAACCGACCCAGGCCGTGTAAAAACGCCCTGGCCGAAAATTCGACAGGGTCGTCAAAGCCTTGCGTTACCGTTATATCGTCCGCTTCCTCAAGAAAGATCTTAACTGAGCGGCATTGGCGGCATCGGCCGTGTTTTTTTCGCTCAGTGCTTGCCCGCTGCCTGCAGCAGGAGGCCACAGGCTGGCTTGTCCGATATCGAATTGTGGCCAGCTTTCTCGACGATTTCCATCGACGCCACACCTTGTCGGAAGTGCGCCAGCAGGCGCTCGGTGCTGGCGCGCGGGATGATTTCGTCGTGCTGCGCAGCGATGATCAAGGTCGGCGCCGTGATATTGGGTGCATAGCGCCAGGATTCGTAAGTATCCCTCAACATCCAGCGTACCGGAAAGTACGGGAATTGCCGGGCAGCTAACTCACGCAGGCTGTCGAACGGTGTCACCAGCACCAGCCCGTCGACTTTGCGCCGGCTCGCCACCTGGATTGCGATGCCCGTCCCGAGGCTGCGGCCGATGACGAGGATATGCGGATGGAGCGCCGCCACGCGGTCGTACAGCGCCAGCGCATCCGCAATCAAGGCCTGCTCGGTCGGCTTGCCGGTGCTGCCCGCATAGCCGCGGTAATGCGGCAGGTACAGGGCACGGTCCGGGAACGCTTGATTTAAATGCGGCAGGCTCACGGACACGTCTTCGGCGTTCCCGCCGAAATACAGAACTGCCTGTGGTCCTGGATGCGAGCGTTCGGCAACTCGGATCGTCGCGCCGGGCACGTCGAGCGTGGATACCTGCGGCGCACGCAAAGCCGCGGCCGCCGGCGGGTAGTAGATCATCGAGCGCTGGAATACAAACAGGGCAAGGCAGGCGGCCAGGTAGCCGACGGTGCAGACGGCGCCGATAAGCGAAAGGAATTTTTGCATGGGTATCCGGGCTGGTCACGAACTGACACGATAGACTGCAACCCAACCAGGAATCAGGTGTCGACTTGGCCGCTGTCCGATGGCGCAAAGAAAGCCCATGTCATTCTTTGGGTGAACTTGGGCAACCCCGTACTCGGCCGGTTGAGTCAGCATAGTATATTACCATCGTGAAAAAGTCATGGACGGTCACGACAGGCCGCTGTCGACCCAGAGCGGACGGTTTCACAGCTGCACGACCTGGTCGCGCAAGACTGTAAATCTCGCTTCTCCGGCTGTCGATACCACCCCCCATGGCTTGACGGTGCCCACTCGGACTAGCTGCCGTCCACGCTCATCAATCCATTCGTCTTGAACCAAGCAGGCTATGTAACCCGGCTGGGGAAAAGCGCTGTCGGACACGAGGTTCGCGGTACTTACCACAGGCGCTTTTTCAAGGAACTGATGCATGCAGCCGTCAAAATCGACAAGGGAACACTCCACCCAACCGGGAAGCTATCGCCGACAAATCGTTCGATAATTACTGGAAGCGCATCCATTCACATCCCCTATTAATTCCGCACTGTATGTCCGCTCGTGGCCGACGCCGGTCGAGCCCGCATAGCATGTTGTCCAGCTGAAAAGTTCACGGACGGTCGCGACAGGCTGGAATCGACCCGAAGCAGACGGACAGCTCCAGGTGGATGATTATCAGCTCATCCTGCTTTACGGTTGCGAATGACAACGGCGAAAGCAGACGCCATCGCAATCCCGATTCCAGTTCCTAGACTCAGCCCTAAGATGGAGCTATGCAGTGCTACACCAAGTGCGGTTCCAGTTCCGACACCGACGCCGATCCCAAACATGATTGGCAAAACCATTTGTGTTGACTCCTAAGGGGAAGACTAGCGAACAACGATTTCAGGGTAGCAGCTATCGTACGACCGCTGTTGGCCGAACTCGGCCGTTCGAGCCAGCATAGCATGTTGCCGCCATGGAAAAGTAACGGACGGTCACGACAGCCCGCTGTCGACCCATTCCAGACGTTCCAGGCGCCGACAGGCTAACCCGGAAAGCGGTGAGTCAGCGAGGTGGCAATGCAACTAGGTTAGAGGCTTCTCCTCGATTTACGTGCTTGCTTTCACCATCACTGTCAGCATCAGTGAAATCAAGAAGGAGGCTGAAGCAAACAACCATGTCAATGTCCACCCTTCTTTGACCTCAGAAAAAGGCTGTTCTGGAAGATTGGACAACATTAAGACGATTTCCTTGGCGGCACTGTCAGGTGGCTGTGTTTTCGTGTCAATCCTTACTAAGATGGCCGAGATGGCAGTACAAACGGCGCCGATCTGAGCGACGGTTCCTAGCCAGTCGGGCGGCAGGAAGCTTACTACCGTGATGCCAGCAACCACCGCGCAAGCAGTAATCACGAGGTTGCGACGCATGTACGCGGATTGCTTATTCATCGTACGACCCCTCAAATATGGCACAGTTGTGGTCTAACCTATCAGAAGCTAATAAAGCAATTAGTCAAGAAATTCGACAGGGATAGTTCTGACGTGTTTCCGCGCCGCCGCCATCAGTAGCTCCCACTCATCTTTCGGCTTCCCTTCAATGCCGATCTTGAGAATTTGCGCCTCGGACAAATCCTGCAGTGCCCATAATGCACGGCGTTCTTCTTCGTTCAGGCTGTCAAAAAAAGGACTGCCCGAAAGTTTGTTGGCAATGACATCCCAGATAACAAGCAGATGCCCAGTCGAGAGCCGGATTTTTGTGTTCTTCTTGAGCTTCATTTTCGGTTCAGTCGAGTTAGGGGTGGCGGCTTCAGACAGGTCTCAGCCATCTGCGAAGGACTGCTTTCGGCCGAGAGCTAGCGATCGGCGAAGGTCCGGTTTTGGCCGAACTCAGCCGCTCGGACAGCACTGCAGGTTGCCGTCGAGGAGTTGTCGAGACTATTACAACCGTCAGCAACCGACTCGAAGCTGCCGTTCTAGCTCAGCAGATTACGCTCTGGCATGCTGACGGAGGGGCCTTCCTGACTCGAAACGCCAGGCGATGCTAACTGTCGATATCACAAATACCAGAAACAGGGCTTGCGCAACAAATGAAGCAACGTCGAAGCCGTATCTTGTTCCAACCCAAGCATTGACCACGACATCGCACACTATGATCGCGGTCGCCAGGCTCAGTCCGAGCAAGGGTTTGGTCATCAATAAGATAACGGCGAGTGCGTCAACAAAAGTTAGTGCAGTCCAGAAAACGCATACAAACACAGGCAACCCATCGTAGTTCCAACCCAAGCCGTGTGCGGCAACGATTCTCGCGTGGTTGAACGATGCACCAGCCAGACAAATCGCATAGATGAGGCGTATCAAGAACGACGGATTTCGCGCTATCTTCAAAGTAGTTCCTCATTTTTTCGGGACACGGCTGGCTGATTTTGGCCGGTCTCGGTCATTCGTGTCAACATAACAGGTTGCCTGATCGGAAAAGTCACGAATGGTCTCGACCGGCCGGAATCGCCCCATTGCAGACGTTCTGCGCCCGCATCTCATGCAGAAAAGTAGCCCGACATCCCAATCCCGACCGTAGAAAAGTAAGGTGCTTCGTTGTCATCGTTGTCCGGCCTCCAGAAAGCTAGCTCAAGAGAGGGAAAGATATAGCTGTACCCGAGTTCTGGATCGGTTTCATCAAGTTTGGCATGACGTCCGACTTCACGGATCAGGATCGGCGTTGTCGTCGAAAATACCGGCAGCCCGAACAAAACCGCCTCAAAGTCGTGGCCTTCGGACAGCTCAATAAACGCGACCATAGGCTGTTCGCCTTCGTAGAACACCTGGAATCCATTTCCGAACCAAGCATCCGTTGGGTATCTTGAGTCTGGCGTTTTATAGAAGCCTGCCGTTGGTGTGCCAAGAGCCGCAATGACCGCTTCGCGACTCGCGCCAAGGCTAACGGGGCCAACGCCGTTTATCGGGTTGAGAACAAATACCTGTTTCATCAATAACTTTTTTCTGGAGATTTGTAGACGGCACTGATAGTCCGCTTCTGGCCGAACTCGGCCGTTCCATGCACGGCAACGATCGGTTCAAGGCAGCGATCAACTTCGATTTTTAAAGCTTCAGAGAAATACATTTACTAACCACAAAATTACCCGCCTCGGAGCTGTTTTTGAAAACCAAATTCGTCTCGTGAGGGATCTCACCACTTCGAGGTTGACCTATTACGTAAAAATTATCACCATCAACTTCAGCATTGCCTTCGACTTGGCTATCTATGCGGTCCCAATCATCGGCCTCTCTACAAGAGACAAAGCTACGTTCGCCGCCTTTGCTTTCGTCGAAAAATGAAAAAGCGACGCGTTTATTGTCCAATAAAAGATTGGCAAGGCTTTCAATGGTATGCATGGAAAAATTTGCAAAAACCTGAGAATTTTGAGTGTTAGAAACCACAAAAACGCTCATTACGGCCGTATACGCTCCCAGCTGAACCTCTCCTTGCTGAGCTCCCGCTACCGACCCGGAGTGGACGTTCAAATTCATAGCGTCATTTATTTAGCGGCGATGCTCTGCAATTGATAACTGCCGTTCCAACTAACCGGCTCCAATTTGTTGTCGTCTGTATCGACGTAGTACAAGTCCACGATCATCCGGCCTTCAACGAATCGAATGCTCCCAGCATATCGATAATAGCCCTTCTTAACTGGTATTTCGCTACCGTCTACTCGTCCGACAAGCTTTGGAAGAGTAAACGTCTCGCTTGCAGGTGAAGTGCTGCGGAAAAAGATCGAAATTGGGTCGTGCACCATATTTTCTCGCATGCAATGGACAGTTACCTGGATGGTACCGTTTGTCCCGGAAATGATGGCAGTGGGATCGTTCGAACTTGAGGTACAGGCGGACAGAAGAAACAGAATAGCCAAAGCAAATATGCGCATGGTTGAGTTCCTACCTCGTGATCCACTGTCACTTGTTGCCGGCCGATAGCTGACCTCCGGCTGTGCCTGCTTCCGACCCAACGCGGACTTCGCACTTAAGAGTAACTGACACGTGCTGCTAGTGTGGGCAACTCATTAGACATGTCGTCCAGGCATTCTTTCATGATGCGAGCATCTCGAGGGAAGCGTTCCGCAAACATTCCCCAACCGATCAAATGAAGTTGCTCAGGCATGTCGACAAGGCCGGTAATCGAGTCCCAGAAAGCGTCCCAGTTCCTCCCATACCAACTTGGAAACTCCAGGGCTTCGGATAAGACTTCGTGCAAGTGATCGACACTCGCAATCCCAGACATGTCTACTGTAACCAAAGGCTTTCTCATTGCTCCCTCATCCGCGATGAACGTCCGGTCTTGGCCGACCTCGGTCATTCCTAAGGCTCAGTGTACGGCCCATATTGCTCTCGTGCCAAGTCGAGGTTTTGATAGACGTACTAAGCGTCTCTCAGGACGGCTTGCCCCGTGCGGGGATTCGTCAGGGTAACATTCTCGAGCGCCTTGATTCGCCATTCGTCGACCTGCCGCGTATGCACGGCAAGGACCAGCGTGTCGACCGCGTGCGGGCCTGCCGGATGAGCCGTACCGACCGTGAGGCGGCTCCAGAAGTGCACGACGACCGCGTCGTCACCGATCGGAACGACGTCGATCAGTTCGTTCGCCAGCTGCGAATCGCTATAAATAGTCGCGTGAATAGACGCGTCTAGTTCGATAATGGCGTCAACCCCGCGCACGTAGTGCCCGAAGCGGTTCACGAATGTCGCATCTTCGTGGAACAATGTTCCACGAGCCTCTACGTCATGTATATTCCAACAGGTCTGAAACGCATGGAGCGCTTCTTCTGGACGTTTTATTTGAATCATGTGGCTGCTCCCGCGAAATTCTGTACAGGACTGCCTGGCGCCCGCAGCGCGCTTGCCCCCATCCGGAAGGTCAGATCATGGCAGAACCCGGCCGTTCAACCCTCGTGGTCAGGCCTCGGGCGACATAAAGCCGAAAATGGCGAAACCCCAGAAAACCAGACCGATTGCGATCCATACGTAATTGGCAGTTGTGAGTCGGCTGTTGCTTTCGCCATCAGGATCGACACAACCAACATTGATCATCTGCTGTGCACTCAGCAGCAGGCCAAGCAGAGGCGCCATGATCAGTAGTGAGGCGATGTCCGTGTAGGGTGAGCCGATGGAACGCGCACTCAAGCGGTCAAGCAGGTTCCCCAAGATCGTGAACAGCACCAGTTGCGTCGCCAGCGATTCGTTATTCCATGCGGCCAGCGCCGCCTTGCTACGGCCATAGGTCTTGACTTCGCGGAACAGGGAGTGGATGAAGAAGATCGAAAAGATCCCGCGCGCTACCGGCCAGATCGATCGACATTGAATTTATCGGAGCTGCAGTTTTTGTAATTGCTCCAGTTCTTGTAGAACCAGTAGACGCCGTACAAGCCAAAAGTCGCTAAATACAGTATTGCCAGCTTCTTTCGGGAGACGACGTAGAACGTAGGCGCGCCAAACACGACGTCATCGTCGCTCCGGCTTTCGGTCAGTGTCTGGCTGCTGTCGATCACGGATGTGTTCCAAAAGTGAAGTCGCCGGGGCCATGAAGTACCCAGCTGCCCGGTCCAGCATCATGCGAACCTCAGCCCTTCACCGAACCCGACCATTCCACCCAGCATAGCACGTTGCCGAACTGCAAAGTTCACAGACTGTAACGACATGCGGCTCTCGACCCGAAGGAGGCACCCGCAGCATCAGAGGCTGGTTTGCTTAAAGGTCCTAAACTGCTGACGATTCGGTGCCTTTGCGAAGCTTCCAATACACGGAATAGCGTTGATGGTGCACGTCGAATAACGGCCGAACGACAATGCCGTTTGCTGGACCAGCCCCCTTGAACGTGAACGCTGACGGATCGCCGGGGACTGGCACAAGCCAGTCGGCGGGATTGCCGGACGTGCTGACGATATCCGGAACCGGCGCCGCCGCGATCTTCAGGTAGGCATCCTTGCCGCCCACGTCGCTGCCAGGCATATTGTCCTTGCCGAGTTCTCCGGCCAGCAATACGGGACCATGGAACAGGGAGACCATCGACGCGTCGTCCCGGGCTTGCTCCAGTCGCAGCCCCGCTGGCAGTGTCAGCTCGATCACGTCACCGGCTTTCCATCGCCGCCGCAACGAGAGATAGCTTGCGGGCTTTGCATCCACACGCTGCGGCTTGTCGTTGATCCTGACTGTCGCTGGTTTGGCGACCCACGCGGGGATGCGCAAATTGAGTGTCGCGGCGTGGCCTCCAGGCTTGACGACCGTCAGGCGCACCGGTTCACCCCGCGTGAACTCCCCTTGCTGCCGCAACACCATTCCGGTTTCCCGCCAGCTGAGCTCGGACGGGATATACAGGTTGACCCAGAGCGCATCATCCTTGTGGAAGTAAATGCCTTCGTTGTAGCGTGCGGTGTTTTCAAGACCGGTGCCCGAACAGCAGAAGCTGCCGTTGAGATAGGTGCGAAAGTCCCCATGGAACGGCGTGAAATAGGTCACCGCACCCGTATCGGGCGCCACCGACGCGAGCACGTGGTTGTACAACGCACGTTCGTAATAGTCGGCAAAGTCCGCACGGCGGTTGCGCTCGAACAGCCTGGCCGTCAGCTTGAGCATGTTGTGGGTGTTGCACGTTTCCGCCGTGGTCGGGGGCAACACCTTTTGATCGTCGATCGACGGGCCGGCCTCCACGCCGGGTTTGTCGAACCATTCGTTGAACGAGTTGCCGCCGTTGGCGAACGAATGCCTGTGCACGACCAGCCGCCAGAAGTTTTCGGACGCTTTCAGTTCCACCGGGTTGCCATCGACGTTCGCGCTGTTGGCCAGCCCCACTGCCGGCGCGATGTGCGTATTCGCGTGCAAGCCGCCCAGCCGGTCCTCGCCCTCGGCAAGTGGGCCGACGAACCATGTGCGATGGAACATGCGGGCGCTGTCGAGGTGCCGGGGATTCTTATCGACTTTATAAAGTTCCGTCAGGACGTCACTCATCGCACCGAATTCGTTTTGTGGATTGCGGCTGCCGTCCGTGCGGAACATCCTGTCGATCTGCGCGGCATCGAGCGCCGCGAGCCGTTTCCCAAAGTAGTCGGCCATCCTGATCGCCACGTCGAGTGCCTGCTTGTTGCCGACATAGGCATGGGCGTCGAGGAGGCCCGACATGATCTTCTGGATCGTGTAGTAAGGCACCCCAATGCCGCCGGCATCGGCCCCGGGCTTGCCCTCAAGCTGGTCGAAGGCCGCCGTGGAAAAGGCGGCCAGGTAACCGTCCAGGTTCAGCGCCCCCTGGCATTTGGCAAGCTCTCCCACGAGGTAATTGACCCGGTCGCGAAACAGGAGGCTTCCCGTCGCCGCCGCCATGCGCGAGGCCGCGGACAAATAGTGGCCTGTCATGTGCCCGCGGATAAATTCACTATCCCAGCCGTCGTAGCCGCTCGAGATGCCTTCTTTTTGGGGAAGTTTGGCCAAGGCGCGGTAGTGGTAAAGCAACTTGTCGGGGTCATAAGCCGCGAGCACCCCTTTGCGATGCAGTTCCTGCCGTGCATAAAACGGACTACCCGGCAGCAAGCGCACCTGGTTTGCCAGGAAGGCACGGGCCGCATCGACTGGAACCGTACCCGACACGGGAGCCGCAGGTTGGCCAAGGTCGCGGGCGGCACAATGCGCCGGCAGTGCCGCGAGGGTCGCTTTGAGCATCGAGCGTCGGGTGAAGGACATGAGAACGGCTTTCGTCAAGTAGGATTGCTAAAGAGAAAAACGAATCTTAGAACATCCCGTCCCGGTTCGCCATCGGAACAGGCGCCGCCTGGGCGATGTCCCACATCTCGGCAATGCGGTCTCCCTCGAAGCGCAGGATGTGGACGACCGCCAGCTCCATGCCCCCCTCTTCCAGTTGCGCGCGCGAATGCACGGCCACGAGTGGGCCGTCGGCCAGCGCGCGCTGCACTTCGAACACCATGTGCGGAAACCGCGCTGCGTTCTCCTTCATCCCGGCCTTCAACGTGGCGGCATCGGCTGCGAAATGCGGATTGTGATGCCGGAAATCCGCTGCCGCGTGGCGCGCGAACGCCTCGTCCACGGCGCCGCGCGCGGTCAACCGCAGGAACGCGATCGCCGTTTCCTTCAATGTCATCGTAACGTTCATGGCAATTCCTTTCGTCAACATTGTCAAAGCCCAGCCGTATCGTACGCCGTGTCTTGACGAAAATGTGTAATCTAGGTGACTAAGTGACAACTTATTATCAAGGAGAACATTATGAAAGCCACCACCATTTCGAGCATCATGCTTGCTACTGCCCTGCTGGTCACCGGCTGCCACAAGGCCGAGAACAAGGACGGCATGGGCCCGGCCCAATCGGCCGGCAAGGCCATCGACGACGCCGGTGCCAAGGCCGCGGCCGAGTCGAAGGAAGCTGCCGCCAACGCCAATGCCGCCGCCCAGCAGGCCGGCGCGAACGCCCAACAGGCGGCACACGAGGCCAACGAGAACGTCAAGGCGGCCGCCGACCGTGCCGGCGACAAGATGCAGCAGGCCGGCGCGGAAGTAAAGCAGGAATCGCATGAAGCCGCGCAGAACGTGAAAGAAGGCGCCAAGGACGCGACGGCCGCCACGGGCCGTGGCCTGGAACGCGCCGGCGAGAAACTGCAGCAGGCCGGCAAGTAAGCCTGCGGCGGAGGCCGGACGAAAGCCTGTATACTGCGCAGATGCGTATCCAGCTCTTCTCCGACCTCCACCTCGAACGCGACCCCGGGTTCCAGCCGACCATCTTCGCCGACACGGACGTCGTCGTCCTCGCCGGCGACATCGGTTCCTATCAGGCGCGCTCGCGCCTCGAGTCCGACGACTTCGGTCTCGCGCGCTTCGCGCCGGCGCACACCGGCGCGACCGCGCGCGTGCTCTACGTGCCCGGCAACCACGAATTCGACGGGCTCGACTTCGACGAGACGCAGGCCCGCCTGCGCGCGACGTGCGCCGCGCTCGACATCACCTGGCTCGACCAGGAAACCGTCACCATCGGCGATGTGCGCTTCATCGGCACGACGCTGTGGGCCGATTTCGACGCACTCGCCTCCAGCGAGACCGACCTCGCGCGCCAGCTGAAGCAGCGCGAAAAAGCCTACCGCGCCGCGAACTACTACCTGAGCGGGAATACGACGCTCGTGGACGGCGAGCCGCTGCTGGCCGAGGGCCAGCGCGAGCTGTCGTTTGCCTGCCAGGCATGGCTGCGCGACGCGCTCGCGACGCCGTTCGACGGCACGACCATCGCCGTCACCCACTACGCCCCGAGCCTGCGCAGCGCCGACCCGCGCTACGGGATCTCGCCCGGGACGGCCGGCTTCTGCAACGCGCTCGACGACCTGCTGCCGTTCGCCGACGTGTGGATGCACGGCCACCTGCATTGCGCCAACGACTACATCGTCGAGGGCGACGATTGGCGCTGCCGTGTCGTCGCGAATCCGCTCGGCTATGCGAGCAAGGGCGAGCAGGCGGCGTTCCGCGCAGACCTCGTGATCGTCGTCTGACGCCTATTCGCGCACGCCCTGATACATCAGGCCGCTGTCGTTCGGGCCGAATTTGAACTTGCGGTTCATCGCGATGATCTCCGCGCCCGCCAGCAGCGCCGGACCGTAGCCGTGCGCGGCCTTCACGCTCGTCGGGCGGAACGCGTAGAACGCCGGATCGAACGCCATGCCCGTGCCCACGCAAATGCCCTCGATCTGCCCGTTCGGCTGCACCTTGCCGGCGACCGCGTTCCACGCCAGGTTGGCCATCGGCCCGTAGGCCTGCGCATCGACATGGCCCCGGTTGACGGCGCGCGCGATCGCATAGGCGTAGATCGCCGTGGCCGACGTCTCCTGGTAGGTGTCGTTACGGTCGATCAGCTGGTGCCAGAAGCCTTCCTTCGTCTGGTAGCGCGCGAGGCCCTTGATATGGGCACGCAGCTGGGCCAGCACGGCCGGGTAATCCTTGTGGTCGCGCGGCAGCACTTCCAGGATCTCGACCATCGACATCACGGCCCAGCCGTTGGCGCGCGCCCAGTGCAGTGCCGGATGGTCGCGCATGCCTTCGACGTAGCCGTGCATGTAGAGGCCCAGCTGCGGATCGAACATCCGGCGCGAGAATTGCAGCACCTGGCGCGCCGCATCGTCGTAATATTTCCGGTCGCCGGTCGCCTTGCCCAGCCAGGCGATGGTCGGCACGCCCATGAACATGTCGTCCAGCCACAGCGTGTCCGGCAGCGGGCGCATCTTCACGCCACCGCGGCCATCCGGACCGCCGCGCGCCAGCGTGCCGTCCTTCAGCCGGTATTCCTTCTTCGTGACGAAGTCGCCGCAGATGGCGATCAGCTGCGTGTAGTCGACCGGCGATCCTGCCACCTGCGCCTTCAGGAAGCTGTGGCACAGCGCGCCGGCATCGTCCAGCGCATGCGGGTTGAGGAAGCTCTTGATCGGCGCCGCCGCGTGCTCGCGGTCCGCCGCCACGCCCGGCAAATATGTCTTCGTCAGGCGCGCCAGCAGCTGGTGCCGGCGGATCGTGTAATCCGTGTAGCGGCGGTCGCCCGTGGCGGCACCCGCGGCCAGCATGCCCATGTACGTGACGCCCCATTCATAGCTCGTCAGGCGGAAGTCGCCCGGCTTCAGCACGGCGTTGGGATCCGGCTGCGACAGGTCCGTGATCGGCGCACCCGTGCGCTGGTCGATGACCTCGGCCGGCGTCACCCGGTCGAGGTAATCGAACACACGGTCCAGCACGGCCTTGACCTCGGCCGCGTCCATCGCGCGGTAAGGGGTCGGGTAATGCACGTCCAGCGCGTGCAGCATGGCGTCGGCCGCGGCCGGACCTTTCTCCTGCGGCGCCGGGGCCTGCTGGGCGGACGCGTTTGCCGCGCAGGCCACGGCCAGCGCCAGTGCCAGCGGCTTCATTCGTTTCATCGGGGCTCCTGTCATTCCAATCGTTGTATCGTCAGGTCATCGACCGTCTGGCGCGACCATGTCGTGCGCAGGCCGAAATAGCCTTGCGTGAGTGGATGGGGGTCGCGGTACGTGAACCAGTCCACGCCGTCCACGCGCACCCGCGTGCAGCCGTCGAACACCGCGATCTCGATGCGGTAGTCGCGGTTCGGCGCCAGCAGGTGCGGCGCGTCGAGGTATTCGCCGACGAGCTCGCGGCGGCCGTCGCCATAACGGCGCAGCCGCGTGGTCGTGTTGCGGTTGCCGCCGATGCCCACGTAGTACAGCGCCAGGTCGTCGTAGTCCTCGAAGCGGCCGCTGCGCGTGTACAGGTTCTCGCGCCTGGGGTCGCGCGCCATCCAGAACACGTTCAGGTCGGACAGCCTGTCGTTCCTGCCGTCGCCGACGAGCACGCGGCGCGTGAAGGCGATCAGCACGTTGCCGGACAGCGGTTTGTCGAGCCACACGGTGGCGCCGCCGTCGACGTCCATCAGCAATCTGCCCTCCCTCGTGTCGACCGTGTTGCCCGGCTTGTG
>Ga0207667_10001510_pt1 | contig 29218 bp, 21 predicted proteins | sample KBSCornC52_FD_184301 | JGI IMG/M metagenome (GOLD analysis project Ga0207667, IMG submission 184301) | Corn rhizosphere microbial communities from Kellogg Biological Station, Michigan, USA - KBS Corn C5-2 (SPAdes) (version 2) | ecosystem: Host-associated > Plants > Roots > Rhizosphere > Soil ...
CCAGCGCCGACCACGTAGGACCATGCCAGCCCCAGGCGTTTAGCGGTCGCGTCGTTGATCTGCTTCAGTGGACTATAGCGAGTCTCGCCCTGGGTTCGACCGTACGTCAGCCAGGAGCCGGGGAGTGCATCATTGGCCGCCCCCGCGTTGCGCAGCACCTTGCCGTCTACATTCACCGGGCTTGCGGCCTGTTGCGCGCGCAGCCACATTCCCTCCGAAACGGTCAGGATTCCCACCGCCAAGGCGGCGTGCCTCCACCGAAATGTGCGCATGGAATGCCTCCCGTTCAAGATGATTCGATCAACGGTATCATACGTGGACACTGAGAGAATAAAGGGCGGTTGCCAGCGAGGAATGCCGATTCTAAATCCGCTCAATGAATATAGCTCAGCATTTCCAATCCTGGAGTGTGTTCATATCCTTGGGATGGTTTGCGGTGTAGGGACCGCCGCGCTTGTAAGCTGTCGTCTGCTCGGAGTAGGGTTGACCCAGCACAGCGCCGGGAAGCTCTGGAAGAACGTGATGCCCTGGACGCTGGGCGGGCTTGCGCTTTCGATTGTTGCCGGGCTCCTGCTTTTTTCCATCGATCCAGAGATGTACTACATCAACCACGCCTTCCTTTTCAAAATGTTGTTTCTTCTGCTCGCCATCGCTTTTTATTTCACGATGGTTCGAAAGGCGGCAACGGCCGGTCGATCGGGAGCCACGAGTTTCATCATCGCGTGCATCTCGCTCGGACTGTGGGTGCTGATTCCGTTCGGCGGGATCTTCATCGAATTCATGGGCTCGACCGCATACGCTTATCCGGTGCTCCTGGCAATCCACATCGTGGCACTGATCCTCCTGGGCGGCATGGTAGTGCTGACCGATCTTCGAGGGCTCGGTCTCGGAATGCGGAGCTATTCGGCGCCGGATCTTGTGAACGGACTGCGCGTGTCCAAGCGGATCGCTTTTGGCCTCGCCGCGATCAGTGGGGCCGTGCTGTTTAGCGCCCACGCTGAGCAATATTCGAGGAATCCCTGGTTCTGGCTCAAAATCGCACTGCTCGTGCTGATCGCCGCCGACTATCTGATATTCCGGCGCGCGCCGCAGCTTCCCGGCAGAGCCAAACTCGCGGCTGGTCTTTCGCTGCTGCTCTGGACTGCTGTGGTTTTCGCCGCGCGTGGGCCCGCCACTATCAAGGACGTTATGCACTCCGCGGTGGACCCGAGTGGCGATTTCCTGTTCCGCTCGGTTCGGACGATCGCGGATGATCAGGGAGTCAGGGAAATCGCACCGCACACCGACGCGGAATGGGACGACGTCCGGCAGCGCCTCATGGTCCTGCTGGAGGCGCCGAATCTCCTGCAGGGACGCAGAGCCGCACGCCCCAGGGATCGGTCGAAAAACCCTGAGGTCGAAAGCCAGCCTGAGGAGATTCAAAAATTGTTGGACGCAGACCGTTCGGACTTCATTCGCCGTGCAGAGAGGCTGCAGGATGCGGCCTCCGTGGCGCTGAAGGCGGTTGACGCAAAGAATAAAGACTCTCTACTCCTCGGGTTGGATGGCATCGACAAGGCTTGCGAGAGTTGCCATTTGCGCTACTGGTATCCCAAGGACAAGAGGGCTCACGAAGCCGCGAAGCAGGACGGAGTCGTCGAATAACGCCGCGAAGGGTTACCTGGATGTATGATGAAACGATTGTTAGGAATGAGGCCAAAATGAGACCTAGATTATCCGTGCTTGTGTTCACGTTCATCATCCCGACCGCTCTCGCATGGGTTTCTTTAATGCCATCGACGACAGCTTTTGCGCAACAGCCGCCGGCAGGCCAGGGAAAGCAGGGCGGGAGGAGACCTCCGCCAGTGATTTTAGGGCCCCCCGCAGGAGTCCAGCCCTTGCCCGTCGATTTGTTCACCTCGAAGAACTTCTACAAGGACAAGGATCTTTGGATGGACAAGCGTTACTACCGCTGCAACGTGCCGCAGCGGCTGACCGAGATGTGGAATGAGCAGCGAATCGGGCCCAATCCGCCACAATCGGCTTCCTGGGGGGACTGTAACGTCGATCTGAAGCGCGAGAGCATCCTCAGTCCGTATCCTTACAAGACTGCCAAGGAACACTACGAGGCGCTGATGGCGGCGGCCAAGGCCAAGGGCGGTCCCACGGTTTACACGAAGGCGACGGTGCCCGATTGGGACGGGTACTATGCGCGCGACTATCAAGCCGATCATGGCTCGGAATGGATCTGGGGAGTGAGCCAGGCTCCCACGGTTCTCTCTTTACTCACTCCGGAGTATCAAAAGCGCATGGTGCAGTTGATCTATCACGAGTCGGTGACCAACGCACCGCAGTGGAACGCCTCCTTCTGTTATCCGGAAGGATTCATCCGTTGGTGGGCACAGCCTTCGCAAGCCGGAAATTTCCAGCTCACCATGACCACGTGGAATGTCCAATTCATCTCCGGCATCGCCGATAATTTCCTGCGCCAGGTGATGGTCGGCAAGGAGCAGCATGTGCAGAAGGTTCCCCAGTGGTATGGAGAGACCATCGGATTCTGGGACGGAACCACTCTAGTTACCTGGACGGCAAATATTCAGCCCTGGACGCTGACTCACGGCATGTTTGAGACTAGCGCCAAGATGGAGACCGTGGAAACCTTCAAGCCGGCTTACGACGCCCAGGGCAAGTTCATAGGCCTGGATCACGAGGCGATCTTCTACGATCCTGAAGCCTTCGTGGCTCCGGTCCGCGCGAGCTATCGCTTCGCCCGGCGTGCGACCCCGGACGATCCCACTCGGCGGTACAGCTACATCGAGTGCTTGAGCAACATCCAGAACACCGATGGCAGGCCGACGCAACTAACCGCCGCCGACCCTCGCTACGTTGACTACTACGGCCGGCCGTGGGCCAAGGACTGGGAAAAGTACTTCGAAGTGGGGTGGGACAAACCACAGGAAGAGCTTCCCCAGGACATCCTCGACCTCTTTAAATAGGAGTTTACGCAGGAGCTATTGCGCCGCGCGCTGAATCAGCTCCCACATCAACCCGTTGACGTCGCGGACGAACACATTGCCCGCGCCATTCGCGCGAACGATCGCTTTCCCGCCCGTGGTTGCCACCGTGCCCCCGGCCTTGGCCCATTGATCGACCGCGGCATTAACATCGCGCACCACCATCGTGAACGCGGGCGAACCTGGATCTTCTGCTCCAGTAACGACCTTGGCCCGCGCCACGCCGGAATATTCGATAAGGCCGAGGTCGAGAATCGTGCCCGGAATGCTTCCGTGCGTAATGCGCCATTTCGCTCCTGGCAGGCCGATGAGGTTCGCTACCACTGCGTTCGTTCCTAGCGCGCCCGTCGGCCGCGCGTTAAACCCGATCGCATCGCGCAAGAAGGCGACGGTCTTCGCTGAATCCTCAATCGAGAACTGCACCGACGCGCCCAGAATATCACCTGTCACGCTCGTCGCCGAGGCGGGCAGCGGATCGGGTTGCTGCAATTCGACGAAAAAGCCGTCTGGATCGCGAACCACTATCTCGCGAAGCTTGCTGTTCGGATTTCCGGTGGGATTTACGGGGGCTGCCCCGATGGTGACGATGGCAGCACCCGAGGATTTCACCTTCGCCAAAACTTTTTCGATATCTCGCACCTGCAAAACCAGGGTCGCCGCTCCAATGTCCTGGATATTCGTACGCACTGGCTTGCGTGGTCCGCCCGTGAATTCCGTCAACTCAAACCCAAAGGTTGCGTTCGGAATGCGGAACGTCGCCGCTCGAAAGCTCATGCCCTTAGTGGCTGTGAACTTCGACATGTCTTCGTCGAGTTTCTGTGGTTGCTGTGCAAGCGGATCGCGGGCTCCATTCACCGGCAACCCCAGAATGTCGCGATAGAACGGCACCGTCTTATCGAGACTTTCTGTGGTATGCGCGAGGTTCTGCAACTGAACTACAGGAATCGCGACAGGATTCGTTTGAGCAAAGGCGAACGCGCCAACGAAGCCCGCGACGACAGAAATCTTCAATAGTGTTGTGGAGGGCATCCTGGAAAGTATACTCCGCTCGTGCGGGCGGAATTTGGAGTAACCTGATTCTGATAAGCAGGTAGCTTGGCATGAATTTGGAGGAGTTTTATGACTCGACCGGTTCTTCGGTGGATTGTGGTCGTGGGCGTACTATTGGCCCCGGCGGCCAGTTTCGCGGAGATTTCATGCAGCCGCGAGGGTCTCAAGGCCGCGACCGACCTCTACATCGCCGCTCAAACCAAGGGCGACATCGCCGGGCTGCCGCTTGCGAAGGGTCTGGGTTACGTCGAGAACTTTAGGCCCATGAACATCGACGAGGGCTTGCTCAAGAAGCCGATGAAGATCGACCACAATCGCAGCCTGCTGGATACCTCGACGTGTCAGACCTATACCGAAATCATCGTTTCGGACAAGGCTGCGCCGTACGCACTCGGCACGCGGCTGCGCGTGAATCATGGCCTGATTGCCGAAATCGAAATGATGTGGACCACCACTGGCTACTGGGGTTTCAACGTAGATGCATACCTGAAGTACGCAACCTCCGAGGATTGGGGCGTCATCCCCGCTGCCAAGCGCGATACCCGCGCGACGCTGGTGTCCGCCGCTAACGCTTACCTGGATGCATTCCTGGAAGGGAAAAAGGATCTGGTGCCGTGGGGTTACCCTTGCAATCGCACCGAGGGCGGCATGCATACGGGTAAGGGCGCCGCGGAGGATTCCTGCGATGTGGGCGTGCCTAGCGGAGTCAACATCGCGAACCGGCACTTCGTCGTCGACGAGACGATAGGAGCCGTAGTGGTCTTCTGCACCTTCGGCGCCGGCAATGCTACCGGTGGCAGCGGAGCGCCCGATACGCACCTCTTCCGCGTGGAGGACGGCAAGCTGCGTTTCGTCCATACGATGACGCATCTATTGCAGGCGGCTGGCCCAGGCCGGGGAGCCGGGCCGGGCAAGGGCGCGCCTGCCGGACAGGGCAAAGGACCCGCACCTAACAAACAGAACTAACCGGCGCTTGCGGATGTATATGGCAGCCCACATTATTACCAAAGTAGGGAGAAAGCTCGACGGTTCTCGCAAGGAGTGTCGTCTGGCCCCTTTTCCTCCTCGCCGGAGCAATCCTTGCATGCGCCCAGGGGCAGCCCCCTACTGGGTTGGCGTGTGTCGCCGAAATGACTGTGCCAACGTATCAGGGCTATTTTTGGCTCGCAAGGATTGGCGGCGAGGCCACAGTTTCCATCAGCGTTGGTCCCGAGGGAGCTCCCGCATCAGTTCAGTTGACGTTCAGAAAGTTCAGAGCACCACCGCGCCCCAGCTCGTAAGTTGGTTGAAGTTGCAGATCTCAACGATAAAATTTCTCCCTCGTTGCCCTGGTCAGACTGTAGACATTCGACTGGTGTATCGTTTGATTGACGGTCCGGAGAAAGCAGCGCGATACCAACCACGTAATGAGGTCAGGTTTAGATCTCCCAATACATTCGAGATCTCTGCGCCGCCTCCAGATTACCAAGCGCAACCGTGAGAAGTTGCAAATACTTCCCATTCGGCAAGGGAGAAAGAGGACGAGAGCTACTCCCATCCGGTTCCCATACTCGCTGAGAAAACCTTCATGAAGGCTTCCACGGCGTGGATCTGCCCACCGTAGACTTTGAAGACCTCCCAAGCACCAGCCGGCTTAACAGACTACTTTTTGGAAGTGTTCTCCAGAAGAGCGCGAACCTCGGCGACGTCCGCCGGGTTGGCGCCGCCACGTCCCGGAGCGCCGCGCCCGGGAGCCGCACCGCCAACGGCAGGAGGAGCCGCAGGATTCCCTTTCGCTTGGCCGGCAGCTGCCGCCGGCGCGCCTCCACCGCGCCCGCCGCGTGGTACGCCAACGACATCGATCGGCTTCTTGCCATTGGAATCGAGGAGGTCGGGATTGGCCCCGTGATCGAGCAGATACTTCACCAGATCCTTCCGGGCCGCGCGGGCCGCTTCATGCAGCGCCGAGGTGCCGTCTTTACTAGAAGCTTCCTTGTTACCCATATTTTCGCGGGAAACTTCATAAGAGTAGAGCTTGTCAGGACCGCAACAGACGCCGGTGACTTTGGCATTCACGTCGGCCGAATGCTGGATCATCAGGTCCATAATTTGCATATTCGCCTGAGCATTGCCGCCGCGCCCACCGGGGCCGGCCCCAGCGGCCAGCAGGAAGGCGGTGTATCCCATGGTGTTGATGTTGGGATCGGCGCCCTTTTCCAGAAGAGCCTTAATAACCTCGACATCGTTGTTCTGCACCCCGCGGAACAATGGTGTGGTGCCCGTGCTGATCTGATTGTCCTGAAAACGTCCTCTACCAGGGGCGTTAGGACGATGAAAGTTCATTTCTGGATTGGGATTGACGCCCGCATTCAGCTGCGCGTTGATGATCTCCATGCTGGAAACGGCCGGACCCGATTCCGGAAGCGCTGCTGGGGGCCCTCCGCGACCTCCTCGGCCACCGCCGCCGCGTCCACCACCTCCCGGGCCACGGGGTCCCCCGAAACCGCCGCCCCCTCCACCGCTAGACTTGCGATCGACAGCGATCCATAGGGCCGTGCGTCCCCACCAATCCCAAACATTGAGGTTGGCGCCCTTGTCCATCAGGAGCTTGGCCACGTCGTTATGCTCGTTGTCCAAGGCGATCATCAGCGGCGTGATCCCTTCCGGCGTCGGCACATTCACGTCGGCTCCCGCTGCGATCAAATCTTCGACACACGGATAGCAGCCGTTACGCGCCGCATACAACAGCGCGTTTAATCCGCCCACAGAACGATACTGCGTACGAGGCTCGCTGGTCACCTGGCTGGGCCAATCCGAGTACAGCGCCCGCGGCTTGACGTCGGCGCCTTTGGAAAGCAGAAGCTTCACCATCTTCGAAGCGTTCCGGTTGGCGGCAGCGGCGTACATCAGCGGCGTCTGGTTGTGAAATTTCTCGACCGTATTTACGTTGGCGCCGGCGTCGACCAGCATCTGGACCACAGAGAGATCGCCACCACTGATCGCCGTCATCAGCGCCGTCTCACCGTCCGGATTTGCGGAATCGACCTTCGCCCCGGCGGCAAGCAGCATCTTGACCAACCGCGCGTTGGAGAGCCGGGCGGCCTCCGTCAGGGGCGAAACGCCAAACTCATTAGTGGCGTTTACGTCCGCCTTCTTGGCGATCAACGCCTCCGCAACTTCGTACTCCGTGCGATCAACCGCCCAGAGCAGAGGGCTGGTGCCGTCGGGTTGGACGCGATTGACGTCCGCTCCGGATTGAATTTGTTGGAGTGCCAGCTTGGTGTCGCCGGACTGAACGGCAGTCGCGAGATCCTTCGGAGCCTTCTGTGCCTGCTGCGCCTGTGCCAAGACGACATGGGCCCAAGCTAGAGCTACCGCGACGGCAGCACACACAACGCCTACATTAAAGCGCTTCACTCATGCCTCCTAAGCACGTCCCTAAACCCGTTCTTAAACAACGTTCTCGCCCAACTTGTCGTAATAGGCCCAGCCACCCTTCGCGGCGGCATACAAGAACTTCAACGGATCTTTCCACTTGCGGGGAAGGCCATCGAGAGCGCCGCCCGCCAGCATATCCTGGGGGCCTTCGCCAGCCCGCACTCGATCGAAAATACGCTGCCGCACTTCCTCCATCATGTCGCGCTCTGCTTTGAATTGGGCCTTCGTCATGACGGCGCCGTACGCCGGCACAAATCGGGTTTGATCGTTGCTGATCGACAGCAGCAAATCCATCGAATCCGAGCGGCCGCCCACCCAGGCTCCGGTGAACCAGTCGAGTTCGGGGTCGCGTAGCGGCGAAGCTACGTCGCCCACGGCGATCACGTTTGCGCCCTTAAAGTGGACGTAAAGATCGCCCGAGGTGTGCGCCATCAACAGATAGCCGTAAGCGATTTCCTCGTTACCAGCCTTCATCGACCCACGGGTGAGAAAGGTCTCCGTGGGGAGTGCGGCCTTGGGGCGAGCCTTCTCATAACGCTCCTCGGCGGGAACCCAGTAATCGGTCGCCATCCATTCCCGGGTACGCTTTTGGGAAATGATTTTGGCGCCCTGCGCCGCGAATCGCTCGTTATTGGCGGTCTGGTCCAGGTGATAGTGGGTGTTGAATAAGGTCTGGACCTTGCCGTTAGGGGTCAAGCTATTCAGCGCGGCCATCACAGCATCGCCGGTTTTGGGCGCTCCACTATCTACCAGCACGAAGCCTTGCCCGGTGGAGAGGGCGGTGACATTAGCGCCGCCTGCATCAATGACCGACAGACTGTCCGTAAGCTTGGTGACCGGCTCCTGAGCCTTTAATAACCTCGGGACCCACAGCGTAAGTGCACCCGCCGCCGCACTTTTCAATACATCTCTGCGATTCACGCTCGGATTCACGTGTTACTCCTAGATTTCTGTGATCGTCCCCGTACTGTCGCCGAAGTGATCCTGCTCGTGACCCACCTTCTGCAGCAGAGCCAGATGCAGGTTCGCGATGGGCGTGCGCTCAGGCAGCACCAGGTGCTGCCCACCCTGCTTCAGCTTGCCGTTGCCGCCGCCGACGATCAGGTTCGGGATCGGATAGCTGCTGTGCTGGTTGCTATTGCTCATGTTCGATCCGTACATGAAGATTGAGTGGTCCAGCAATGAACCTTGTCCGTCCGGCGTATTGGCCATCTTCTGAATGAACCCGGCGAACATCTGCATGTGCCACTTCTGGATCTGCACCAGCATCTTGATCCGCTCCAGGTCATCGGCGTGGTGCGAGATCGGGTGGAAGCCGCCGGAGATGTTGAGGAACGGATAGTTCCGGTTGGTGCCTTCGGCCACTGTGATATAAGTGGCGACGCGGGTCAGGTCCGCCTGGTAGGCCAAAGCCAGCAGATCGTACATCACTTTTTCCTGCGCGGCGAAATCTTCCAACTCGCCGACCGGCGCGTCGGGGATTTGAAGGCCCGCCAGATGCGGGTTCGCGGGGCCCATCTTCGCACGGCGCTCCACCTCGCGCACGTTTTCGAGATACCCGTCGAGAATGGCTTTGTCTTCGCTTCCCAGGCTGCTTTTCAACTGATTGGTGCGGCCCAGGATCATGTCCAGAATGCTGTTCTTCTGGCGGGCCATCGCGGCGCGCTCCCCCATCGAGTCGCCTTCCCCGAACAGCGCCAGGAAGACCTTGCGGGGATTGTACTCCATAGGCAGCGGCGTATCTTTGTCACGGAAGGAGAGCGTCGTGAAGGCGCCGCCATTGCCGGCTGCCACCTGGACAGTGGTCTCGGAAGCTAGCTCTAGCGACGCAAACTGCACATCTTGACTGATGAACTTCACCATTACCTGGTCGAGCGTGGTCGACATGCTATTGCCCTGCGGCAGTGTGGCACTCAGCCACGTAGCTGGATTGCGCACGTGTACCGAACCCGCAGCGGCGGCGTTATCCAGGTTGCTGAAAGTGGTCAGCTGCTTCTTGAACGGCTCCATCGGCGAGGTGATCTCGTTCAGCTTGTAGTCCGCGCCCGAGCCGGAGGGAGTCCAGCGATCCCACTCGGCGCCGTATTTGGTGTTGAACATGATGGCGCCGTGAGGAATGTAGAAGAAGCCTGCGCGGATCTTGGGATTCGCGGCCGTCTGCGCCAGCGCCGTGGATGCCGGCACCATCGCGCTCAAGAACGGAAGCCCGAGGCTGACACCCGCTCCCTTCAGGACGGTTCTGCGGGAAAGGTGCTTCTTCGTGATGAACATGTTCGTCTCCTTAACGATCCGATCCTCAGGATTGCTTCTTCACCATTACTTTTTAACTTCAGCCTTTGCGACTGCGTTTTGCTTGGGGGCCGCCGTGGAGACGACCTCCGGACCTTGCTTGCGAAACGCGTCCGTATTCACGATCCCCAACACTAGGGACGTCATAGTGGAGTTGTCTTTCTTGGCATCGCGCACCACTTTGCGAACCTGGGGCATATCGAAATACTCCAGTGGGCGGTTGACGGCGTACATCATAAGCTTCTCGGTAAGGGCGCCGACGAAGGCATCGGGCCTGCTGGAGAGCTGCTTGCGCAGTTCGACCGGGCCATTGATCGCGACGCCATTCGGCAGAACCGTGCTCGCGTCAATGGGAGCGTTCTTGGCCTGGCGATCCACCGTCCGGTACTCGCCGATCGCGTCGAAGTTCTCAAGCGCCAGACCGGTCGGATCCATCACGCCGTGGCACTGTTTGCAGGCCGGCTTGTCGCGATGCTGTTCCAGCCGTTCTCGAACCGTCTTCGGAGCTTCGGCAGACTGTTCAGCCAGGTTGCTTCCGACATTTGGCGGAGGCGGCGTAGGAGGCGAGCCAATGATCTTGTCGAGCACCCAGGCGCCACGCAGCACCGGAGAAGTGCGGTCGCCGTAAGAGGTCCGCATCAATATCGCGGACTTGCCCAGCAGACCGAAGCGATTCGGGTCCGTTAGGGTGACTTCTTTAAACGCGGACGTGTTCGGTCCCTCAACTCCGTAGTAACGGGCCAGGGTGTTATTGACGAACGTCTGATCGGATGTCAGCAAATCCATGACATTCTTGTTCCCTAGCAGAATACTATCCAGAAACTTCTCGGCTTCCGTCGTGAAATCCTTGCGCAGGGTAGCGTTGAAGGCATTGAAAATCTTCGGGTCAGGCTGCACCAGGTCGAGGCTGGTAAGGTTCAGCCACTTCATGGCGAAACTGCTCACCAGGCTCTCGGCCTTCGGATCGGCCATCATGCGTTTCACCTGGGCGTCCACGGCGCCGGGCTTGCTCAATTGATGCGTCTCGGCCAGCTTCAGCAATTCTGCGTCGGGGCCCGTATTCCAGATAAAGAAGGAGAGGCGTGATGCCAGTTCCAGATCGGACAGAGGGAACTCGCTGTTTTTAGATACGCCCTTGGGAGTCTGAATGGACCGGAACAGGAAATCCGGGCTGGCCAGAACCGCCGCCACGACTTCAGTGATTCCCTGGTCGAAAGTGCCTTTATCCATACGGCCTTCGGCGTAGAAGCGCATCAACTGAGCGATATCGTCCTGCGTCACGGGACGGCGATAGGCGCGATGCGCCAGGTTCTCCGCGATTTGCTTGGCGCATACCTCCTCGCCAATCTTCTTCGGGTCGCAAATGAAAATCAGCGGCCGGCTGGTGCTGTACGAGATTCCGGTCGGGTTGTAGGGGCCCTTGATCTCCAGAGCGACGTTCTGGGCGTTCGGCAGGCGCGCCATCGGCGCAGCGCTTCCGCCGCCGAAGCCGCCGCCGCTCCCTACGTTGTCGTCCGATTCCACATGCGAACGGTCGATGAAGCCAACAATAATCGTGTGCGGGCCGGCCTCCACCTTGACCGGGATCTTCTGGAAGCGGTCCAGGATCTTCTGCCAGCCTACGTTCCCCTCCATATTTGCAAGCCTCAGATCCTCGACGCCGCCGATGTCGCCTTTGAACGTCACTTTGCCGTCGACCATTATCACCAGCGTCGTCCGGTTCTGCAGTCCGCGGTTGTACAAACCAATTGACTGCTCATCGAAGGCGGTGCTGAAGCGGTACTCACCGTCGGCGGGAAAGTTATGCGTGATCTCCATCGCGTCACGTTGGCGGAAGCCCGGAGGGAACGGCAATTCCGGATCCTGATTCCCCTCCGCCTTGAAGGGCCAGTCCGAGATCGGCGGCGCCATATCGCCGACGGCTTTCTTCGCCACGCGGCGTGCGGCGTCCAGATATTGGTCCAGGAACGCGGGCGACGTCGTCAAGACGGAGGCGATATTGTCGAAACCTTCCACTTGAACGTCCTGCGGCAGGATTTCCTTCTCGTTCACATCGACACCCAAAAGGGCTTTCACCGACGCAGCGTACTCCGTGCGACTGAGGCGCTCGATCGGGACATAGCCCGCCGTCTGACCTTTGGCATGGGTGTCGAGGTTATTTTCCATCCAGGCACTGAACGAATCGATGTCCTTCTGTTGCGGCTGGGGATTGCCCGGCGGTGGCATCAAACGTCCGCGCAACTTGCGCAGGACCTTCTCCCAGGTCTGCGCGTTATCCACGGCCGCTTGAAGATCCAGGCCCTCCAAGGAGAGGCCGCCGGTCCTTGCACGGGCGCTGTGGCAGCCGACGCAGTACGTGTTCAACATCGCGCGATATTGATCCGGCGCACCTGCGGTTGTCGCGCTTCCCGCAGGAGTCTGCCCCACTGCTCTATTTTGCAAAATCGCCACAGAGCCGATCAGAGCCAACAGGGCACTGGCATAAAAGAAACGCTTCATAGGTCGCAACCCATCGCCTTATCAATAACTTGCAGTTTTAGTACAAAACCGGCTGAAATCTCACAGCGGCTTGAAAGAAACCCATCGAACTGCCATCGGACATCATTCTACCAATTTGAATGGCGTCTTCCGGGCGTCAAAGGGTACAGGCACAAGACGTTTGCGGTCTTTACTGATTGGTGTGTGGCTCTTGAACCGGGGGAGCCGCTGGTTTTGGCGCTGCGGGCGGCGGACCACCCCTGCCACCGCGACCAAACTGACCGGGCGGCGGCGGCGGAGGCATCGCAGCCGTGCCTCCTACTTTCAGCGCCATGAATTGGGTACCGGTCGCGAACCCGATGTACTGCGTATCACCGACCAGGTAGGTGACCGGGGGCGCCCCACCAGGGAGGTTGAACGGCAGGGCCAGCAGTTCGTCGCCCGTATCCGCCTTGTAAACGTATAGTGTATTGCCCGCCGTCTGGAACACGAGATTGCTGGCCGTGGTCATCGTGCCACCGGTCGACCCGCTACCCCGACCAGGCTTTACCCACTTGACCGTGTTCGTCTTGGGATCGCGGGCCTGCAAGCCGCCACGACCCAGGTTTTCCGGCCCCCAGATTGGCATCGGAGTGGTCTTCTTGTCTTGGCCGCCGCGACCCAGCCCATGCGCGCCGCCGCCGGCCCTGGGATCGGGTTCCTTGGCGGCGTTGAAGGTGTAACTGCCGGCACTGTAAGGCAGATAGACCAAGCCGGCGTTCGGGTTGTACGACATCGGCGCCCAATTGTGTGCGCCGCCTCCGCCCGGATAGATCACCACCGAATTCGTCTGATCATAGTAGGCGGTCTGATTAATGATCGGCCTGCCGTTGTTCTTCTTATCGAAGCCGGTCACCCAGTTCACCGGCACGAAAGGCTCAGCGGAGATGAACTGTCCATTGGTGCGGTCCAGGATGTAGAAAACGCCGCTCTTCGGCGCCTGCATGATGACCTTACGCGTCTTGCCGTCGATCTGGACATCGGCCATGATGAAGCCACCCACCGAGTCCAAGTCCCAGGCGTCGCCGGGAACTGTCTGGTAATACCACTTCAGCTTGCCCGTGCTCGCATCCACAGCGACGATCGAGCACGTATAGAGGTTGTCCCACTTCCCGAAGTCCGATTTCGGAATGCCGCGCATTTCCTCAGGCCAAGGCTCAGGATTTCCGGTCCCGGCAATTACCAGGTTAGTGTCGGGGTCATATACCAAGCCATCCCATACCGAGCCGCCACCGCCGTACTTCGCCCAATCGCCGACCCAGGTCTTGGATGCCTTTTCCTGATCCTTGTCCTCCATAGGCTGGCCGGGTGCAGGCGGAACCGTGTGGAACTTCCACGCGAGCGATCCGTCCTTGAGGTTGTACGCCGCGAAGAAGCCGCGAATGAAATATTCGCCGCCGCCCACACCGACGATCACCTTGTCGCCCGCGATGCGCGGGGCGATGGTGAACGAGTAGTACTGATTGATGTCCGCGACCTTGCTTTGCCACAGCTCCTTCCCGCTATTGGCGTCGAGCGCGATCAGCCGGGCGTCGTTCGAAGCCAGGATGATCTTGCCGTCCGAGATCGCGAGCCCGCGGTTGTGCAGGCCGCAGCACATGTGGCTCTGCGTGGCCGGATCAAGCTGTGCAGCGTACATCCACTTCTGTGCGCCGGTGCGCGCATCGAGCGCGTACACGATGCTGTTGTCCATCGTTTGGTAGATCGTGTCATTCCACATCAGAGGCGTGCCTTCCGTGCCTCCGCGGCCTCCCGCCGCCGTGAGCGGCGCTGACCAGGCCAGCCCCAGCTTGCCGACGTTGGTCTCGTCGATTTGTTTCAACTGGCTGTAGCGCTGTTCCGTTTCACTGAGGCCGTAGGTGAGCCAAGTACCCGGCATGGCGTCTTTGGCTGTGCCGGCGGTCTTAAGAACTTTAGCGTCCACCGCGCGCGGCTGCTGGGCGGTGATTGTCGTAACCAGAGCGAGCGCAAAGGGCGCGGCGTAAACCATCGAGCGCTTCAGGAACAATTGCGCCGCGCCCGTTTTGCGCGATTTTCTCAAAAGTGTGGCGATGGCGCCAGTGGCCAACATGGCCTTGTTAAAGGTGGTCAAGCATGAATCCCTTCAAGAGCAGTATGACCGATTTCCGTCCTTAAGAAAACTCACTCGCCTCGGTACCCACAGGAGACCTGGGGGAGATAGAATATGCAGGTACGCGTACAAGGAGGCAATATGTGCGATCAGGATCATTCTAAGGAAGAACTGGAGCAATACGAGGCTCGAGGTCTGGTGACACGAAAGCAATTCGGCGTCATGTTGGGCGCAGGCATCGCCATGATGCTTCCGAAAGTCGCGAACGCGGCTGCCGTAACCGAATCGGACGTGACCATAAAGACGCCCGACGGCTCGGCGGATTGCTACTTCGTGCATCCCGCTACCGGCACCGCCCCAGGCGTTCTGGTGTGGCCGGACATCTTCGGGCTGCGGCCGGCGTTCCGCCAGATGGGCAAGCGGCTTGCCGAATCGGGTTATTCAGTGCTGGTGGTGAATCCGTTCTACCGCCAGAAGAAAGCTCCGACTGCCGCGAACGGCGCCGCAACCCCCATTGCGCAGGTAATGCCGCTCATGCAGGCTCTGGCCGAGTCGACCACCACGACGGATGCGAAGGCGTTCATCGGATGGCTGGACCAGCAGGCGTCGGTCGCGAAAAACCGCAAAATCGGAACCCAGGGGTACTGCATGGGCGGGTTCCTTGCGTTCCGCACGGTGGCGACCGTGCCCGATCGTGTCGGTGCCGTCGCAACCTTCCATGGCGCAAATCTGGTGGCCAACTTGCCGGGGGCAGCGAAGAGCAAGGCTCAGTTCCTCATTGCGATCGCGGAGAGCGATGACAAGCAGGCTCCGAACGATAAGACCGTATTGAAGGACACTTTCGCCAAGGCGGGCTTGAATGCGGAGATCGAAGTGTACCCAGCAATGCACGGCTGGTGTCCGCCGGATACCAACGTCTATAACATGGAGCAAGCCGAGAAGGCGTGGAACCGTTTGCTCGTGCTATACGGAAAAGCGCTGGCCTAGACATCCAGTCCGGCAAACTCGCAACGGGTCCCGTCCCGCAAGGGCTTAGACCCGTTGGGACGGCGAGCGTTCCTTCTTAGGACGCACGTTGAACTCGAGCTTCCACCGGCGCCCGTCGCGAGCGACAAACCACAGCTCCAACATTCCGGTTTCTGTTACCAGGCTCTCCAGGGTTACGAGGACGTTCTCATTGACGTCGTTCGATAGCAATGCCTCGATGGGGGCAAGTTCCTCCATCGTGGAATCGATCTCTTCGATCAAAGAACCGGGCGCATCCTGTGTTCTTTCGCTGGATTGGAAGAATCGGAACTGTGCCCGTTTACCCACACTCAAGACGGACGTGCGGTCCGCAAATGTATATCCGGTGCCCTCTTCCATTCCGAAAGGCACCACAGTCAGGGCTTTCAGCGGGGGGCGTCTGCCGGGTACGGCGGGCGCCACCGCTTCGATACCGATGTAGTAGCTGTGGGGGACGCCGCCCCGCACCCGCACCCCTTCCCCCTGCCGCGCCAAACCATAGTAGGCGGCGCCGTGCGCCACGGAACGCATGAGATCCCCACTCGCCAGTGGCGTTATCGGCCGGGGAAACCAATGATCCAGGATTTCTACGATTCGTTCCCGCACGAAGGGCGCGCGGAATACGCCGCCATTGAATAATACGTGGGTCGGAGTGGCAGACTGACGGCGGAGAAAGTGTGCCAAATGACGCGTAATGGCTGGATCAGATGCATATGGAAGGCCGAATTCGGTGAGCGCCGTTGGCTGCTCGTCCGGTTCTTCCTCGATTGAAACGGCTGGCAAAAATCCATCCGTCAGGATGCGCACGATATCAGAACGGGCCAGCGTCGATTTCAGGGATTTGCCGACAACACTCGTACCCCGGCCGAGAATTGTTATGGGCAGCTTGGTTTCTTGGTTGTCCTCCGCCAACAAACGCTCCTTGGCTAATCGGCAATGCTGGTAGAGGGCATGAAACTGCGTCCCGTCGAGTTTAGGAAGACTCTCGGCGACGTGATGAGCCAGCGCAGCGTCGATATTATCGCCACCCAGCAAAATGTGATCGCCGACGGCAATGCGGCGCAGCGAGATCTGGCCCGCGTCCTCTTCGACCGAGATCAGCGCGAAATCAGTAGTGCCTCCACCGATGTCGATCACCAGGATCAGATCACCAACCGCGACCTGCTCTCGCCAATCCGGATTGTGCGCGATCCATGCGTAGAAAGCAGCCTGCGGCTCTTCGAGCAGGACTACCTTGTCATAGCCTGCCTGTTCGGCGGCCTTAAGGGTCAAATCGCGGGCCACGGCGTCAAAGGATGCTGGTACGGTTACCAGCACCTGATGCGTTTCAAAAGGAGCGTCTGTCCTCTTCTTGTTCCATGCTTCCCGCAGGAATCTGAGATATTGCGACGACGCCTCCACAGGCGAGATCTTGCTTACGCCCTCCGGCGCGGTAACCGGGAGGATCGCAGCATTGCGATCCACGCCGGCATAAGAAAGCCAGGACTTCGCCGATGACACCAGTCGCCCAGGATTGTCCAAACCCTTTCTCTGCGCCAGCACTCCGACAATTGGCGGATCTTCCAGGAACAAGAACGATGGCAGCAGTGGTTCTTCGCGAACTTCGTCCGGATGAACGAATTGCGGAATTGGAAATAACTCTATGCCGCCGGCCTGTGAATAGGCGAGCGCACAGTTGGTGGTGCCCAGGTCGATACCAATTACGGGGCGGATCTCAGGAAGGTTGCTCAAATGGTGTTCTCGGAGTTCTGGTGTCAATTGCCGCGAGCTAATCCACTCTATTCGTAAAACTCCGGCGCGATCTTGCGCTTGATCCCAGCGGTGTAATCGTGCTGGATCCATAACTGGGCGTGGTTTTTCTTGACGAACTCCTCGATCATGGCCCGGCTCTTGGCGGTCTGTTCTTTGTTGAAATCGAAGGATGGGATGCGCTTGTAGGTGATCTCTTCGGGATAGTGATACAGATCACCCGACAACAGCACCGGTCCGGTCTTGGCCAGCTTCAAGAATAAGGACTGATGACCGGGCGTGTGGCCGGGCGTAAACTTGATGACCACGGTGCCGTCGCCGAACACGTCGTGATCCTCGCCCTTGAGCAGCAGGGTTTTGCTCTTGGCCAAATCCGTGAAGTAGGCCGCGTCCGCGACGGCTCCCAATTTTTTTTCATTGCTGCGCCTGGGGGCGAAGATCGCATCGCGGTCGCCTTGCTGCACGATCCAGATCGATCCCGCGAAGGCATTGGCATTAGCCACGTGATCGCCATGATAGTGCGAAAGCGCCAGATAAGTGATATCGGCAGGTGTGTAGCCAATGGCGGCGAGCTGGGGAAGCAGGGGACGATCCACGGTAAATGCGCCCGCGGTCTGCGGCACGACACCGCTCTTGAAGGCGCTATCGGGGATCTCACCGGTATCCCACACCATGGTGCCGCGGGGGTGGACGATCAGGAAGCATGGAGTGACCATGTTGGACGTGGCCAGCTCGCCCGGCTTGAATCCCATCGAGTCTCCATTGGCCACCGTGATCTTCCCGCAATCGAGGATATACAGCCGCAGCGACTTGGGCGGCGTCGGCTTACGCGCTTGCGCCTGAGCCGAGGGCCAGACCGCCACGACGATCAATGCGACGGTGGCAAGGACAAGATTCATGATTCGGTGGATCATGTTGGAAGCATATCATCCCATTTGCACACCAATTCGTCTGCACCGGTCAACGCAGGTAGGCAATCAGGGGCGTGAGCGTAAGAGGACTCGCGATCGTAGCAACGAAATTCCCACCGCTAGAATTACGATCCCCGGCCGGCCACACGGCGCGCTCGAGCTGCATTCCCAGGACGAGATCATCACGGCAAGCGCGGCGTCGCTCAATAGATCGATCGGCCGCATGACCGCTTCCGGCACGGCATGACCGGATTCTATAGAGTGACGCGGAATGCGCGTAACGGTTTGCCGTCCAAGCCTAGCCCTTTCGACGCGACGTAATCCACCAACCCAATCGAGCCCAGACGAGCACGGTCAGCAATATGAGCCGGACGACGTTCGGTCGAAGCGCTGGAGGTGACGAGCCGCCGAAACGCAGAAACGGCTAGAGGGAGTAAAAGACCACCGGTCACCGCGCGGACGGAGCGCCGAGATCTTTGGCGGGCAACATTCAGTACAGTATAGTCATGCCATACAACATCTTACTTATGGGCGCGTCCTACGGCTCGCTCCTCGCCTCCAAAATGCTGTTTGGCGGCCACACGATTCATCTGGTTTGCCTGCCAGCGGAAGCAGATTTAATCAATGCTGAAGGTTTTCGCGTGCGCTTGCCGATAAAAGGGCGCAAAGATCCGGTCGTACTCGATTCGCGCAAGCTTCCGGGCAAGGCGACCGCTGGACCAGCGGCCGGCGTCAATCCAAAGGATTACGACCTCGTCGGCTTGTGCATGATGGAGCCGCAATATCGCGCGGCGGGCGTACGAGAGTTGCTCGACGCAGTGGCGAAATCGCGCGTGCCTTGCATGTCGATTATGAATATGCCGCCGCTTCCCTATATAAGGCGCATTCCCGGCCTGGACCATGACGCGCTCAAGCCCGCCTACACGGATCCGACGGTCTGGGAGAATTTCGATCCCAAATGCATGACGCTCAACAGTCCGGACCCGCAGGCGATCCGCCCCCCCGACGAGCCCGTCAACGTGCTGATGGTGACGCTGCCTACCAACTTCAAGGTCGCGCGATTCGACGATGACAAATCTACCGCGATTCTTCGCCAGCTGGAGAAAGACATCGAAGGAGCACGCTTCGACACATCAGAGGGCAAGGTAGAGTTACCGGTGAAGCTGAAGGTGCACGATTCAATCTTCGTGCCGCTGGCGAAGTGGGCGATGCTGCTCTCCGGCAACTACCGCTGCATCACCCAAGATGGCATACGCACCACGCAGGAAGCGGTGCACAGTGACCTTGAGACTTCGCGCTCCGTCTATGAGTTCGTCAACGGTTTGTGCGTGAAGCTGGGGGCCAACCCGAACGATCTGGTGCCGTTCGAGAAGTACGCCGCTGCCGCGCAATCGCTGGTTCGTCCGGCTTCAGCGGCGCGCGCGCTCAACAACGGAGCGCCGTATATCGAGCGCCCCGACATGCTGGTGCAATTGATCGCCAAGCAGAAGGGTCTAAGCCACCCGGTGATCGACGGAATTGTCGCGCTGGTTAACTCGCGGCTCGATGCCAATCGCAAAAAGGCAGCGTCCTAGAGCAGCAGGGCATCGATTCGATGCGCGTGAACGATTTCTTCGCTGGCAGACCATGCGAACACCGTGAACCGGCCATCCTGTGAAGCGACAAGAGCGATCGCGTCGCGCTGATCGTGAACGAACTGAGCGGCCGACAAGTGGCGAGTGCCGCCAAACTGAGCCGGCTCGGCAATCACGGGAGTCCCGCCTTCTATCGGTTCCGTTACAGTAACCTGGCCCACTTGCGGAGAACCTTTGCGGCGGACGATCTTGGCGCCGAATGCCAGCAACTCGTAATCTGCGTTGATCAACGTCGCGCCGTCTACGGCTGTCAGGCCCGCGATTTCATCCACGACGCGGCCCAGTGCATCTTCCCATCGCCGGTCCTGCTTCTTTCCGGCATCTTTTCGCATGAGGTCCGCAAGCCCGGAGAATGCGGGAACAACCGAGTAAGTGATCGGTTGAAGGATGGATTCGGTCCAGGCATCTGAACCCACCGGCACCACCAGCAGCAGGCCGCCGCGGCCGTGCATCCGGATCGAAACTGCAAGCTGCAACAAAACATTCACTGCCGAGCCTGTGGCGAACTGCGATTGCAGTGAAGTGAGTAACGCCGGATAGGCAGGACTGCTGGCCGCCTGCGGATCGATGATCTTGATCTCGTCTCCCTGGACTACAGCGATGTTTATGAACTTTCCGGAATCCTCTGAAGGGCTCTGCTTCACCACCAGCAAACCAGGAAGCACCACTTCCAGAACCAGACACAGCGCAGGAAGGCTGCGGGTAATGCCCCAAACGCGCAACTCATCCTGTTGCGGCCAAACGCCGAGATGAAGACCGGCCCTGTCCACCGCCGCGGCGAGTTTGGTCAGGTCCTTCGGTGCCAACGAAAGCGAGGTGGCAAACGCCACCGCATCATCCGATTGCCCCGGCGCAACGAACGCGAGGGAAATACGGGGAATGTAACCTTCTTCCCGGCGGAGACTGGTCCAGAACGCGGCATCGATCAAAGCGGCGAGGGTCGCCGAATCAGGCAGCTTTGCGGCGCGCTCGACGGATTGCTGCGAGGTGGAGTGAGTCGCCAACTGGCGATGAATGCGATCGGAAGCTAACTGCGCCGCGGCATAGGTCGGCTGCGTCACCTGGAAGTACCACGGGTGAAGATCGCGTTTAAACCATTCATCTGCTCCTAGTTTGCAGCCTCGCGCGTGCCGCGCACAATTGCTCCGCCGGGCCGGCGGCCGCTTGCCAAACGCGGGTGCAGTACGCGGTTCCACCACATAATCGCGCCGGTTACGAACATCGCCGCGGGTGCCAGCCCGAATAGCGCCCAAATCGCCTTCGTAGTCTGATCGCAGAGTCCTGGGCCTGCACAAGGGATCCCTATGCCGTTTATACGGCCGAAGTGCAAATAGGCGAGCCAATAAATTAATTTGTCGACAATACGTAGCCCGGCATTCGCGGCAGTGGGCGGCTCGATCCAGTCGGCGAGATCCTGAAAGAAATCGGGGAAAACGAGATAGACGCCGCTAAGCCCAAACACCAATGTGAATCCGAGGGTCCAGAAGCCGATCATGCTGTGCAAGCGCCAATTGAAGAGCTTCCAGCCCAACGCGCGAGAGATCGTCAGGCTGCGACGCCATGTCTTAAGGCCCGGCCACCAGATCACCAGACCCGTCACGGCCACCATGAGCCAGGCGAGTGCGCCCACGCCGTTCACTTCGCGGCCGGTTCTTCCGGCCAGCAGATTGTCGTGCAGATCCAATAGTTCTGACACGAGCAAGTAACCGGTTGAGACCGTATTGCCAAGGTCGCTGCCACTCCGAGGATCGAACGCCCGCGTCTTGATCTGATTGCCCCGGCGCATCCCGATGTTGACTGCCAGATCGAGATTCGGCGCTCGGGAGATTTTCACAACCTGATAGCCGGGATATAAGTGCATGGCGGCCGCCGCAAGCTGGTCATCCGTCAAGCGTGGCCCTGAACCCTTCGAGAGGATTGGTTCTGTCGTGGCTGCTCGGTAAAGCTCGTTCCGATAGACCAGTACGCCGCCGGTTACGCTCATCAACAAGATATATAACCCGAGCGCGATCCCGCTCCATAGATGCACCTGAAAAAGCGCCCTTCGGAGCCAGATCTTCTGCGGGTGCCGGACCCAGCGCTGCCATAAGGTCAGTTGTTTGCTCCCGCTCATCAGCGATCAGGCTATAACACACGCTCGATCCCGTCAACACATTCGGGATATACTTTAAGTGGCGTGTTGCCACCTTCCAACTCTCGGATGCTGCGGCTGCTGCTCGCCACCTTGGCGGGAGGCGGGTTGACCTTCGCTGCCACAATTCCGGAAATCCATCATTTACCAAGCCGGGTCGATGCGCCCGCAGTGTCAGGCTGGGTACTCGCGGATCTCAACGGCGACGAGAATGCCGACTTGGCGACGGCCCGGTCTGCCGGCCACGACGCCAACGGGTACGCCCAGGAAGTCCGCATCTCATTAGGGGCCTTCGAGCAGACCACCTTCCGTTTCATGAGCCCCGGCGCGACTGTCGAACTAAGCAGCCGCGACCTGGATGGGGACCACGATCGCGATCTAGTCATCTTGGAACCTGTGTCCAGAGAGCCGATCGGAGTCTGGATTAATGATGGTGCGGGCCTCTTTCATGAAGGAAATCTGGCAGACTTTAAGGCTCTGTTAGGCCACGGAAGATCGTCCAACGGCGTTCTGCCCCCGCATTCGCATCTATCCCTGCTGGCAATCTCGGACGAACGCACGCAGCTCGTTGCGCCAGCAGATTCCACTCGTGGAGAGGATCGTTTCTTAGAATTACTGGCGCCTCGAAGCCAACTCCCGCGCGAGGAGCTGTCCCAGTCCAATTTCCGTCCTCGCGCCCCGCCCTCCCAGTTCTAATCCAGGCAGATACATCATCGAGTTCTCTTTATTAGGTTTCGCGCATCTGCGTGACCCAAAAGAGCTCGCTGTAGCCTGCTCTGGTACTCATTCCCCCCCTATAGCAACAGGATGTTAGAGATTTTTCGCAGCGCGCGAGCGCCGCGACAGGAGGATCATGAAGCGCAGTCTGCTGATAGTGGTGGCCCTGGCGCACGGCCTGTATGGCCAGAGTAGTGTCTTGAGCTGGGAGCAGATCAAGTCGCGCTTCCTCGCGCAGAACCCGAGTGTGCTGGCTGGCCAGATCAATGTCGAAGAATCCAAGGCCAACGAAATCACGGCGGCATTGCGGCCCAATCCGCAGTTCAACCTCAGTCAAGATGGGCTTCAACTGGCTCCCTCCATGGGCGTCTGGCGCCCACTGACCGGCATTGTCTTAACCCCTGGCGTCAGCCAGCTGATTGAGCGCCAGAACAAGCGCGAGCGGCGCACCGATAGTGCCCGGCTGGCCACCGCCGGCGCCGCCAGCGATCAGGAAGATCTCCAGCGCACCCTCCTATTCTCTGTGCGTACCGCGTTCCTGAATACTTTGCAGGCGAAAGCGCTGGTCGACCTGACGCAAGCCAGCCTTCAATCCTACGACCAGGCGATTGAGGCAAATCGCACCCGCTTTCAGGCCGGCGACATCTCCGAGTTGGACTTCCAGCGCGTCGAAATCCAGCGCATCCAATTTGAGAGCGATCTGGCAACCGCGCGCGTCAACCTCCGCACGGCGAAGATTCAGCTTCTAGCGCTTCTCAACGACCGGACCCCGGTCGACGGTTTCGATGTCGAAGGCGACTTCGCGTATAGAGAGTCAATCATGCAGCTGCCCGAGCTGCGCCAAGCGGCCGCCGCAAATCGTCCCGATCTGCGGTCCGCCGAAACCGCGATCGAAAAAGCCCAAGCCGATAACCGCTTGGCAATCGCCAATGGCACTGCCGATCCGGTTGTCGCCGGCTGGTACTCGCGCAATCCCTCATTCAATAACCCGTTCGACAGTAATACGCTGGGCGCGAGCATCTCGATTCCCATTCGCATTTTCGACAAAAACCAGGGAGAGAAAGCCCGGACCGCTCTGGAAGTCACTCGCACGGGACACCTGCGGGATGCGCTGTTAGCGGGAATCTATCGTGACGTCGACTCTGCTTACGCCACCGTGGAAAGCGTGCGCACACTGGTGCGGCCCTATCGGGACAAGTACCTGAAGGAGTCAGCCGACATCCGCGATAAAGTTTCGTTTTCTTACAGTCAAGGCAACGCCACTGTGCTTGAGTTTCTGGACGCGCAAAAGTCCTATCGGGACACGCAGGTGACTTACGTCGGCCTGGTAGGCAGTTATTGGTCTGCGTTGGCCCAGCTTAGTTTAGCGGTGGGCCAGGAGGTGAATCCATGAAGGCTAACTTGATACTTGCAGGCTCCCTGTTTACAGGAGCCGCATTTCTGATGATGACGACCGGGTGCTCGCGTGAGGCCGTAAAGGCCTCGAATATAGAGCCTGCGACGACTGTGGAGTCCGTGGCAGACCGTAATGTAGTCACGGTCACGAATCCGGAGCGGTTCTCTTTAGCGCCAGCCACTGCGCGGCGCGAATCCGACCAGATTTTGGCTAACGGTGTGGTGGCCGCCGATGTGAGCCGGACCTACCCAGTCAATTCCCTTTCTTCGGGCCGCGTGGTCGACATCCGGGCTCGCCTGGGAGACGACGTGCAAAAAGGGCAGCTCCTGCTGACTATGACCAGCCCCGACATGGCGCAGGCGATCTCTGACCTGGAGAAGTTCAGAGCGAATGAAACCTTGACCAAGACCCAACTGGATCGCGCTCAAGTTCTCAATTCTCATGGCGTGCTGGCCCAAAAGGATCTCGAGGTCGCCCAGGATGCCTATAACAGAGCCAAGATCGACACACGGACCGCTGAGGAACACATTCGTATCCTCGGAGGAGATCCGCAACAGCCGTCCTCGCAAATCGAAATCCATGCGCCCATGGCGGGAACGATCATCGAGCAGAACGTGACTTCCGCGGCGGGCATAAAATCGCTGGACAATTCGCCCAGCTTGTTCACGATTGCGGATCTATCTAATGTCTGGGTGCTGTGTGACGTATTCGAGAACGACCTGGCGCGCGTTCGGGTGGGCGACCGCGCGGAAATCGAGCTGAACGCTTATCCCAATCGCCGGCTTACCGGCCGTGTTGCTAACATCTCCAAACTGCTCGATCCGAACACGCGGGCGGCGAAAGTGCGCATCGAACTGGCCAACGAGGCCGGAATCCTGAGGCCGAACATGTTCGCCATGGTGCATTTCGTCTCGCAGGGGACGCAAACCCGCACTGTTGTTCCGTCCACCGCCGTGTTGCGGCTCCAGGATCGGGACTGGGTCTACGTCAAGCTGAACGATAAACAGTTCCGGAAAACCGAGGTGCAAGCCGGTGCGGTGAATGCGGACAAAACCGAGCAGGTTATGAGCGGTCTGCGGACCGGGGACCAAGTGGTGGCCGATGCGCTCATGTTCGACCGGGAAGTGCAAAAGAGTACCGAACAGTGATCCAAAAGTCCGTCGAATTCGCGCTTCGCAATCGATTCCTGGTGCTGTGTGCCGGGATTCTGTTGCTTATCTGGGGATCAATCTCCTTCAAGAATCTGCCGGTAGAAGCATATCCCGACGTGGCTAACAACTACGTCCAGGTGATCACGCAGTGGCCGGGGCGCGCGGCCGAGGAGGTGGAACAGCAGGTTACGATTCCCATCGAAGTGCAGATGAACGGACTGCCCCAATTGGTGTCGCTCCGCTCCTGGTCGCTGGCGGGGCTTTCCAGCATCAACCTGACCTTCGACGATGGGTCGAATAACGATCTGAACCGCCAAAAAGTTCTCGAAAAACTTTCGCAGGTCAATCTGCCCAATGGGCTCCAGCCCACGCTGGGCGCCGACTTTAGTCCGGTCGGCCAGATCTATTTTTTCACCCTCGCGAGCACCAACCCGAACTACGACGTGATGGAGCTGAAGACGCTCCAGGACTGGGTGATCGTCAAGCAATTGAAGTCCGTGCCGGACGTGGTGGACGTTTCGGTTTTCGGCGGGGCTACACGCGAGTACCAGGTGCAGGTGGACCCCAATAAGCTGATTTCCTATGGGCTCAACATTGCGCAGGTAGAGCAGGCGCTGTCGAATAACAACGTCAACGCGGGCGGCAGTTTTATTGAGCGCGGAGAACAGGCGATTAACGTCCGGGCTGTAGGCCTGGTGGAATCTACCGAAGATATCGGAGCCATCGTACTTAAAACGCAGAATGGCAGCCCGGTACGTGTGCGCGATATCGCGATCGTTCAGCAGGGGCCAAAAATCCGGCTGGGGCAGATGGGTAAATCGATTCACAACGAACCTGGAAAGGTAGTGGACGACCCCGATGTCGTGTCCGGGATCGTGCTGCTGCGCAAAGGCGCCGATGCCGACAATGTTCTCACCGCGCTGCATGAGAAGATCGATTTCCTCAACGCGCATTTCCTGCCCCCGGGCGTAAAGATCGTTCCGCACCTGGATCGCAGCGACCTGGTACACCTGACCACGCATACCGTGCTCCGCAACCTGACGGAAGGAATCATTCTGGTTTCCGTCATTCTGTTTATCTTCCTAGGCAACATTCGCGGCGCTTTGATCGTGACTCTCACCATTCCGTTCTCGCTTCTGTTTGCTTGCCTGTGCCTGGATTTGCGGCATATCCCGGCCAACCTGCTTTCGCTCGGCGCACTGGATTTCGGAATGATCGTCGAAGGCGCGATCGTCATGGTCGAAAATATCGTCCGCTTGCTGTCACACCCGGGCGTCCATCCGGAAGAGACCGTGGCGCAGAAGATCAAGAGGGCCGCGCACGAGGTGCAACGTCCGGTTTTCTACTCGATCACGATTATCATCACCGCCTACCTGCCGATCTTTACGCTCCAGCGAGTAGAAGGCCGCCTGTTCCGTCCCATGGCATGGACGGTTGCCTTCGCCCTGGCTGGCGCGCTCCTTTTCTCGATGTTTCTTGTTCCGGTTCTGGCTAGCTTCGTGTTTCCCAAAGGCACGCGGGAGTGGCACAACCCACTCATGTCGTTCCTCACGCGGGTTTACGGCGCCGCTCTGCGATTGGCGATCCGATGGCGCTGGGCTACGGCGGGCGCAGCCCTCGTGACTCTGGCTGGCACCATACTTCTGGCGCGAACCATCGGCTCCGAATTTCTGCCGCACCTGGATGAAGGCGCGATTTGGGCGCGCGGCACGCTCGCGACGAGTATGGGGCCGAGCGAAGGCATTCGCGTCATGAATGAGGCCCGGGTTATGTTCGCGAAGTTCCCCGAGGTAACCGAAGTCGTGAGCCAGATCGGGCGGCCCGACGATGGCACCGACTATACCGGGTTCTTCAACACCGAGTACTTCATCGACTTGCGGCCGAAAGAACAATGGCGGCCAATATTTCACCAGGATAAGGAACAACTGATCGCAGCTCTGGGTCAGGAGGCCGAAAAGATCCCGGGAGCCGTTTGGAATTTTTCACAACCGATCGCCGACAACATGGAAGAGGCAGTCAGCGGCGTCAAAGGCGAACTCGCGGTGAAGATCTATGGAACCGACCTGAAGTTGCTCGAGGACAAGGCCGACGAAATCATGGGCGTCATGAGTAAGATTCGTGGCGTGCAAGATCTCGGCATTTTCAGGGTCATCGGGCAGCCCAACCTAAACCTTACTGTGAATCGGGACAAGGCGGCCAGATTCGGAATCAACGTCTCCGATGTTCAGGACGCCATTGAAACCGCCACCGGGGGCAAGGCCGTTTCCGAAGTGCTGCGAGGCGAGGAGCGCTACGACTTGGTTGCGCGCTACCAGCCGCAATTTCGCAGCACCATCGAGCAGATCGAGGACATCCGCATTCTGGCCCCTTCGGGCGAGCGCGTTTCTCTAGGCCAACTCTGCGACGTCAGCATCAAGGATGGTGCATCCGAGATCTATCGCGAAGGCAACTCGCGCTATGTCGCCATCAAATACAGCGTCCGAGGCCGCGACTTGGGCAGCGCGGTGGAAGAAGCCATGAGCTCCGTAACCAAGACCGTGAAGCTGCCGCCAGGTTATCGCCTGGAGTGGGCCGGCGAATACGAATCGCAAAAGCGGTCGCAGAAGCGGCTGCAGATCATCATCCCGCTTACCCTGCTGGTGATCTTCGTGATCTTGTACACCATGTTTTCTTCCATGAAGTGGGCCGGGCTCATCCTGGTCACGGTCGCAACCGCCCCGATTGGCGGAATCCTGGCACTCTACCTGACCGGCACGAATTTCAGCGTCTCTTCAGGCGTCGGCTTCCTGGCGCTGTTTGGAGTTTCCGTACAGACAGGCGTGATCATGCTGGAGTACATCAATCAATTGCGCTCACGTGGCCACTCGATTATGGACGCCGTTCAGGAAGGCGCTGTCCTGCGATTCCGCCCGATTCTGATGACCATGCTGGTGGCGTCTCTCGGCTTGGTTCCCGCAGCGACATCCCATGGCATTGGCTCGGATTCGCAACGTCCCTTCGCGATCGTAATCGTGGGCGGGCTGATGGCCGTCCTGCTAATGAGTATCTTTCTGCTACCCGCGCTATACATCTGGATCGCGGGACCAAATGACAAGCTGCCGGAGCCGGATACGCACGAGCCATAGAGAACCAGGATCATGTTTCAACTCAAACACGTTCTTTTCCCTGTGGATTTTTCGGACCGTTGCCGTGGCGCCGCCGCCTTTGTGGAGGCGCTGGTGGGCCGGTTCGATGCAGAGCTGATCCTGTTACACGTAATCGAGGCCACCTACAACAGCTCGCTCGAAGATTTACATGCGTCGCAGTTGACGCACTTGGACACCTTCTTTGGCCAGGACTTGAAGCATCTTCGCGTGAAAAGGTTGGTTGATCATGGCGAAGCGGCACGAAAGATCATTGAATGTGCGGCGGCGAATCACGCGGATCTCATCATGATCCCGACGCAGGGTATGGGAATTTACCGGCGCTTGATTTTAGGCTCCACCAGCGCCAAGGTACTGCACGACGCGGATTGCCCTATCTGGACCGGGGTCCATCTGGAAAACGCGCCTCCCCTGGAAGCTGTTACCTGCCATCGGATTCTCTGTGCCGTGGATTTGAAGCGATCCAGCGCCCGGGTGCTCGACTGGGCGGCTCGCTTGGCAGAGGAGTATCAGGCTGAACTTACCGTGGTCCATGTTCTTCCCGCGAGTGCGACGGAATACGCGCACAGCAAGGCCCGCGGAACACTTCACCGGCTCCAGGAGGCAGTCCGGGCGCGAGCGCGTGTGCGTGTGGAGACGGGAGAAGTTTCGAAAGTTGTGGCCGAGATGGGCGGAGAACTGAAGGCGGATCTGCTAGTGATCGGACGCAGGGCCGAGGCCGGGGTTCTGGGACGGTTGGAGATGACGGCGTACTCCATCATCCGGCAGTCCCCATGCCCGGTCGTCAGTGTTTGAGAGGACCGAATCGTGAGCCAGATATCTTCAGCCCAGGGCGTGAAACGTACCGCACGGCGGCCTTGGCTCTCGCTCTCGGACTTAGCTGGCTCCTTCCCGTTGTCCACGGCCAGACTCCGTCGACCTTCGGAACGATGGTCGACGGAAAGCTTACGGTTAGTCTTTTGGACGGGTCGCCGCAAATTATGGATCGTTCCGATATTTCCAAGCTCCCACACATGACTGTAAAAGTAAGGGGATCAGGCGGCA
>Ga0207667_10001514_pt1 | contig 29185 bp, 49 predicted proteins | sample KBSCornC52_FD_184301 | JGI IMG/M metagenome (GOLD analysis project Ga0207667, IMG submission 184301) | Corn rhizosphere microbial communities from Kellogg Biological Station, Michigan, USA - KBS Corn C5-2 (SPAdes) (version 2) | ecosystem: Host-associated > Plants > Roots > Rhizosphere > Soil ...
GACGCTCGCTGGAACCGCGGTAACGGCAGGGTTTGAGCCGGCGCCGGGGCTCGTGCTGAATCCAGATGGCACGATCACGGGCACGCCAGCAGCGCAGGGCGTATTCAATTTCGTCGCGCAGGTTGAGGACATCGGAAGCAACACGCATCCGGCATCGTTCTCGATCAACGTGCAGAGCGGCCTCGTGCCCGTCGTCTTTCGCCCGACGATCGGCGAGGAGGGCATCGCCTACCGCTTCGAGTTCATCGTGCGCGATCTCGCAGGCGTCACGATCACGAGCGGATTTTCTGTCGCCTCTGGCACGCTTCCGAATGGCCTCGCGATAGTTGGCGGAAATACGAACGTCATTGCTGGCACGCCTACCGCGCTTGCCGTCGGCGTGACGCAGGCAACGATCCGCGTCACTGTCGGCAGCGCCTCGATTGACATACCTTGTACGTTTACCGTCGTCGAGGCGCTCGCGGTCGCTTTCGTACAGGACCGCAACCCGCCGACAGGATGGGGTGGCGGCGCCGGCTCGTGGCTTCCGACCGTTATCCGCGGCGTCGATTATCAGGCCGACATCGTCATAACCGGCGGCGTGCCGCCGTATAGCATCAGCGTTCTGCCGGGCGATCCGTTCCCCGACGGCTTCAATCTCTATCAGCAGTTGCTCATCGTCAAAGGAAAGACGATGGATGTGGCGTCGCCGTTCCCGACGACGCTCGGCATAGGCGTTAGGGATGCGCTCGGCGCGTTCGAGAATGCAATACGCGCGTTTTTCATTCTCGACACACAACAGGGGCGAATAAATCCGCGGAAAAATAGCGTCGATGTTCCCGGCGGCGATGGATTCCTGAATCTCGACTTCGTCGAGGGCGATAACGTTTCGCTGGACGTGACGAACGATGGCAACCTCTTTCAGGTGCGAATCTCGTCGCACCCGTCGAGCGGCAACGCGATCGAGAAAATCAACGGCGTGGGGCCTGATACCGGCGGCGATATTTCGATAATCGGCGTCGTCGTCGATTCGAACGGGCATCTTCATGTCGTGCCCGGCCTGACCCTGTTCTCGGCCGGCAACCTCTCGCCGCTCTTCACGACGAACGTCGCGAATGCATCGACGACGCCAGCGCTAACGTTCGCAGCCGTCAATCAGTCGCCAAACGTCATCTTTGCCGGGCCTGCCTCCGGCGGCTCAGCGGCTCCGACGTTCCGCGCATTGGTCGCGGCAGATCTCCCTAGCAATACGAATAAGCGCGGCCCGGGCTGCGTCTTCACGAATGGCGGCCTTGTGCTCACGGGCACATTGACGAGCGAAATAGAGGTGCCTTATGGATTTACCGGCACGGGATACACAATCGTCGCCGACGCGACGGGCTCGGCATCAATCGTCGTTCAGCATTCGACGTATTCCGGTTATGACACCATGTCCACGCTTTTCACGGCAACGCTATCGAGCGCTAAGAAGAATCAGGCGTCGGTTTCGTTTAGCCTATCCGCGGGCGACATCATTCGCTTTTCAGGGTCGGGGTTCTCAGGCGCTACGCGAATCTCTATTCAATTGGATGGCTCGCCGACATGACATTAGGTCTACTCAAATACACAGAAGCGTCGGGCGGCCTTCCGAATAGCGGGCGCCTTTCCGGCACCGTCGGCGATCTCGTCGGAATCCTCGACGTCGCGCTGCCTGCAGCAGGTTGGTCGATTGAGTTCACCGCTACCAATCAGCGCGTCTATAGACCCGGCTCTGGCAACAGATTCCGTGTTGGCATTGATGAGACCACGGCGACATCTGGCGACGCCCGCCTCGCAACATTCAGAGGTATGGAGGGCGCGACAGGCGCAGCTCCGGCGAACTGGATTGACCCGTTTCCGACCGTTGCTCAGATCGCGAACAACGCAGCCAACATTTTGAAGTCAACGACGGCAAACACTACTGCGCGTAACTTCAATTTATACGTTTGGTCAACAGGATTTCTCCTATTCGTAAATATCAGTGGTGTATCAAACGTCTGGGACTTCGTTGGATTTGCCGATTGTCCACCGGTTCTTTCTGGTGATGCTTACAACACAATCTGCATCACTCGTAATTCAACTGTTACCACTGGCATCGGCGTAGGCTGGAACGTAGGAAGCACAAGCAGCAGCGGCGTTTCAGCACTGCGTTGGACTCGGAGTTTTGACGCCAGCGTCAAATCAACGACTGGTGCTATTCCATATCAGAACAATCTAATTGGTCAGTTAACTGGCGCTCCGCCAGCACAGAGCGGGCCTAGTGTCGGCATCGACATGTCGAAGGCAGTGATTCTCGATAGCGGAGCAACCGGCACGTCAATGAGTGGAACGCTTGGTTTACCAAAGAGAGGTTTTCTTCCGTTCTTTTGGATACCTCTTCATGCGGGGCCGGGGGCAGTTGACTCACGCGATACGATGACTAATACGCCATACAATGCCGCCGCTACATTCGATCTTATCGTCGGCTCAGGCACAGTATGGGCTATCATTGAGTCGTCCGATACATGGAATGTTCCCAGTGGCTAACCTCGGCAATATCGGCCACTACGCGGCAACCGAAGCGGCATATATGCAGGCTTGGCATATCTGGGGGCTAGATAAGCACCCAACACAAGTCGATATGGCATTTACCGGCATCAACGCAAGTTCCATTCCATTTTCATATCTGGCGCTTGTGCGAAACACCGTAGAGCTACTACGAACACGAACTGACGCAAGCGGTGTTGGTCATTTTTACGACATGGACGACAGCGGCGGACAGGTCTATTCGATCTCCGGCTATACGCAGGATGGCGCGACAGGCGAGGCGTGGACGGCAACCGTCGTCGGTAGCGTGGCGACGGTCACGAAAACATTCGCGGCGCAGCGCGCAGTCGCGACGGCATTCACATGACGGCCCGCGTCTTCTCACAATGGAACGCGAACGCACTCGGCGAGGGTCTGCTGCTCGCGCAGGGTAATCTCGTCGTCACGACGGGCGCAGACAATCTTTCGAACTCGCGGAAAGTGCTCGGCACGCTGCCGAAGGGAACCGCACCCGGCTTCTACGAAACCGTTTTCTGGTCAACGCCGCAAGTCAGCCTCGGCGACAACGTCGCGACGGGCGTCGCGCAACCCGACTCGCCGCTCGATCAAGCCGTCGGCGCCGACTCGAAGAGCTGCGGCTATTACCCGGCGACAGGTGAGATCAAGCTCAACGGAATTGTGCTCACGACGACGGCGACGGCGCACGATCCCATCGAAGAGCAAATCGACATCGGCGTTTACTTTCACCCCTTCGGCGGGCATATGTACGTCTCTTTCATCGTCGCGGGGTCGTGGATTTATGAGGTCGATCTCGGCACCTCCGGGCTCTGGGTTCCGGCGCAGACGCTCGCGGGCGGCATTGCCGGTGAGACGAGCTCCTATACCCGCTTCGGCGGCGGAGGCGTAGCCTTCAACTATCCCCGCATCATCGCGCCGCCGTCATGACGCAACTCTTTCACCTGCAGGGCTGGTTCGAGCGCAATACCGAAGGGCTCGGCACCGTCTATTTCGCAATCATCGACGAGGGCCTGCTCACGCGCGAGAGCGATACGCCGTCGGGCGTTGCCTTCCCTCCGCGCATCATGAACCCAGACACGTTCTCGATCAGCCGAAAGGCGACGTTCTGGCCGTGGGGTGAAACGCAGGAGGCCGCGGCAGCCGTCGCCGATCTCGAAATCTACAACTACGATGGCGCCTACGATTTTCTGCTCAACGCCGATCTGCGCGATGCGCCTGCCGTCTTCAAGATCGTTCCCGCCGGTATGCTCGGCGGCGCGACGACGGTCGCGGATGGCCTTGTGGTTGCGACGGTCCTGATCGACGACATTACGAGCCCGAGCGAAGACGTTATCAGGGTGAAGTTTAAGGACGTGCTCGCGCGCCTCGACGCGCAGCTACCCGTCCGCTACAACCCGCCTTATGTGGACTCGAACGCTGCAAACAAAATGGTGCCGATGAGCTTCGGCGCATGCCGCAACGTGCAGCCGCTTCTCATCTACGCCGCCGGCATCCATGCGAGCGGCGAGCCCGTCTATCAGATTCACGACATGCCGCTTGCGAACATTGCGCAGGCGCGCGACAAGGGCGCGATCCTCGACGTCAACGCAGATCCGCCGCAGGCGGTGCCGGCGCTGAATCGAAGCGGCATCCAACTCGCGACGTTGCCGGCCGGAAAGTTGCTCGTCGATTGCTCGAGCGAGGGCACGCAGGCGATCCAAGCCGGGGCCGTCGATATTCTCGGCGGCATCGGCGAGCTCACGACGTGGCCCGTCGCTGGATCGCCGCCGACCGGATGGAGCTACGGCGGCAGCGGCACGCACGTTCGCGTCGGTACGCCGCAGTATCCGCAAGACTACTGCGCGCAGATGACGACGCAGGCGCAATTCATTCCGACGCTTGGCGCCGTAGGCGATTACATGTATGTGACGACGCCGTTTCTGCAGCCGGGCAGTGCCTACCGTTTTCGCTTCATCCCCGATCAGGTGCTCGGCTCCGTCACGGCGACGCCCGGCGGCTTCATGCTGCGGACGAATCTCACCGTCGATCCGACCGGAGACGTTTCAGGGAATTGGGCCGGCCCCTATATCACGGCGCCGCAAGCGGGGCGGAGTCAGAGCTTCGTCTATCGCGCGCCGAACGATGGCAACATCAGAACCATTTACGTGATTATGGTCGGCGGTGGCGTCACCAATCCGGCTTGGACTGGCACATGGCACAAGCTCACCTGCGAGCTGCTAGGCCAGTTCGAAGAGCTGCCGCTCGAAGGCATCACGCTCGAGGCCTACGCCGAGGACATTCTCTTTCTTCGCGCGTATGAAGATACGTCGCTTTGGAATCCGACATCGCTCGCGAACATCGATGCCGCGACCGGCTACACATTCGGCATTCATTTCGACGAGCCGCCGAACATCCTCCGCGATTGCTTGCTAGGTCCGCTGCCGAGCTACTGCGCCGACATCGCGACCGATGCGAGCGGCCAGCTCTACGCGTTCCAGCTCAAAGACCCATACGCGGAGCTTCCGATCTGCGGCTTCGACATGACGAACACGCAGCGTCCGATCGTCATCGAGCAGGACAATGCGCCGTTCCTCACAACCGTCATGGGCGCGCGCCGCAACTGGACGCTGTCGGGTCCATCCGATTTCGTCACGGACTACGATCTCGTGCCCGCTGACGTGCGCGCGCGCTACGGGCGCAAGTCGCAGTATCAGGTTACATCGAGCGTCACGCCCGCCGGCACCTATTCGCACGCGATCGGCGCGCCGATCTTCGATTCTCTGCTCGACGATCCCGACGACGCGCAGACGGAGATCGATCGCGTCGTCGGGTTCTACGCGCCGAAAGTCTACGGCAACGGTCACGTCTTCAACGGCAAGCGGAACTTCGTCACGTTCACGACGCTATTCGACGACGCGAGCGGGCAGATCGGAAATCAGATCATTGGCACCGTGAAGGCGCCGGAGCTGTTGCTCGGCGACATCGTCACGTTGACATACGCGCATGCGGATGGGACTACGATGTTCGATGGAACGCCGATCTTTGTCTCGGGGACAGAACTGTTTCCCTTCGGCAACAAACTCACGATAACGGGGTGGTACTGATGCTGCTCATCTATGGCGACTATACGATGACGGCGGCCATCACCGGCCAGAGCGGAAGCGGCGCCGCATTCCTAACCGATTCCGCCGCGCTCTTCGACGGACGCGCCGGCAGCGGCACCTCGCTTCGCTGGACGAATGGCACGCAGAATACGGCGAGCTATGTCGAGATCGCGGTCACGATTACCGCGAACCCTTTCGGTGAGGCCTCGCCGCGCAAAGGCGGCGCCGGCCTCGTGAACGTCGTCGGCGTGCCCTACAACTTGAAAACGGTCATCGGCGGCATCACGCAGCGGCTTCGCAATGGTCCGCGCGGAGAGCTCTGCGCATGGGTATTCCCCGAGGCCAACGGAACGACGCTCGTCATCCGCCTCTACAACGACGATGGCACGGGCACGCCACCGATTGCGGCTGCGGCAACGATCGGCATCGGCGAAATCATCGTCGGGCGCCTCATCAATGTCTGCACGCTCATCAACTCATCGCCCGGCCGCGCGATTCAGGACACGACAGTGCAACAGGCGACAGCCGGCGGACAGTTGAACGAACTCATGCGGAAACCGTGGTGGGGCGTAGGGACGCCGCTCGGCCGCTTCACGATGGATGAGGCCAAGGGCGGCAGCGCAGGCGGCGGCATCGACAACGGCGGCAACCCCGCCGGGAAGATCGACATTCAAACGCTCGCGATGTTCCTCTCGACGACGCGCGTCTGCGCGATCTGCGACACCGCGCACGGACAGGCGAAGACGATCTCGGCCGATGGCATCATCTACGATCAGGACTTTATGCAGGGCAATTGGCTCCTCGCGCGGCCCGCGCAGATGCCGGGGCCTGTCCTCGACAAGGCGCCAAAGCACTCGTGGTCGCCGACATGGACGGAGGCGCGCTAGCGTTCTCTTCCGTTTGCGGTAAACTTGGCAAAATATACGGAGGCAACCTCATGCGATCGCTTCTCGCGTTCCTCCTCGTGCCGGTGCTCGCATTCGCCGCGCCGCAGCCGAAGCCACCGATCCCGACCGCAATCACGTTCACGCAAGGCACCGTCACGCGGTCCCTGCCCATCACCGGGGCCAACTGCACGGATTACCGCGGCACACCGCTGAATGGCCCGCACGGGCAGACGCGCTTTCATGTGCTCTGCGGCAATGTCGCGCAGGGCAGTTTCGTTCAGTTTCAGACGGATGCCGGGCCGATTTACCCACAATGGACGTGGCCGGCGCCGACATGCGGCCAGAAGCCAGCCATTGCCTCTCAGCACGCCGACTGCCCGCAGGGCACCGTTGGGGCGGGCTGGACGCAGACGCACGATTGGGCGTGCTCTGGCGGCGTCTGGCAGCCTCTCCCGTGGACGCCCGCAGATCCGCCGCCCGGGGCCTGCGCGCCGGCGCAAACGCCGTGGCAGGTGCCGCGCTACGTCGGCGGCGATCCTTTCCCCGCCAAGCCCGCGAAGGGTTCGAGCTTCGTCGGTCCCTACGGCCTGCGCGTGACGCGCGTCACCGATCACACGATCGACGCGCCCGGGCAGCCGTGGCTAGTGAGCTGGTACAACCGCTTTCAGGCCTTCAACGCCGACGGCTCGATGTTCCTCGTCTACGAGGCCGATGGCTTCTGGCTCGCCTTCGACACGCAGACGCTCGCGCTCGTGCGGAAGCTGCAGGGGCCGGCCGCTGACGCCGAGCTGCAATGGGACGTGAGTGACCCGAACATCGCGCGTCACCTCCCGACGAATGGCGGGCGCGTGCTCTGGAAGATCAACGTTCGGACCGGCGCCGTCTCCGTCGATTGGGATTTCTCCGCCGCGGTCGGCGCGATCTTCCCGAACGCTACGCGCTACTGGACGAAGAGCGAGGGCTCGCCGACGGCAGACGGGCGCTACTGGTGCTTGATGGCCGAGGATGACGGCTTCCACAACGTTTACGGCTTCGTGAAGCTCGACATCGTGAACCGCGTCGTCGCGTGGTCGATGCCGAATCCGAACGGAACTGACATTCCCGACAACGTCAGTTGCACGCCATCGGGGCGCTGGTTCGTCGATGCAGGCACGACGTCGCGACCGACGATCGCCTACGCGACCGACGGCAGCGGGCGCTCACATGAGCTCTCGCACAAGGTCGAGCATGGCGAGCTCGGCATCCTCCGCAGCGGGCATGACTTCTATTTCGGCCCCGACTTCTCGAGCGGCAGCCCCGGCGAGGGATGGCTCTTCGTCGTTGACGTCGATACGGGCGTGCGCTCGAACCTCCTGCGAATTTACGAAAACCCGCTGCTCGGCAACTCGCCGGGCAACTGCCCGAATTGCGGCATTCATCCGAGCGCGCGCGCACGCGGGAAACCGGGATGGGCGATTGCGAGTTTCTATGGCGCGGCGCCGTCCAATATCCTGCTCTTCAATGTCGAGGACGGTCGCGTGTTCGGGCTCGGCGCCGACTATGCGAACGTGCCGCCGTCTACGTACTGGCCGGAGCCGCATTGCACGGTCGATAGCGGCCTACGGTTCATGCTTTGCAGCGATAATCTGCACAACCTCTCGACGCCTCTCGACGTGGATGTATACCGAACCGAGTTGCCGGAGTTGCCTCAGTGAACGAACTTCCGAGCGATTGGGCCGTCTTCGTTCTCGCGATCGCGATCCTAGCGCGCGCGGGTTCCGTCGTTCTGTCGCTCTTCAAGTCACCGAAGGAGCTCAATACCGATCTTGCGGAGCAGATGCGAAACGGGATCGGCCAAGTGCGTAATGAGATCAGCCAAGTTCGGACTGACGTCGAGGATCTGCGCGACGATCATCACGATCTAGGCCGCGAGGTCTCAACGATTAGCGGCGCCATGCAGGCGCTAAAGGAATCGCTCGACGGCTTGCGCGATCAAGTCACGGCGCTGACTAACGTGATGGGAGTATACAATGCCGGTCGAAACGGGCGCCGATGATTTCCTGACGCTTTCGCGACAGATCAAGAGTCAAACCGCTGAGCTGCAAAAGCTAGTCGCAACGTTGAAAGACAATGCGGCGGCGCAAGGTCACACGCAAACCATCGCCGTAAAATATAATATGGGCGGCTTCGTCGCCGGCATCGCGGTTGCCGCCTGCGTCTGCTCGATGTTCGTGACGATGTTCATCGCACGCTCGATAGCGAATGAAATGCGCGACGTGAAAGCATGGCAGGACGTGATGCGCGGTAAGATCACCGTCCTCGAGGGCAAAGTGCAAACCCCACCGATCGGAGGAAAGCAGCAATGAGCGTCGTCATCATCATCGGCGGAACTGGCCGCCTCCGCACGGACATTGACAATGCCAACCAAGCCGCGAGCGCGCATAGCTGGACGACGGCGCAAAAGGATTGGATGGCCGCCTATTTCGCCGAGTGCGCCGACGAGATCGAGAAGCGCATTCTCTCGTTCAATGCTGGCAATCCGCCGTGACGGTTGACGAGTTCGCCGCGATCCTCCGCGCGACGATGCCCGACAGTGGCACGCGCGCCGATGCCTTCGCGCCGGCACTCTTCAATCACATGCCAGCGTTCGCGATCATCGGCCCGAAGCGCATCGCCGCTTTCCTCGGCACGATCGCCGAGGAGTCGGGCGAGTTCAAATGGACGCGCGAACTCTGGGGTCCGACGGAGGCGCAGCTCCGTTACGAGCCGCCGAGTGAGAAGGCCGCGGAGCTCGGCAACATCGAACCCGGCGACGGCTTTCGCTTCCGCGGCCGCGGCCTGATCCAGATCACGGGCCGCGCGAACTACGCCGAGGCCTCGAAGGCGCTCGGAATCGACTTCGTCGGCAACTCGACGCTGATGCAGCTCCCAGACGACGCCGTGCTTACGGCGTGCTGGTGGTGGCAGGCGCACGGCTGCAACGAGCTCGCCGACGTGCCCGACTTCGAGGCCGTCACGCGCCGCGTAAACGGTGGCCTGACGCATTACGATCGCCGCAAGGCGTATTACGATCGCGCCCTCGCGGCGCTTCAGGAGAAGTCCGATGCTCATGATTAACAACTGGTGGGGCGTGGTCCGCGTTTCGATCACGAGCTGGCTCGGCGTCATCCTCGGCGCCGCGCTCACGTTCTACGCATACGTCAATACGTCTGCCCCGAACATCCAAGAGGCACTGCACTTCTCGGCGTGGTCGCAGTGGGTTCCTTGGGTGCTCGGTCTCGCGACCGCGTTCGGCATTCCCATCGGCCGCGGCGTGAGACAGCAATCTGTGACCAACGCCGCAAACAAGTAAACGGAGGAACGCAATGAAGTTGATTCTCGCACTCGTCCTCGCCGTCACGCTCAGCGCGTGCGCCGGCAATGGACTCCACAAGCCGACGACAACCGGCAATGCAGGGACGACGGCGCTCGTCGCCTACTTCGCGGCGAATCAGGCCGCTACGAAGTACGTTGCGCTACCGCGCTGCGCGACGCCGCCGGTCTATCCATGCAATACGCAGGCGATCGTTGACAAGGTCGTTACTGCGGATACCGCGGCCTACAATGCCGCGCTAGCAGCCGACGCCGCATCGGCCACGCAGGCCGAGAAGGACGAGGCTAAGTCGAAGCTCGACGAGCTCAAGAAGGTGACGCCATGATCGAGATCATTCTCGCGCTGCTCGCTTCGCTCGGCCAGTCGGTCGGCGGCAACGCCGGCAATCTCATCGGCCAGCTCGTCGGCACCATCGGCACCATCAAGCTTGATCGCGATGAATGGCTCGCGACGGTCGGTCCGTGGGTCACATGGGCGAATGGCATCGTCGATGCAGGCCGAGATCCGACGCCCGAAGAGCACGCCGCGGCCCGAGCACTTGCCACCGCCGCGCATGAGAACCTGCAATCACTCGCGCATGGCGGGCCGCCTGTTCCGCTGCCGTCGCCGCCGAGCGCATAAGACGCTTCAAAGGTAGCCGGGTGCAATGCCCGGCTACTTCTCCGCCCCCTGCGCGGTGTCTGGCACAACGGCGCCGATGTCGGGATGTTTTGGTAATGGCATCCAGTGAGTGGGGTGCTCATCTATCAAATCTTCTTCGTGGATGCTTTCAGAGTTCACCCAACCGTTGGCGTAGTGACCAATGAAAACCTGCGGATGCCCGGATTTCCACGTCTGAAACATCAGCATCGATATTCCCGTTTTGGGTGCCGTTTCTATTGGTTGCCACCCATACCCCGGCTTGCGCGCGCGGTCAGCGGCTTCGAGGGCAGCAATCCATGCCGCATGTCGAATCTCGTCGATGTTGCCGGGTGACTTCTGGACCGTCTCGTTCCATGCCTGCCGCGCGGCTGCGATGCGGTCTTCCGTAACCCCGCCGCTCGCGTCGGGCGGTGGGGCTGGTGCTGCCGCGAGCACCGCATCCCACACTTCGCAGAAAAGGAAGTTCGCCGGATCGGTTGCGTCGGAAAACGCTGCGCGCATGTCATCCGTCAGCGTGCGCGGCACCAGCACAAACTCGCCAGCCTCTACCCGCTCGGGCTGCGCCCGGTCCGGTGAATTGGCTCGCGCATTATCAAGTTCGTCGGCACATTGTGTGAGAATGGTTTTGCCGTCTGGACTGCGCATGGCTGTTGCCTCGCCGCGCCATTCATTGGCGAGATTCCAAATGCGCTTCACCAGCGCGGCATAGCTGTCTGAAAACGAAGCCGCTGCATTCTGGGAAGCAGCTAGCGCATCTATCGTTTCCTGTTCGCGCGGCTGCACCCGGTCCGGGGGCGGTGTGGTTATCCAGCCTGACCCGTCGCATAGATGGCACGCGACTTCGCTGCAATCATCGGAAGGTAGCGCGGCTACTTGACCCGTACCTCTGCAATTCGGGCAATCGCCTAGCGCAACCGCCTCCCGCTGCGCTCCCTCTGTCACGGTGGCGACTGCTGGATGTCCATACATGGGATCGCGCGTTACGTAGCATTTGCGCTCGGCATCCCAATCGGCGACAGCACACCAAGCGGGACCGGCTGGCTCATTGCGCGAACATACCGTGACAACGGACTGTACTGGCGGTGCTTTCCGCAGTTCCATCATGAGCGCCGAAAGCTGCTGACACGCCCAGAACATAGGGTCTTCGTCGCGCACTTCCTCGTCCGTCATATCGACGTAGTTAGGATCGGTGTCACCTAGCGCGCTGTCGAGTGCACTGACAATGTGTTCGATGCGAGGCAGCAACTCGCTAGCGGCGCCGGGGGTGGGGGCCTCTGTCGCCGGATTCGAGGGGGTGGGGGATGAGCTGGTCATGGGTAATAACACCTGCGGTCGATGTACTTCGTGACCATGCGCTTACAGACAGGACAAGTAATTTGCATGAAGTCGCCGTCACGCTGATCGGGAATGGTTTGTGCCTCATCCTGCGCAAACTCGAATACGGTTCCGCAGTTGCGGCATTTCACCCTGTGCTGCTTAGCAGCCTCAGGATCGACACCGTGCTTGATGATTCTCACGTCGTCCTCTCCTCTCCCGCTACCGGCTTCACCGGGGCGGCTGGTATCAGGTAATACGCAACGAGCGCTTCAACGAGCTTCGGGAACTTGATCGTTCCCGCACACGACTCGTCCCAGTGCAGACCGTTCTTCAGGTCCATCGCTGCAACCACAACCCTCTCCGCCGCATCCAGCCGCTCGGTGAGTTCGCGGTTGCGCTGCTCGGAGGCTGCGAGGGCGTCAATCGTGTTCTTGTGCTGCGGAGACAATTCCAGCGAATATCCACTCAGGCAACCTTTCTCCGTTCCACATGTCGGACACGTAAAGCTCATTTCTCCTCCTCCGCCCGACCTGATGAATCCGCCACCTGTTTCGGCGCGGTGGCTGTGTCCTCACCGCAGGAATGGCGCGAACCTGTAGCACTCAGTAGGGAAGTCGGCGCCGTACTCAGCGCACGAGCATGCTTCGCCACACGGCTCGGTAACTTCGACTTCAATCAGCAGCCCATGACGCTTGCCCATGTCCTGCATTTCGCCATCGCCTTCCCAAAACTCGTGCAGCGCATCGCGACAGAACGCGCGCATCTTCTCCGCATCCACACGGAGCCGGGCGAGTTCGTCGGCAGCATCTATCATCAGTTGCGGTGCGTAACGATACTTTGGATCGCGCAGCAACATTCCTGAGAACTCGCGCAAATCCTCGATCAACCGCCCGTTACCGTGTCCGGCGGTGGTCATGTCTGTGATTCCAATGCTGATGCGGCCAAAGCATTTACGGGGACGGCTAGCGCAATGCTAAGTCTCGTGGCCAGCAGCAGACCGATGTTCGCTGTCTTGCCGTTCTCTATCTCCCAGATATAACCCTTGGTTGCGCCAACCGCATCGGCTACGTCTTGCAGAGACATACCAGCCGTTTCTCTGCGCTGCTTAATCAAGTCGCCCAACTTCATTTTTCCTCTCCCCTCCGATGTAAACCCGCCGCACCTTCCGATCGAACTCCGCGCGCGGCATGGACTTGACCGGCCCATCCGGCACCGCCGTATAGGTCACGTTCTTCGGCCCCTTCCACTTGAGCCAGTATTCCTGGAACCCGTCGCCGAGGCGGAAGAAGAAGGAGGGGCGTTTGCGTTTCATCGTTCAAACCCCGAGCGGAAGAGGCCATCGCCTCGCGTTTCGACGATGGCCTTTCCGTTGACGATTCGCAGCGTATCGGCGCAGACGACGAAATGCGGCCCCGGCGTGTACGAGTGCGCGGAGCTCGTCCAATCGAGTTGCATCGGACAAGCCGCCACCGCGGCCGATAGAACGTAGCGCGCGCCGATGCACATTAGCCGGCGCCGCCTTGGAACGTATAGTCACCGGCCTTGAGGTAGTCGGCGCGCCAATCCACGTCGCCGCCTGCCGCATCGAACTGCGCGCGCGTGATGGAAGCGGGCGCGTCCTGATCGTGGCCCCATGTGCCGATCTTGGAGCCGCTGGAGCGGTCTACGAATCCGTGCTTGACGCCGCCAGCGCCGCCGCCCTTCTGGGTCTGGCGAACGATGTAGGACTTGTTGAACGCGAGATCCCACGAAAGGTTAGTGGATGTGTCCGCAACGGCGTCGTGCGCCGTGAACTTGCCGACGTTGGTTTGCGTCTGCGCGAGAAGCTGCGAGGCGTGGGACGGATTGCTCGGCCCCGGATTGTTGTTACCGATGGTGTAGCGCATGCGTATTCTCCTAGCTAGGGATTGCCGCGAACCCGCGCGGCGCGGTTTAGATATTGACATCGAAACCGGGTCCGCTGGTTGTGCCTTTGTTGACTGGCGGCATGGCGCCTGCGCCATTTCCGCCTGCGCTACCCGCCTCGACGCGAACCGTCCGCGTCCACCCCTGTTCCTTCAAGCGCGCCTCGTGCGCGGCGATGCGGTCGGCGAAGATGCGTTCGGCTTCGGCGCGGGTGACGACTAGATCGCGCATGCCCTCGGGGTCGCGCTTGCCGTCATCATAGAACTTCAGCCATTCGTCGCGGCGCTCGTGCTCTGCCTTCATTTCGCTCGTGAGCGCATGCAGCGCCTCTACGGTTTCAGAGTTCATGCACACTTGGCGTTCTCCTTCAGCGATTCGCGCAGCGCAGCAATCCACGCATTACGCTGGTTCGTGCGCTCGATTTCCTTCGCGTTCTCGGCCTCGTGATATGCAATCGAGCGGCGAATGTTCTTCAGCTCGCGCGTGCGCCACTCGGCTCCTGAAATCTTCGGTTCTTCATCTGGCCACAATGGCCTACAATCGAAATCTATGCTCTCGGCGATTTGCGAACGCATGAAGTCACGAAGACCGATATGCTCAGGCGTCGGCGGTGTCCATCCGTTGACGCACGCTAGCATCGCTTCGTATTTGACGCGAAGCTCCGCCGTCTTTCTGATGTTTTCTTGTCGGCGATCCTCGGCTGCTTTCCATGACGCCGATGCTCTGCGCTCGCATGCCGCATCGTCCAGCGCTTCGAGTTCGGCCAGTTCCTTGCGCGATTCCGTCAGCGCCTTGACGTGGTAGTCGCTCGGCTCGAACGCTTCTGGAATCTTCTCCCCGCCTCCTGTCTCATCGCGCAGAATCACGCAGGCACCGAACGCACGCGCACAATTCATCGCGAACGTGCGGAAGTCGATCCCGTCCTTTATCGCATCGGTGTATCCGGTAGGCATTAGAACGTGCCCCCTGTAGCCTCACCAGCGGGCCGCTCCGGCGCTTCCGGCTCCGCGGGCGCCTCGGGTGCGGGTGCGTCGCCTGCTATCGCCTGAAGCGCGCGGGGACGCACTGGCGGGCCATCGCTGGCGCCACCCTGCACCGTCGTGAAGCCGAACCAGTCGCCCACTTTTGAGGCGCCGTCGCGGAGCGAGGTATAGATCGCGGTGAGGTCGGCGATTTCATCGGGCGTCGTCTCGTCGATCGCGTGCCCGAGCTTCTTCTCGAGCTGCTCGGCGGTGACGCCGAACTTCGTGAAGGCGACAACCATCTTACGCACGCGGTCTTTTATCGGCTCATCGCTGCCGCCGGCAACCGTCTTGCGGCACTGCTCGATCGCGGCCTCGATGATGTCGGGCGGGATGATCGCGAGGATGCGCGCGCGCAGGCGCCGCGCGGCATTATTCGCCGTGACTTCGTAGATGTCGCGCTCATCGATGAGGCGCACGCCGCCGCCTTGCTTGTCGCGGATATGGCGCACGGTGAATTGCTGGACGCTTCGCACGTTCGTTTCTTCGTCCCATGCGAAGGCCTCCATTTCGGAGACGCCTTCTTTGCGCGAGAGCTCGCGCGTGCCGTAGCTCATGTTGCCCCAACACCGCGCGAGTTCTTCGGCGAGGCGAATCGACGGACCCGTGACCGTCTGTTTGCCGCGCGGGAAGGCATACATTGCGACTTCAGCCAGCGCAGGGCGCGAGCATGCTGCGATGACTGCGGCATAGGCGCGTGACTCGTCGCGCGGAAAACGCTTCGCGATGATGAGCTTTCCCTGCGCCTCGGCGACGGCGCGATCTGACTCGATCGACACCGCGCCCGCGTTCACATGCGCGGCGAGATCCCGACGCGCGAAAGGATTCTGCGGCTGATCGGTTCGCACGATGTCGCTCTTCATGTCTTCGTCTTCGGTCACGTCTCTGCTCCTCGGTTCGAATTAGTGCCGGTGCGCGCACCGCCCCGGCTGCGGATCGTGGTCTCGCTGGCACCCGCGGGGATTGCGGGAGGGAGAGCCAGCGCACGCGCGCGCTGCGTGGGGGTTACTACGCGCCGCCGCTACCTGCCGTCGCTGCGACGATCTTTCCGCGCGGCATGCCGCCGTCGAGCGCCTTGTCTTTGTCATCAGACGACGCGACGCGCACGTCTTCGAGCTTCAAGAGCCATTCCTTCCCGCCGACAGTGGCGACGTAGGAGCGCTCGCCCTGCGGCTTCGTGCGCGGTTTCTTCGGTGCTGCCGTTGTCTCTGTCATTGTGAACTCCTCTGGTTATGGATGCCATGCTTCTGCATTTTCGCGCGTAATGCTTTCTGCCTTATATCCAGCGCCCGCGCAGTCGCCGAAATATCACCATTAAGTCGATTCAGTGTTCTAAAGATAGTCGCGAACTCCATCAACGCGATGGCGTCTCGAAGGCTTATCATCACGTCATATTGCGGACGCCGGCTCACTTCGAGCCTCGCTCATGGATACGAAAGTCGCGGTAGCCTTTCCGCGTATAGGCGGCGATTTCCTTCTCGCCGATGACTTTTGCGCTGAGCGAGTAGCCGTCGCCGATCACCTTCTCGGCGTCGCCGATGAGCGTGAGCAGTTCGGCCTTGCACGCCTTCTTCGCCTTCTCGGCCTCAATCTCGGCGGCGCCGTGCGCCTTGTATGCGGCCATGAGCGAAAGCATGCGCTCGTCGGCGTCGATGACTTTGCCGGGCTTTGCCTGCGCGTATAACTGCGCGATGAAGTCAGCATCGGCGAGGAAATCAGGCTCTGGCTCCGGCGCTTGCCAGAACGCACGCGCTTCGCGTTCGAGGCGACTCGCAACCGCATTGTCCAGATCGCGGCGCAGCACATAGGTTTCGGTGCCGACGAGCACGCCGATGAAGAGGACAGGGATTTCGGCGAGCAGCATTTCTTGTTGGCATTGCGCCTCGATCTCGACTGGCGCCTGCAGGCCGAAGCCTTCTTCTTCTTTCCAGCCGCGCGCGAATTGGAACGGCCCGACGAGCTTGATCTCGAGGAGCGCCGAACGATCGCGCAGCACATAGTCGAAGGATGATCCAAGCCGCAGGGACGGATCGCGCCGGTATTCCTTCATCGGCTCAATGTCGAAGCCGTATTCAAGCGCAATGTGTCCTGCGATCGAGCCTTCGAGGCGCTTACCGAGACGCATGGCCTCGTTTTCGTCGCGTTCGACGATCATTCCGCGGTGCTTCTCGTGCCATAGCTGATAGCGCGTCTTCCATGCGGAGACGCCACACATCGCAGCCGCATCTGTCGCGGTCACGTCTTGCGTGCGCGCCTGAAGCCACGAGGCTTCGTCAACGAATGGCAGGACTTCCCGCGAAGTCACGGCGCGCAATCCAGCGTCAGCCGCGACCCGTGATTCGCGGTATAGGCGAACGTCGGGTAGCAGTTGCCGGCAAACGCGCGCTTGCCGCCGAGGTTGACGGACCACGCGCCGAGTACGGGCGCGGCCGCCGAGTCAGTGCCGGCGACATATGGGCCGCCAGCGACGTTGAACACGGCCTCGCCGTTGACGCCGTCGAGGTAGACGCGCTGCAGCGTGCCCTCGTAGAGCGTCTCGGTGCCGCGCTGGCTGATAACGAGCTCGTCGGCGCAGGCGACATTCGCGAACGCGGCGAGGGCGAGGAGATAGGTTTTCATCGGTAAGCCTCCATTTGCGCGACCGCATGCGCGACCGCTTTGAGTTTGTTGGCGTCGAGACGCCGATAGGGGATGAACGTGCCGGGGTGACGATGCGCGAGCGGATCGGACCGCTGCGCGCGCAGGCATGAGAGAAAGAGCTTGTCCTCGAGCGAGAGCCAATGGATGAACGAACGCTCGTGCGACTGCCCCTCGTAGGCGTCGCGCCGGTCGGCGAAGAAGTCGCGCGGCACGTTGCGGTCACGCCAACGCGCGGCACGCAGATCGCTGCGGAGCTGGTAGCAGCGGGCGCGGGTCATATGCCTATCCATTGCTGCGCGCCCTCTTCTGGCCTCGAAGGATCGAAGAGGAGGACATATTCACGCTGATGTGTCCGAGTCGTATCACGCATGCGGAAGAGGACTCGCACATTGGTCGGATACGGACCGCCGACGTGATAGTCATACATGACGTCGGCGGAAACGACTTCCCGGCCGCGAATTATTTCATTACTCATACGGCACCACTTAGCGTCGGCGACTCCGATTCCCATCCGGCCGGCGCCTTCATCAGCACATGATCGCCGTCGCGGTCGAGCTCGATGAAGCCGAAGGCGAGCAGGAGCGGATACTTCAGGCCGTGCACGTAGGCGAGCTCCGTCGTGCCGAGCAGCGCCGAGGCCGGGGCGAGAGTCTGCGCGCGCGGCTCCGTGGCGAAGCGGCGGCGCTCGGTGCGGAATTGGGTGCGGTTCATGCGCCCGCCTTCGCCAACGCGGCGCTAGCCATTGCGGCTACCTGAGTTCCATCGTGCTCGGCGTATTCCGCGATATTGCGCAGCGCCGCCACAAGCTCGTCATGCGCGTTGCAGGCGCGGACGATGAAGGCGGCGTTTTCTTCCGAGGTAGCCGAGCCGACATACGTGCTGTCCGGCCCCATGATCCGACGTGATGCGTAGACCCGATAAGGCGTCGGCGTGTGCGTTGCGGTGTTCATGCTTTGCTCCCTTGCTGTTGACCTACGATGGGAATAGCCTAGCAAAAAACAAGCTAGCTTGCAACTAGCTAAATTGTCCGCTAGGATCGCTTTGCCATGACCAAAACCCAGCTCAAACGTAAGCTCAAGGCGCGCGGCGAGGAAAGCAACGACCGCGCCATCGCCGCTTTGTTCGGCATCTATCCGCAAGCCGTTCAGGCTTGGCCGAAGGATCGGCCGATCCCTGAACTTCGCAAGCTGCAGTTGCAAAAGATGCGACCGGAGCTATTCGCATGAAGAAACCGAAGATTCATGTGCTACCTGGTTCGTTCGACAGTAAGCACGGCTATTGCGCGAAGCTGGTCTCGTTGGACGATTACGAAGATTTGCAATTCGCGCTCGAGCAGGAGCGAATCGCACATGTGGCCTTGCGGACAACGGTTAAGAAACGCTCAGATGCGTCGGCGATCATAGGCGCAGCGCATGATCTAGCGGTCAAGTTGGGGGCAGTGCAATGACCCGCGACGAACGCATTGTCGAAGCCTACCGCGCCGGCAACAAAACCATGCGCGATCTAGGCCGCGAGTGGGACATATCGCACGTCCGCGTCGCGCAGATCCTCCGCGCCGCTGGCGTCGCGAACATGCGCGAGCAGGGCCGGCCGCGCTCGCCGATTCCCGACTACATGCGCCGAACGTTCGTGGGCGACGCCACGCTGACTCCGCTGCAGATCGCCGACGCCGTGCGCGGGCGCCTTGAACGCGCGAAGAGCGAAGTGCTCATCTATGTGCTCTGCGAACGCGGTCGCGTCTATGCGCCGTTTAGCGGCCCCGTGCTCGCGGAGTTCGTCGAGGAGCGGAGCGATCTGCTCGTCGGCTGCTACAGAAAAGGCTTCGACGTGCGCGATCTCGCGGCAGACGTCGAGGCGATGAGGGAGGCTGCGTGATGGCTACGTTCAAGGTTGGGCAGCGGGTGCGGATTGTGCGAGCTGATCGCTTGCCGTATCTGGTCGGCTCTGAAGCGACGATAGAACGCATTGAAATGACGCGCCGCGGATTAGGTTACCTGATCGCCCTGACGTGCCCGATACGTCGTGACGCCTGCGTAGCACATGCCTTGTCGTCAGAGCTGGAACCGCTGCAGCCCGAGCGAAACCGCGTCGTCGCATGGGAAGACTGCCCCTTCGATCCGCGCAAGATTGCGGAGATCGCATGATGGAAATCGAGTGGCGTCTGCTAGTCGTGCGTCTCGTTGATGCAGGCTGCGTTTCTCCGACGCAAGACGGCGGCGCGCAATGCCACTATTGCAATGCCTTCTACGATTACGATCCGCATGAGGTTGATTGCGCTTATGTCGCCGCACTAAAGAAAATTGGACGAGCGCTTTCAGCACATGAGGGTCGCGAATCGTGACCCGCTACGCACACCGTACCGACGCTAATCACGGCGATATCGTGAGCGCGCTTATGCAGATCGGCGTCGGCGTCGTCGATACGTCGGCGTTCGGCGAGTTCGTCGATCTCTGCACCTTCCACCGCGGCGCGATCAGGCTCGTCGAGATCAAAGACGGCGATAAGCCGCCGAGCGCGCGAAAGCTGACGCTCGCGCAAGTGCGATTGCATGAGGCGGCGCGCGTGCACGGGTGCCGTATTGATCTGGTGACGAGCGTCGATGAGGCGCTGCGGTTGCATGGGGCGCGCGTATGACTACGATCTTTCGCATACAGGACGCGGAAGGCCGCGGCCCGTGGCGCCCCGGCTTCTCCATGCGGTGGAGCGAACCACGCGACGACATGGACAACCTACATCCGTGGTTCGTCGAGTTCAGCCATCGCGCGATCATGGAATCCGCGCGCGGCTTCATTGGCTGCGGGTGCCGCACGCTTCCGCAGATGCAGCGATGGTTCACGCCGCGCGAATACGCGAAACTGATTGCGCTCGGTTTCACTTGCGTTCGCATGCAAGTCGATCGCGTGCTCGCTGAGAGCGAAATACAGCTTGTCTTCGATCGCATGTTGCCATTGCATCGGGACGTGAAGCGCACCGCGCTCTATCCGAACAGGGAGACCGCATGACAACCCAAGCCGACGAAGAGCTCGAGCAACAAATACGTTGGGCGCTGCTGACGTGGCAAAGTGCGCGCGGGCCGAAGGCGATCGCGAAGGCCTATCGCGAGTTCAATAGGCTCGTGGCGATGCGATCGCCGCAGCAGGTTCGGAAGATGGAAGAGGAGAAGGGGCTATGCAGGTAATTGGAATCGTTCTTTGGGGAATCATCTTCGCGACATGCGTTGCCTTGAGTGTCGTGAAGTTATGGTCTCCGCTGCGGCCTCGATGGCTAACAGCCGACTTCTGGACGCACGAAACGATCGATACGATGCAGGCGCGGATGCTGCGCGAGGTTTGGGCGCGCTATCACGAAATGCGCGGCGGCAATGCGACGTGGTATCCATCGGACGGCAGCAAGCCGATTCATATCTATCTTACGAACGCCGATTTCGTGAATGATCTATCAGACGCGCAGCGCGAGGCCGATCGCATCGTGAAGTTATGGTCGCCGCATGCAAAGCGCGTGATTGACGAGGTCAAGGCGCGCGGGCCATTCGGCTATATGGCAAAAGCCGTCGAACAACTGGAAAGGGAGATTACGCTATGACAACGAACGCAGAGCGCGCCGAGTTCCGCGCACGCCGCCGCGGCCACACATTCCAGTTTCCGCCGCCGCGCGAGGTCGAGGCATGGTCGGCGACGATCGAAGATCGAAGCCTCTTCCGCATGGTGCTCTGCGGGCTGCTGCTCGCGCTCCTCGTCGTGCTCGGGCTCGGATTTTTCACGCGCGCCGCCGAGGACTTCAAGCACGAGGCATGGGCGAAGCAGGCCGTCGATGAGTGCGTCGCGAATGGGCAGACGCCGCACGTCTATCGCGACAATCGAGACTATGTTTTAGGAGTTCGCTGCGAATGAACTACCTCGTCGCACTCATCGTCGGCGCGTGGTTCACGCAGTGCCTTGTAACGGCGCACTACGAGCACGAGGCCGCGGGCATTTCGAAATGGGCGTATGCGCTGCTTGCGATGCTCATTTCCTTGTTCTGGCCGATCGCACTCGGCGTCGAGCTCCGTTATCTCATCCTCGGGAAACCGAAGATACCGAAGCCAAAACTCGACGCTTGACGACACCGCGCCGCGCGCGCAAAGTTTTTCACCGCCGGGGACAAGGCCGCGCAGCCCTGTCCGACCTGACTCGGACTTCACCCGGCACTTCCGCAACGCCCGAGTCAGGGGGAACACATGAAGCAAACATTACGGCGACCGCCGAGGGGGAAATATCCCCGAGGTGGTCGCGCATGAGCGCGCGCGTCGAAGTCATCGGCAACGCCACGCTCTACCTCGGTGATTGCCGCGAGATTCTGCCGACGCTGCCGAAGGTCGATGCGCTGGTGACTGACCCGCCGTATGGGATTGGCTGGAAACCGAGAGTCAATCACCAAGACCAGACATGGATTGACCGCATCGACTTCGACATACGTGACTTCTTGGCCGTTGGTACGCATCACCTGATTTGGGGCGCGCAGTATTTCGCTGACAAATTGCCCGCGCATGAGGGCTGGCTGACGTGGTGCAAGCGACCTGTTGACATGGATTTTTCAAATGACGACAGAAGCTATGCGACGACCGAACTAGCGTGGCGCGACTGGGGCAAAGCTAAGTTCATCTGCCACGTTTGGGATGGCGGCATGCGTGCCGGTGCGCGCGAGAACCGAGATTTTTGCCATCCGTCGCAAAAGCCCGTCGAGGTGATGGAATGGTGCGTAAAACAGCTGCCGCCTGATCGGATGATTGTTCTCGACCCCTTCATGGGCTCCGGCACCACCGGTGTCGCCTGCATGAACCTCGGCCGCAAGTTCATCGGCATCGAGATAGAGCCGAAATACTTCGACATCGCATGCGAGCGCATTTCCCGCGCCGAGGCTCAACCGAGCCTTTTCTCGCCTCCTGACCCTGAGCAAATAGACGCCTTCGGCGGTGCCAAATGACGCCGCTCGAGCAACGCCCCGAGGCGCCGGTCCTGCTCGTGCACGCCCGCGCCGACATCGCCGACGACTGGCTCGCCTCGCACGTCGCCGCGGCCGAGCGCGCCTACCCTGCCTTCGTCGTCCTGCCCCTGCACGGCCTCGACGTCGACGCTGAAGCGCTTGCAGGGCGCGACGTCGTCATCTGGCCATGGATGGGTGCCCCGAGCCAGCGCGCGGCGTTACGGCCCGCTGCGGGCGTTCTGGCGCGTACGGCGAAACGGGTGCGCCTCATCGCGCCCTCAGCCGACGAGGCCATCGGCCCCGGCGATCTGAACGGGCATGAGCCGATCGCATGGGCGAAAGCGCGCTGCGAGGACGTGGCCGCGACGCCCGTCGAGGATCTCGAGGCGCTCTGGTTCCCCGAGGAGCCGGATGCTCCGGTAATTCCGGAAATAGAAGAGCGCGCGCTCGTCAGCGCCTACGCGGACTCGCACCCGGACATCCTCGAGGAGCCGCCGCCCGAGCCCGTCGATCTCTTCGAGAAGCAGCCGCTTCCGCGCCTCGCCGAGCGGTTCCTGCCGCCCGCGATCGCGCCCTTCATCTTCGATCAGAGCCAGATCATCGGGTCCGACCCCTGCGTGCTCTTCATGTCGGCGCTCGTCGCGTGCGCGGCGGTGACGAGCGACTTCATCCGCATACAGCCGAAGCAGTTTGAACACGGCTGGAAAGAGAGCGCGCGGCTCTGGGGCGCCTTCGTCGGCGATCCCTCGGTGAAGAAGACGCCGCCGCTCGCGCGCGCCACCGCGCACCTTCGCAAGCTCGATCTCGAATACGCCGAGGCCGGCGCCGAGGCACAGACGCGCTACAAAATCGCGCTCAAGGTGCACGCCAAGGCCGAAGCGCGCTGGATCGACGCGCAGGCCAAGCACGCGCCGTGTGCGCCCCTCGACGACGCGCCCGAGCGCCCGCCAACGAAGCGCATCATCGTCCAAGATGCGACGATCGAGGCCGTCGCCGACGTGCTCATCGACAATCCGCAGGGCGTGCTCGTGCTCCAAGACGAGCTCTCGGGCTTCTTCGGCTCGATGGACGCCTACCGCGCGCAGGGCGGCAAGGATCGGGCGTTCTGGCTCGAGGCCTACAACGGCGGGCCGCGGCGAATCGATCGCATCGGCCGCGGAACCATGTCGGTTCCGAACCTGAGCGTTTGCATGCTCGGCGGCATCCAGCCCGCTGCGATCCGCGCCGTCGCGCAGAAGAGCGTCGAGGACGGGCTCTTGCAGCGGTTCATGATCGTATGCGCGGAGGGCGGGGAGGCCGTCGGCGACGACCGGCGCGCGGACACGGGCGCGTCAACGCTCTACCGCGGCATTCTCGACGAGCTCGCGCGGCAAACCGGAGACCCCGAGAAGCCGGTCCTGCTCGAGCCCGGCGCGCGCGAGATCATGCTCGACGCCGAGAAGAAGCTCACGGCCTTCGCCAAGCTCGATCGCCTCCCGCTGCGGATGCGCTACCAGATGGGCAAATGGTCGGGCCTCTTCGCGCGGCTCTGCCTCACCTATCACGCGATCGAGTGCGCGGCGCTCGGTATGCCTGTCGCCGGCGCCGTGGCCGCGGACATCGCCGCGCGCGTGCACGCCCTCCTCTTCGAGTATCTGTTCTGGCACCTCAAGCACTTCTATGAGGCCGTCATCGGCGACACCGCGAACGAAATGGAGCTGCTCTACCGCGTCGCCGACTGGATTCTCGCGGCCGCGCCAGATCGCTTCACGGCATCGCACGTCGCCAAGGGCGTCTCTGCGTGGCGTGGTTCCACGTGGAACACCCGCCGGAACGTGCTCGATCAGCTCGAAGTGTGCGGATGGGTCACGCGCGCCCAGACGGTTCGCTATGGGCACCATGCGTATTTGGTCAATCCGAGGACGCGGGAAATGTTCGGAGACCGCATAGAGGCCGAGCTGAAGAGGCGACACGAGGGCCGGGCGGCGATCCTCGATGACGTCGTCGGAAGGCCTACTAAGTACGAGAATGAATGAATGATAAACCTGAATGCCCTTGTTCACCCTCGCGCACATGTGAGTCAGTCAGTCGCATTTCTCAATCTTTCCTATGTGTGCGCGAGGGTGAACGTGGGAAGAAGCGTTTAACTACCGTTTAGGAGTGTGAAGACATGGGTATGATGTGCGAGGACTGTAGATTCTGGGATGACGGCGGCTCCGGCGCTGCGGGGTGGAAGCTCGGTCACGGCATGTGCCGGCGCAACGCGCCCGCTGTCACGCGCCAATGGAACACGGGCGTGCTATGGCCGCTCACGAAGGCCGACGACTGGTGCGGCGAGTTCGAGCCCATCGAAGACGAAGAGGCCAAGCCCGACGAGACGCTTGATGCCGATCTCGGACTGCCGAGCGATGCGGACTACGGCTATGGCAAGCCCGATGCGCTCTGAGCTCGCGGCTTTGGTCGGACGCTGGCACGTAGAGGCGAGCGAGCGCATGCGATCGGCGAAGGCCTACAAGTGCCGAAGCATGGACGGCGAGCGCTCGGGGCTGATAAAAGGGGCGCTAGCGCTCAGGCGCGCAGCCGATGAGCTACAGGCGATTCTCGATGCCGATGCAGCCGCAAACCCATCGAACCGGGAAACCTCGTGAGCCGTGGCAGCGTAGGACCGCGCAGAAACGCCTCAGAGGCCGAGCTGCCGTTACCCGCAGGCAGAGCATAGCCATGCGGCAGGAATGGCGCTGTAGCCGCTGCGGTGAGCTTCTAGACGCATCGTACGAGGTAGACCATCGAGTGCCTCTTGCCGATGGCGGCGTTGATCGCGACGAGAATCTGCAGGCGTTGCATCGGCAATGCCACGAGGCGAAGACGAAAGAGGATCGTTCACGTACGCGGACGATGGGGCGATGAAAATTCACCGGGGTGGGGCAAAAGTCTGCGTTTCATCCCGGGAAACCGGCGCCAACGTCCCTTTTTCGCAACAACATTAAGACATCGGGCCTAGATCGTTCACGCTACAGGACAGCCAGTGACGCGAATTGCTCAACCGGCCGAGGTTGCCGAGCGAAACGGGGCCTTGCAGCACAACCCGCAGCGGTTTTCGAACGGCGGCGCCAAGGCTGACGGTCCGCTCGGCGATCCGCCCGCGGGATCGTCGCCGGAGTTCGCCGCGATCTGGGCGGAGATCGCCGGGAACGCCATCCCGGGCGTTCTGACGGTCGCCGATCGCATCATCTTCGAGCAGATCGTCGCGCTCTTCGAGGAGTTCCGGGCCGACCGGGCGCGGTTCACGGCCGCCAAGCACGGCAAACTCGCCGCACTCCTCGCCCACCTCGGCATGACGCCGAGCGGTCGCCGCGGCGTTTCTCCCCCTTCTGGTGCAAAACCGGCGGCGCCGAAGGCCGGCTTCGATGACTTCTGAGCGCCCTGGCGGGTCCGCGCGCTGCCGGCGCTACGCGGCCGACATCCTCGGCGGCAAGATACTCGCGTGCAAGCTCGTGCACCTCGCCTGCCAGCGTTTCGTTGAGGACTTGGCGCGCGCCGAGACCGGCGATCCCGAGTTCCCCTACCGCTTCGACGACGAGCTCGGCGATCGCATCGTGCGATTCATTGAGCGCATGCCCCACACGAAGGGCAAGTGGGCGGCGCAGGGCGCGACGATCATCCTCGAAGACTGGCAATGCTTCATCGAGGCGAATCTCTTCGGATGGGTGCACGTCGAGACCGGCAAGCGCCGATTCCGGCAATGCTACGAGGAGGAGCCGCGAAAGAACGGCAAGTCGATCCGCCTCGCCGCGCGCGGAATCTATCTCTTCGCCGCCGACAACGAATGCGGCGCCGAGGTTTACTCGGGCGCGACGAGCGAGCGGCAGGCCTACGAAGTCTTCCGCCCGGCATGGGCGATGGTGCACAAGCTCGACGAGCTCCGCGCGCGCTTCGGCATCGAGCAGACGGGAAACCCGAAGAATCCGGGGACGATGTATACGTCCGCGGACATGTCCAAGTTCGAGACCATGATCGGAAAGCCGGGCGACGGCGCGTCGCCGCACGGCGCCCTCGTCGATGAGTACCACGAGCACGACACCGATGACATGGTCGATACGATGCTCACGGGCATGGGCGCGCGCGAGCAGCCGCTTCTCTCGATCATCACGACGGCGGGCTCGAATCTCGGCGGACCCTGCTACGAGAAACGCCGCGACATCATCCGAATCCTCGAACGGCAGGTCTACGATGAAACCGTCTTCGGCATCATCTATGGCCTCGATCCCGGCGACGACTGGACGGACGCGAAGTCGCTGCGGAAGGCAAACCCGAACTTCGGCGTCAGCGTTTTCCCCGAGTTCCTGCAGGCGCAGCTCACCGAGGCGAAGCGTTCGGCGTCGAAACAGAACGCTTTCAAGACCAAACACCTGAATGAGTGGGTCGGCGCGCGCACGATTTGGATGAATATGCTCGCGTGGCAGCGGCAAAAGCGCGAGCAGAACCTCGACGACTTGCGTCCGTGCCGGTGCTGGATCGCCTGCGATCTCGCCTCAAAGAAGGACGTTGCCGCGGTCACGCGGTTGTTTGAGCTGCCGGGGCGGCAGTTTTTCGTCTCGCCGCGCTTCTTCGTGCCGGAATCGGCGGCGGAGGATCTCGAAAAGTACCGGGATTTCGCGACCGCGGGCGTCCTGACGCTGACGCCCGGGAACATGACGGATTACGCTTTCATCGAAGAGGAAATCAAGGCCGATTGCGCCCGCTTCAACGTCGTCGATATTGGCTGCGACGACTGGCAGGCGAATTACCTGATGACGCGCCTGATGGCGGCCGGCCTCAAGGTGGTCGAGTACAACCAGACGGTTAAAAACATGTCCGAGCCCATGAAGGAGGTCGAGGCTCGTGTGCTGAACCGGACTTTGTGGCACGATGGCAACCCGTGCATGACGTGGATGATGGGAAATGTCGCTGCACGGGTCGATGCGAAGGAGAATATCTACCCGCGCAAGGACAATGAGCACGATCCGCGGTGCAAGATTGACGGACCCGTGAGCCTCATCATGGCGATGGGCAGAGCTATCCTCAACGAGGAATCGGGCGACATGGCCGGCTTCTTCGCTTCCCCGGTGATTGCATGAGCGCTTTCCGCTGGCCTTGGTCGCGAGATCGCTCGAAACCTGACGAGAAAGCATGCGAACCGACGTGCGCGCCGACGGATGGTAATGTCGGCTGGCGCCAATTCGGCATTCCGCCCGACAGCGGCAACGGCTTCGACTACAACCTCGATTACGCGCTCTGGTTTCGCGACGGCCGCCTCGTCACCGAACGCGCGATCCTGCAGCTCTCGACGGCATGGGCTTGCATCCGCCTGCTCTCGCAGACGATCGCGGGTTTGCCGCTGAACCTGTACCGGCGCGAGCCCGACGGCGATCGCGATCTCGCGCTCGATCATCCGCTCTATTCGATCTTGCACGATCAGCCGAATGCGGATATGACGGCGGTCGATTTCTGGCAGGTTGTCGTCGCGCTGATGCTTCTGCGCGGCAATGCCGTCTGCGAAAAGGACATGGTCGGAAATCGCGTCGTCGGTTTGACGCCGCTGCCGTGCGTTTCATGGGCGCGACAGCCCGACGGGCGCTATCGCTACACCGTCACGGAGTTCGGGAAGACGCGCATTCTCGACGAGTCGCAGGTTTGGCTCATCCCCGCATTCACGATCGACGGGCGGCATGGGCTATCGCCGATCTGCTATGGCTCGAAAGTGTTCGGCAGCGCGAGCGCATCCGACACCGCGAGCCGCTCGCTCTTCGACAACGGCATGAAGGCCTCGGGTTTCGTGACGTTCCCGCCTGGCTCGCCGTTTCTCACGGAAGCGCAGCGCGAGCAGTTCCATAAGAGCCTCGCCGACTTCTCGAATCGCAGGAATGCGGGGCGTTCGTTCGTGCTCGAGGGCGGCGCCAACTACAGCCCCATGACGATGAACCCCGACGACGCGCAGATGCTCGAGACACGCGGCTTCAGCGTCGAAGAAATCTGCCGCTGGTTCGGCGTTCCGCCCTCGCTCGTCGGTCACGGCGACAAAACATCGAATTGGGGCACGGGCCTCGAGCAGCAAAACCTCTCGTTTTTGACGTATGGCCTCTCGCCGTGGCTGAAGAAAATCGAAGGCAGCATCAAGAAAAACTTGATCTCGCCGGCCGATAAGAAGTCGATTTTCGCCGAGTTCGCGGTCGAGGGCCTGCTGCGCGCTGATTCCGCGGCGCGCTCTGCGTTTTATTCGTCGATGACGCAAAACGGCATCATGACGCGCGACGAAGTTCGCAAGAAAGAAAATCTCCCAATGATGGGCGAAGGCGCCGACAAGCTCACCGTGCAGGCCGCGCTCGTGCCGCTCGATCAGCTCGGCGAACGTTTCGCCACTGCGACCAAGCCGAGCGCCACCGACCCGACGGGCGTCGCACCAGTCGCCGGAGATCCTGCCGCGGCAGCTGACGTCGGGACCGTGCAGGCAACGGCGCTCAATGGCGCGCAGGTCACGGCGCTGCAGGGCCTGCTCACCGAGGCAGCAAACGGAACATTGCCGATTGAGACCGTGCGCGCCGCAATTCGCGCCGCCTTCCCGCTGCTATCCGAAGAGGAGATTTCGGCTATGATCGGGCCGCTCAACTCTTTCACTCCGCCGGAGCCGGCGCCTACAGTGCCAGCGGTGACGCCATGAAGCGAAAGGACGGACGGGCAGCCGATATTCAGCGCAAGGCCTTTGCGTTCAAGGCCGACGCGAACCCCGACGGCACGTTCACCGGCTACGCCTCCGTCTTCGGAGTGCTCGACAGTTACCGCGAGATCGTCGCGCCCGGCGCCTTCACGGCGTCGCTG